>FWWL01009005.1_pt1 | contig 12420 bp, 13 predicted proteins | sample 2228331 | NCBI WGS metagenome assembly FWWL01 (sample SAMEA103939775, study PRJEB20133) | metagenome | reverse complement strand
CGGTTCGGTAGAAGTCAAGGAGTTGACTTTGGTAGCGGAGTCGGCCCAGCTCTTCCAGCAGGGCTTCGTAATGGCTTACGGGAATGGAGACGGTCTTTTCTTGAACGCTGGGCGCAGGCGTTGTGTCTTTGCTCTCCAAGGAGGAAACAGTCCCGGGGCGATTTTTGCGTTTTTTTTCTTCCAGAAGCGCCTTGACTTCGTGGGAGGGAATGAAGACTCTTTTGCCTTGGCGAATAGCTTCCATTTTGCCTGTCCGTTCTAGGTATTCTTCCAGGGTTTCCGGGGAAACACCGAGGGCTTGGGCTGCAGTGCGAACGGTCATGCGTGCCATGGGATTCCCTCCTGATGGACACAGTTACTTAGCTTGGCCTTCTGTAGCACAAAAGCCGAGCGTTCCCAAGAGCTTGTTTGTCATTGAAAAGGCCTTGTGTTCTACTAACGCCAGGAAAGGATCAAGGCGACTCAAGGGAAAGGACGTGCAGAGATGGGCCGTTCCGTGGAGCGATTCCAGAAGGCTTTGGGTGTCAGAATTTCTTCTTGCTATGAGGCCTTGCTGACTCACCACGATGAGCAGCTGTCCACGGATCCCTTGTCCGAACCCGGCTGGATTCCGGGAATCGGCAATGCGGACTTTGCCGTGGGAACCACTCAGACGTTTCGAACCATGTTTCCCGATTTTCCCAAGGACTGGGTCATTATCGGCATGGAGGGCAAACGGACCCTTGAAAAGATCGGTGAAGACATTGACGTTTACGTGGCCTTGGACATGAGGGACGACAGTGTGCACTTGGTGGATTCCTTGGGAAAATCCTGGAAGACAGCGGGTCATTTTCGAGACTGGTTGGCCCATAAACTGGCGCGAGCTTTATGGGAACGGACCCATGACACCCATCTTTTTGTCATCGGGGACAAGACGGAAGCCACCATTCAAAGATTACGTGAAGAGCTTGTGCATTGGCATCGAAAAGGAGCTGTGCATCTGGAAGGGATGCTCATTCTTTATCGGGACCTGCAGGGAAAGCTGACCCTTAAGCCCGTGCAGCATGTGGATATCAAGGAAACGGCGGTGGGGAGCATCGCCGGCCTTCTGGTGGGATCCCTTCTTTTGCATCCCGTGCTTGGTGCCGCCTTGGGAACGCTCACAGGCGCTGCGGCCGGAAGTTCCAAGTTCAGCTTGTCCCATGTGGGTCTTGATGATGAATTCATAAAACAGCTTGCCTGTGCCGTGCTTCCGGGAATGTGGGCTTTGGTGGTGGTCGTGCGCCACGCCAAGATTCGAGAAATGCTGGAAACATTAAAAAGAGTCGGCGGAACGGTGCTGGTGACTTCTCTGAGTAAAAGAGGCGAAGAGCGCCTTCGAGCCGCTCTGGCTGCATCTTCCCTTAACGGTTCTTCCTTGTGAAGGCTCCGGAGCCTGCGCAAGCTTGAGAAACGTGCCTTCGTCTTTCCTTCCTCCGTGGCGGAAACGGGCCACCGCCCCGCTTGGATTATCTTGACAAGTGACGCACGTAGTCGGCGGCTTCCAGCCCGGCCACGCACCCTTCACCGACGGCCTTGGCAATCTGCCATGGAGGGCCGCAAATATCCCCGGCCGCGTAGACTCCGGGCACATTGGTTTCCTGCTTTTTGTTTGTCACCACATATTGAAAGGATTCCGGATCCAAAGCCACGCCTAAGGCGGTGGCGATCTCCAGAGCGCCTTTGGCCCCTCGTTCGATAAATACACCTTGGACGAGAAGGGTCGTGCCGTCATCCAAAAGAACGCCTTCCACAGCATCGGCTCCGATAATTTCCACCACCTTGCGGCCTTCATGCAGGACAATAGGGCTTTGACGCAGTTTCTCGGCCAGGTTTTCGGAAACTTGAAGTTTTTCGCAGACGAGATGCACCTGGTCGGTGTAAAAGAGCAGGGTCAGAGCTCCGGAAACGGCAGCGCTCTCGCAACCCACCACGGCTACAGGAACGCCTCGAAAAAAGTTGGCGTCACACTCCACGCAGTAACTGACGCCTTTTCCAAGGAATTCCCGTTCCCCAGGAACCCCTAGTTTCTTTCGAGAAATACCCATGGCCAGAATGACGGCTTGAGCTTCAACTTCGTCACCGCCTTCCAATTCCAGTTTAAAACGACCATCAAGGTGTTGCGCTTGGACCACGTCTTCCTCAAAGAAGACCGCTCCGAATTTTTCCGCTTGAAGGCGTCCTTGGGCCAGCAGATCTTCCCCGGTGCTATGAGGAATACAGCAGAAATTTTCCACATGCGCTCGGTAGGCGCTGCTTTTGGGAATTTTTCCCACCACGGCCACAGAAACCTTTTTTCGTGATGCGTGAATGGCGGCCTGCAAGCCGGCCGGACCCGTTCCAATGATCACCACATCGTAGCTGTGTTTCGGCATGGTCTTTGGCTCCCTCGCGTCCATTAAAAACTTTTTTCAAGGGCTGGATTCAATCTCTAAGCCTCTGGGGTGAGCGGTTGCCTGAACACGCGGCATGGAAACGGCCATGCTCGTGCTTTGCAGATGGGTGGTTTTTGCCTAGAGCCCAAGGTCCTCATTGATGAGCACCACCTTGATCCGCCCCTTGGGATAGGATTTTTCCGTGATCGTCCAGTGATTGCAGATCCTATCAGGACTGGAACAATCATCGCAGCGGCCCGTATGGTAGCATGGTGTTTTTTTATCCAAGCGCATGACATTAGCCGGGGCGGCGTAGTCCTTGATACGCATCATGGCGGCTTCCAGGTCCGGAACCACCTTGTTTCTTCCAACGAGAAGAATCACGTGCCGAGGTCCAAAGGTGATGGCCGACACTCGGTTTCCGATCATATCCAGATTGACCAGTTGGCCGTCTTCGGTCACGGCGTTGGTTCCCGTGAAAAAGAGATCGACCAGCAGGGAACGGCGGCGCCGTTCCAGCATGTCTTCAAAGGCAAGGCCTTTCTCGTAGGTGTCCAAAACTTCCAGGTCCGTTCGATTTTTCATGGCTTCGTAAAGGCCTGTGGCCATAAAGGTCATGGATCCTCCCCAGGAAACGCTTTTCACCGAAAGGGACGGCAGGATTTCTTCCAGGACGATACGTTTGGCGTCCTGAGTGTTTTGAGCCACAAAGACGGCGAAATTGTTCTTTTCCAGAGCCTCCTGGACGCGTTTCAACCGAAGTTGCCAGTAGTGATCCACGGGTCGATCCATGCCTTCCTCCTGAATCTTTAAGAATCGGTTCGCTGCTCTCGCCAAACACGCTGGGACAAGGATATTATTTGTAACAAAATTGAAGCGGGTTCGAAAGAGGCTGGTTCTTGACGGGCGAAACCGAAACCGGCAGGGCAGGGCCCAAACCAGACTGAAGGTTCTCATCTTCAACGGAAACCCAAAGGGTAGGACTTGATCATGTCGCAAAAGAAACAAGCTCATAAGTCTAAGACCCACCAGGTTGAACCGACGGCAGCAGCCATGACCTCTGGCTTGCCCTGAAGCCATCCGGGCACGCCACTTTACCAGATGTCGGCTCTCGTGCTTGCCACACCTTTGGTTCATTGATAGCCTGCTTTCGTTTTTCTGAGATCATGAACCAAAAGGCTTGAGACCGGAAGGTGGGGTTCCACGAACGCTTACGTTATTCCGACCCAGGGCCAAGGGTTGAATGTCGTTTTCGATCCGGTTGTTGTGCAGGGTGATGACGGGATGTTTTCTCTGCCATAATACATTTGCGGATTAGCGCACTTGGAAAGGAGGGAAGATGGGAGTCAAAGTGCGCGAACGTCCGAAAGGCTCGGGTGAGTGGTGGATTTTTATAGATTACCAGGGAAAGAGAAAGTCCAAGAAGATTGGCAGGGACAAACGGCTTGCATTGGAAGTTGCAAAGCGCATCGAAGCCAGGCTTATCTTGGGGGTAGAGCAGTTTTTTAGCGAGGGGGATGGCCCGCAGAAGCAAGAAAAGTTTGTGCCGACACTTAAGGAGTACGTCTACGGATGGGAGGACATCGACGGCCGATTTGTGATGGGCTGGATAAGAAAGTACGCATTAAATTACGTTAAAAGATCGACGCGAAGGAACTACGAGGTGATCCTGCAAAAACACCTGCTCCCGTCCTTGGGAGACAGAAGGCTGGATCGAATCACCACTAGGAGCCTGTCCGAGAATTGATGTACATGGCATTTATATGTCATATGTCATGCAAATAATCCTTTGACATGATAAAAGAGTTGTGATAATGATGTCCCCAATCTACCATGCGCGTATGGGGGACCTTGTCATGGCTCGTTTTAAATATGACCCGATTCACTTTCGACAACGGCAATTGTTTCCGAGTTCCATATTTGATCTGCTGCCAAAGGATCACCCGTGCTTCATTTTCGATGATATCTTGCAGCAACTCGACACATCCAGTGCGGAAGAGTGCTACAGCTTCATTGGACAGAGGGCCTATCCGCCCAAAATATTGGTTGCGATCCTCATTTATGCTTACAGTCATGGGGTTTTCAGCTCGCGCAAGATTGCGCAGAAGTGTTTGGAAGACCTGGGGTTTATGTATGTTGCCCATTTGCACAAGCCTGACTTTCGCGTGCTGAGCGATTTCCGCAAGAAGCATTTGGATCTTTTGCGTTCTTGTTTCGTTCAAAGCGCCCAGATAGCCATGAAGCTTGGCTTGGTTCGGTTGGGGCATGTGGCTCTGGATGGGTCCAAGTTCAAGGCCAATACTTCGAAGCATAAAGCCATGAGCTATGGGCGCATGGAGAAGTTCGAAAAGGAGCTGCAAGCCGAAGTGGAAGCCATGCTCGAACAGGCGCGTCAATGCGATGAGGATGAAGATGAGGCGTTGGGCTCTGCAAGTGGTTACGAGATTCCTGAGGAACTGGAAGAAAAGCAAAAGCGTCTGAAAAAGATTCAAGAAGCGAAGAAGGCGCTGGAAGAAAGAGAGAAGAAAGAAAATCCGAACGAACCCATCGACCCGAAGAAGCAGATCAGTTTTGCCGATAAGGAGGCACGGATCATGGGCAAAAATGGGCAGTTTGATTACGCCTACAACGCCCAGATCAGTGTGGACGAAGAGCATCAGATCATCGTCGGCCAACATGTGAGCACGGCCTGTAACGATGCCCAGCAATTGGGGCCGGCTCTCGAAAACATTGAGGCTACGATGGGGTGCTTGCCGGAAAAACTTAGTGCCGACAACGGCTATATGTCGGGAGAGAATCTGGAAAAGCTGGAGCAAGCGCAGGTAGATGGTTACATAGCTCCGGGACGTGAAGGAAAGAAGAAGGACTCGGAGAGGATAGACAAATCGGAATTTGTCTACGATGAACAAAACGACACTTTTATCTGTCCTGAGGGGCATCGGTTGGAGTGCTGCCAGGTCAACAAAAACGGAACAAAGGTTTATCGGGCCGAGGCTCGGGCATGTGAGGCGTGTGAGAATCGTACCCGGTGTTGCCGCTCTAAATCCGGCGGCCCTCGAACCATCAAAACCGATACCTATGAGGACTTGCGCCGAGAAATGGCTCGCAAGATGAGTGAGCCTCAAGCGCAGGAAACCTATCGCAGGCGCAAGGCCATTGTGGAGCCTGTCTTTGGGCGTATAAAAAATCTTGGGTTTCGAGGTTTTCTCCTGCGAGGGCTGGAAAAGGTGAGGGGCGAGTTTGCCCTGATGTGCACTGCTCACAATATCCTTAAGATTGTAAAGGCCGTCGCTGACGGTATCATTGATAGAGATCAAGGAGCGATGAGGGAACAGGCTGCCTAAAGGGGCAGCTTGCTCCTTTTTTGAATGGCTTTTCGATACCTGCTGATGCCCGCCATCGTGCATCGGCGAGGAAGGTCTCTTTCGTCACAGCCCATTCACCCGGAATGTTTGCTCATGAATGATGCAAGGTTGAAATTTTAAGTGGCATTCTCGGACAAGCTCCTAGAGATCATTCCGGCTCAGAAGGTCATCCAACAGGTCCGTTGCAAGTATGCCTGCAAGGCCTGCGAAGGTTTGGAAACCGAGGGGCCGATGGTGAAAATGGCTCCGGCTCCTGCCGAGATTCTTCCCAAAGCCATGGCCACCGTGTCCACTTTTGTGGCCATCGTGATCGCAAAGTTCTGTGATGCCCTGCCTCTTGAGCGCCAGGAAAAGATCTTTGCCCGCATGGGCATCGATCTTTCTCGGTCCACCATGGTAGGCTGGCGCATTAAGATTGCCCAAAAGCTCGAACCCATCATGGCCCAACTGAAGGCGGCTCTTCTTTCCGGTCCTCTGATTCAGGTGGATGAAACGCCGCTTCGGGTCCTCAATGAGACGGGACGTTCCAACACGACCCAATCCGGCCCCAATCCGCCAAGGGGAAAACCAGCCGTGCCGAGGTGGCCTTGGGCTAGATTATCGAAGACGACATTCGGCCCTTGGCCCTGGGTCGGAAAAACCGGCTCTTTGCCAGCAATCCCAGCGGGGCTTATACTAAGTTGCTTTCGTTAGACAACTAATTATCCAATTAAACCCGGTGAAACTTTGAACACGACCCGGGTCATTTTCCAGCGCAACGAGGGCATTGAGCAGCTGATCTTCAACTCCCTCCATGTCCTGGAAAACCACATTTGCAAACCACTTCTCCCGGATTTCATCCCAGAGATGCTCCACTGGGTTGAGCTCGGGGCTATAAGGAGGAAGACTTATCAGACGGATATTGTCCGGAACTCTGAGACCGGAAGCACGGTGCCAACCAGCTCCATCAGCAAACATGAGGATGAACTCATCGGGGTGCCGCTCAGAGACCTCTTTGAGGAAAACCGACATGGCCTCAGCATTGGTCACTGGAAGAATTAAAGAGTCGAGCACTCCATCTTGAGGGCTGACGGCGGCGTAAACGTAGGTGGACTCATAGACCATCTGGGCCGCCACGTGGGGGCGAATCCCCTTGGGTGCCCAACAGCGGACGGGATGGTTGATTCGCCCAAACCGGGCTTCATCCTGGAACATCACGCGAGCTTTCATGCCAGGTGCTAGGTGCTGGGTGTGTTCCTGAACCTTTTCCGAGAAGTTTTTTTAAACTCCTCTTCTTCAGAGGAGTCTTTCTTAGGATGGCGGGGACGTGGCACGATCTTTCGCCAGTTGTGACGATCAAGCATGCGGTAGATGGTGGACTTGGGAACTGTGCGCCCCACCAACTGCTCATAGGCGATCTTGATCTCTGTGGCTACGACCATACCCCCCTCTTTGGCACGATCGAAGAAAGGTGCCAGAAATGCTTTCTCCTCCTCTAAGCTCATATTTTCGTGCCTGCGTCCCCCGGTTTGGCGAACACCCAGCACAGATTCCCCTTTGCGCAGATATTCGGACTGTAGCTTTTTGACCGAGCTGGGATGCCAACCGATTGCAACTGCAATTTGACTGGCGGAAAGCCCCAGGGCAGCCCTAAGCCAGATACACTGAACCCTCTGAAACTCAGATTTGCTCTCGGCTTCTTTCAGCCTCTTGCACAATGATTCGACGGCTCCTTCCGGCAACGGCTTTGGTCTCCTCATGCTTCACCCCCTGAATGAGAATCTTGGTTTCAGGGGATTTTACATTAGTTGTCGTATGAATGCAACTTAGTATTACGCGGCGGCAACCTCCTTGACGCTCATCACCACGGCCAGAGCCTGTGGGTTGGACCCCAGGCGTTATCTGCACTTTCTTTTCTAGCACGCCCCCCTGGCGGAAACGCAGGAGGATTGGCGCCAGCTCATGCCTCAAAACGTCACGGCGCAGGATCTGGCCTCTTGTGCGACGCGGACCTCCACGGTGTCTCTTGACGACTGACAGTCGTTGAAAAGCCACGCGGGTGGTTTCTCCTAAAACCCTCTCACCCATGCCATGACTTTTCCCATGCAGACCAGAGTCATGGCTCCGCGCGGGTACGTTCCCGTTATGACACCCCATCGATCCCCCAACCTCGAGCCGGCTATCCCGTTCTAAGCCACCTTTTCGTTGCTCTCTTTTACGATAAGCAATCAGCCTAAATCATTGCCCTTGCTTAGATCACGTCCGGTGCAGAAACACTATGGGCCATCCTGGCTGATTTGAGAAGGTGTAGTTACCCGAACGCTTACGCAGCAAACTCCGGTACGCCTGCGCATCGAGGTGGCCGCGTCCCCCACTTCGGCATGAAAAAAGACCGTGTTCTCCTCCACGTCACGGGTGAAGGTGATGTCGTGCTCCTCGTCAAAGCGCAGGGTAAGTATTGTTGGAATCGAGAGTCAGCTCCTCGATGCCGACAACCTCACTTAGTTTTTCAACCAACATTTCCAGTCGCGTCCTATCTTCCATGGCGCCCGACGAAACAGGCTACGATAAGCGCGTTGATCCTTGCCGACTCATACCTGGTAGTATCTGGACAACAGCGGAACCAGGTCGCGATTCGCGGCGACGGTCGCCTCGGTCTTGGCCATATACGCTTCCGAAATGAAGGTGATTCGTCCTTGTGATCGTTGCTTCCTCTTGTAGGCTAGGCCTGGACAAAGTCCACGGATAGGGAGGGTACCGTAAATCGCTGCTGCCGACGCCTCTTGTGGTGTCCAATTCTACGCCATGTGGTCACACCTCCATGGCATTGTGGGCCATGACGCTTTGCATATACATCGATATGATGCCCCTGCAGAATTGGTTTACGTTCATGTTCCATAGCCCATTGATTTTTCGTACTCCGTCTTCCATCATCCATCTTCGGCTGGCTCCAAAAAGACTTTTTGCAGCCAGCCCTGAAATTATGCGTTACCCCCTGGGACACTGAAGGCGTCCGCGATCTGCTGCATGGTTGGACGTTTGGCTGGGTCTATGTTCAGTCCTTGGAGGATCACCGCGTCCACGGGGAGCTTGTCCTGTGGAGAAATGGCTTGCAGTTGCTTGCTTAGAACACCAATGGTGTTTTGGGGTTGCATCAGCAGCATCTTTGCCATTGGCTTGTTGTTAGCGATAATCGCATTCTGCAAGTCTTTAGTCGTCATACCCAAGCGCATCATTGCAAGATTGACACATGTTGCGTAGGCGTTGAACTTGTCGACGTCTGGTTTGTACTCTTTGGTAATAACCTCCGGCACAAAGAATCCGGCAGTCCCAGCGAGGCCAACAGGTTGTGAGGCGTTAAGGTTGCCGCCGAACACATCCAGGCCGTGATCTATCAACTTCAAGGTTCCATTTTTATCGACCATGACATTGTCAGGCTTCAAATCACGCACGTAGAACTTTTGCTCTGTCTTGTAGATCATGCCTTTCACCAAATCCAGACCTTGCTTTTGAAACAACTCTGCACTAGGTTTTCGGTTATTTGCAATGTGTTTCTCCATGGTGATTCCGTCGATATATTCCATCTGTATATACAGAGATTTCCTGTCTTTTGACATTGCGCAGGCATGGTACTTGGCGATATTTGGATGATCAAGGGATTTTGTTGCATTAAGTTCAATCAGTGCAATCTCTGGTGCAAGCGGTGGTTTTTCCATTCGCTTGACGGCAAATTGATTGTCATTCGAGTCTTTGCATAGCATAACGGCGCCGAATCCTCCTTTTCCCAGCGTCTTCTCCACATTCAGATCTGCCCCGTCGGGGGGAAATCGTATACTGCCTTTTAGCTCGCCTTCTTGGGTTATTTGCAGCTCTTGGTTCGTAAGAGATGGTATGGCATAATATGACTGAACTTGGGCTTTCGGATCTCTTGCCGGGTTTGTGAACCAGGATTGGATGGCGCTCTTCTCTTCAGACGAGAGGGGCGACTTGTACACGCCTCGGTGGGCGAAAAATAAAAGCCCATCGGCTTCAATTTTTTCAGGCCACGCTGACAAGCCAAAGTCCTTTGGGTTTACATCCTGCTTGTGATTGGTCAAGAAGTCGGCAAGGTCCTTGAGAGTTCTCGTCATGTCGCTGTCAGTCCCGCATTGCGCGGCATGCCAGCATAGTGTTCGCATATCTTTCGCTTCGATGATTGCGTTTGCGTTCAGGCCGAGGAAATCTTCGGGCATCTTCTCGATCAGACATTCCTTGGCTCTGGTCAACGCATCAGCACCACCTGATGTCAGCTGTGGATATTTGTTCCTGAGCTCCGCACGATAACCTTCCCGCGTGGTTTCCCCACCTCCCTTGGCGAAGCGCTTTTCAAGCAGCGTGTGGTCCTCTTTCGACACCTGCTTGTATGCTCCAAAGGCCGCCAGGTGACGGAGCCCTCTCTGGGTAATCCTTTGTCCGCCAAATGTGACCCCAAATGTTTGCTCCGAATCTGCATCGGGATTTTTCTTCAGATAGTCCTTCAGATAATCCCTCAGGGCTGCCAGGGACTTGGTTCCTCCCTGGCCGGTGCGGCGCTGCGCGGCGATGGCGGCCAGTTCCTGAAGGTCTTTGGCCGCGATGACCCGATCAGCCTTCAAGGCCAACGACTCTTTGGACATCGCCTTTATGACGCATGCCTTGGCGCCCTTGAGGGCTTCGTTTTCGTTCTGGCCAATGTTTGCCAGCTTACCAAGATACGTATCACGGGATATGGAGCGGGTCATGGGACACTCCTTATGATTATCCGTACTCCTTCTTTCTGTTTATGTCTTCAGCCGGGCAGGTTTTATCGCGAATCCTGCCGTCACGTCGCGACGGCTTGGGCGTATCCGGCGCAGCTGGCCTGGATGATCGCACGCTGTTCCTCGCCCAGAGCCTCATCGTCCAGGACCACCAGGCGCTGGGCAGGGCCGGCAGAGGAATCCGCGTCAGGCATGAGGGTCTGGTAGGCAGTGGACACGTTCACCAGGGGGCTGGCGTCGTCAAAAAAGTAGTAGCCATTGCGGACATCCATGATCTTCCCGGTGTCGCGCTCCACCACCAGGTTGACGACCTGGCTTGCGTATATGCCGTCGCTCATCATGGTGCTCATCATGGTCATTGCGGGAATGTCGGCCTTGAGAAGTGTTTCCAGGTTGGCTTGGACCAATTCGGGATTCGGTGTGCTGGTCATGGGGCGTTTCTCCTTGAATGATTGGGTTGGGTACATGGTGATTACACGAATCGCGAAGGAATGACGTCCACGGGAGCGGCTTCTCTGGGCTTTTCCTCCGGGCCTGGTTCCAGGGTGTTCCAATCGGCCAGCTCTCTGGCCAGGGTCTTGAGATCCTCCACGAAGCCCAGCAGGGCCTCGCCCAGAGTCACGGCGTCGTCGTGCTCAGTGGCGGTCCAGAAGGCGCTCAGGGTCGGGGTTTGGCCGTCTTCGGCCAGCCCGATCACCGCATGGGAGGCGCCCACGGTGAGGTGATTGCGCCGTAAGAGGGCGATGCACAACTCCAGCCTGGCTTCCAGCGTTTCCACCCCGGTCGGCGGTTCCAGCGGGGCGCAGAACAAAAAGCCCACGTCCTGCCAGGAAAGAAAGACGTCATGGTTGTCAAAGGTCAAACCGACCAGCGCGTCGGCATTGGGGGTCAGTGCGTCCGTACCCAGGGCGGCGGCCAGTTCGCCGAGCAGTCGTGTCGAGGTTTCCATGTTTTTTCTCCCTCTACTGTTGCGGTTGCTTGAAAGCGTCCTTGAGTTCAGCCAGGTTAGGCCTGATCTTAGGATTTAGGTTTATGCCTTGTCCTCCTCCGCGTCACGGGTGAAGGGATAGTGCAACGTCTTTCCTGAAGCACTCGGTCAATGTCCCCTCTTCGTAGTGTTTGGCTACGTGTTGATTATTTCAAGGATATTTTTTCCAAAGGCTTCGCCTATAGTAGTGTTGCCAATTGGCCTATCCATGATTTGCATAGCCAATTTGTTTTTCAGATCCTGAGGAAGAGCTTCCATTTGTTTTATGCGATGGGCAAAAGGTGTTATAACTGGACCGCATGCATATAAGAGCATATTGTCTCTGGATGTGAGGTAGTCTTGTTCAATCAGTTCACGAAGGTTCCTGTAGCTGTACCCGGTGAGTTTCTGTTTGAGAATGGAACCTCGAATTTCAACCCCTCCACCTCTGTTAGAGAAAGTGATCCGGTCTTCACCAAATGTTGCGATAAACTTTCGAGAATCAGTTGGGTGGGATTCGATTCCCGTAAATCTCTCTTTGCAGAATTTCGAGTCGTCTAGATGTTCTCTTAGAAAATTTCGTCCCTCGACCTCGTCACTCATTGTTTGGATAGATACTTCAATGAGGTTTTCCCGAGAGTGGGTCTGGTTTAGAATACTCAATGCCTCCTCAAGATCGTTGTGAAATCCAGAAAACAAACCATATATTTCTTTGAGGAAGTGTTCGATGGCCGATCTGGCGATGTTATACGCTTCCTCCGTACTCACGACGTGTTTGTTCTGCTCGATGCCTTTTCGAATGCCATCGAGCAGGGACTCAGTGTTGAACTCTTCCAGAGAGATGGTGCAGCCGCGCTCTGCGGCCACGTCACGGAAGAGGTTCGCGAAGGTTTCCGTTTTTGTGGCCAGTTCGTTGACCTTGACCTGGTTCAGCGCCC
>FWWL01009004.1_pt1 | contig 12422 bp, 11 predicted proteins | sample 2228331 | NCBI WGS metagenome assembly FWWL01 (sample SAMEA103939775, study PRJEB20133) | metagenome | reverse complement strand
CGGGCTAGGCGCTCGATGGGCTCACGAAAGATCACGATGACATCGGGTGTCACGAGGTTGTAGCCCCGGCCCCGTCGCGACAGGGGGACGCCCCGGTAGAGACCGAGGAGGGTGCAGTGCGGGCGGACCTTCGTCCCGAGGAGGTCGTCAGGGGATGGGCGGTCTTCGATGACAATCTCGACGTTGTGGAGCGCCGCGGCGAAGGGCTCGGGGAGCTCAGCGACCGCCTGCGCGACCAGTTCCTCGAACCGAGCTCGGGTGGTTCTCACAGGGCCAGTGTATCACCGACACGTCCGGGCGAGGCCACGGGCAAGCCGGCTGCGCGAACGGTGTCCGGCGTCACTTGGTCGGGGAGGCGATAGCCGCGGAACCCGATCAGGCCAGCGAGGCACGCCAATCCTCCCACCGGCCCCACGAGTCTGATTCCGAGCGGGTTCTCGGGGGTGCTCCCCAGGGTCAGCAGGAGCGCGAGGATCAGGGGAAACATGGCAGAAGCGATCTTCTCTAGCGTGGCCTGCGTCGCGTAGTAGACCGCCTCGCGACGTTGCCCGGTGAGCAGGGCGTCGTAGTCGATGATGTCCGCCTGGATGGCGTTCGGGAACGTGAACACGGCCGCCATGGGAACGCCGATGAGTCCGGCGAAGACGAGTCCCTGGGTGAACTGGTTCACGCCCGGTATGAAGCCCATGAATGCGACCCACGGCAGGTACAGCGCACCGGCGAGCATGGCGGCCCGATACACCCACGCCTTGCCCTTGCGTGCGCCGACGGCGTATACGGCCGGCAAGCAGACGAGAACGACGGCGATCGCGCTCCCGGTGAGCATGGCGGCGGCCGTGCCCTCTCCGAGGCCGAACGAGAGTCCAGGCAGTCGAAGCTGCAACAGTGCGCCGGATTCCACCTTCGCGATCTCTTCGGCGAAGCCTTCGAACAGCACGGCGCTGAGCCAGTAGGGCAGCGCTGCCGTCATCATGGAAATCGCCATGTTGAACAAGATGAACGTTGGGAGATACGCGACGAACTGGCTGTTGCGGAAGGTGGTCCGGACCGACGAGACGAACGGAATCGTCGCCGGCTCGATGTCACGTCGGGCGTATCGCCAGACGCCGGCTAACGCGACATAACGAGACACGAGGGCGATGATGGCCATGGTCACGCCCATGGCCTGGAAGCCCGCCAGGTCGATAATGATGCCGCTCCCCACGAGAGCGACCACAGCGCCCAACGTGCCGAAAAACACCTGCCACGTCACGATGCTGAGTCGGTCGCGGGCCAGCGGCGCGATCTCGGGCAGGAGCGATTCGAACGGGCCGCCCGAGAGGGTGCTGAACAGGTGAAACGCCTCGAGAACGACGAAGAAGAAGATGGCGTTGCGAGCGGTCTCATGGTCGTCCGGGGGAAACCAGAGGAGCGCGGCGAAGAACGCCCAGAACGGCGTGGCGGCGACCACGAAGGGGATGCGCCGGCCCCAGCGGGTCCGGGTTCGGTCGCTCCACCAACCGATGAGGGGGTCATCGAGGGCTTCGATGACGCGAGCAGCCGTGAGGAGAACGCCGAGCACCAGGACCGGCACTCGCTCGGGCGTGTCCGCCTCGGGCGGCGGCGCGTAGAAGAAGATGAGCCACAGGTCCTTGGAACGGGAGAAGACGTTGCCGCCGAGGGAGCCAGAGGCGTAGATGAGGCGGTTCAACAGGGGAAGGGGGCGGGCATCCGCTGGTTGGCCGGCCATCGCTCGGCGGTGATTCGACCTCAGAGGCGCTCGGTCTCGCGGTCGGCGACGCATCGCTTGAGGAGGTCGTGCCGCGTGACGATGCCTATGAGCCGTCCCTGCTCGACCACGGGCAGACGTTTGATGTCGTGCTCGAGCATCAACCGCGCCGCTCGCCAGACGTCGTCATCTGGGGCGACGGTGATCACTGGCGACTGCATGATGTCCTTCACCGCCCTCTGGCGAGCCTCTTCGTAGGCCTCGGTCAACTCTGCCTCCGACGAGACCCATCGTCCGAAGAGCCTGGGCGCTCGGAAGGCCGAAAACGGGATGCCCGATTCCCGGATGTCGAAGTCGGTTTCGGTGACGATACCTGCGATGCGCGTGGGATCTTCCGGTGACACGATGACGACGCAGCCGATGCGATGCTCCAGCATGAGCCGGGCGACCGTTTCGAGCGTGGCGTCCGGCGTCGCCGTGACGACCGGGCTCACCATGATGTTCCGCACCCGCATGCGTCCCTCCGTACGTGCGGTCCGAGCCTAACACGGCGCTCGTCGGGGACGCTACGGCCGTTCGGACGGGCGTGGGTCGCGTACCGAGAGGAGGCGGCGAGTTTGGGGCCGCCTCCTCGACCATGCCCGGCAACGGGCGCTACATGTACATGCCACCGTTGATGTTGAACTGCTGGCCAGTGATCCAGTCGCCCTCGGTCACCAGGAAGCGGACGAATGCGGCCACCTCTTCCGGCTGACCGAAGCGACCCAGCGGGATGCGCGCCAACAGCGCCTTCTTGGGCTCCTCCGGCACCGCTGCGAGCATGTCCGTCTCGACGAATCCGGGGCACATCGCGTTCACCGTGATGTTGTATCGGGCGAGCTCCTGCGCGGCGGACTTCGTAAAGGCGATGAGCCCCGCCTTGGCCGCAGCGTAGTTGGCCTGCCCGATGTTCCCCATCTGGCCGATGATGCTGGACATGTTGATGATGCGGCCGTAGTTGCGCTCGATCATGTGGGGAATCACGGCGCTCGTGCAGTAGAAGGCGCTGTTGAGGTCCGTGTTGATGACCTCCTCCCACTCCTGATGGCTCATACGGCGCAGCGTGCGGTCGCGATTCACCCCGGCGTTGTTGACCAGGATGTCGATGCGGCCGAACTCCTTGATGGTCTGGTCCACCATCATCTGAACGTCGTCCGGGTGGGCGACGCCGGCCCTGATGGCGATGGCGCGGCCGGGGCCCGTCTTGTTGATTTCCGCCGCCAGCTCCTTCGCGGGCCCTTCGCTCTGGAAATAGTTGACGACGACGTTCGCGCCGTATGCCGCCAGTTCCTTGGCGATGGCGCGCCCGATGCCCCGGGACGCGCCGGTGACGATGGCCACCTGATCATCCAATCGCTTGGTCATGCCCAGTCCTGCCCTCCTGAAGTGGTCCTGCCGCCTGCAGGGCGACGCTCGCCGATTATGCGCGACGCGCGGCCCTGGGACAAGGAACCCGGGCGTCGTGGTAGGGTGTGCGTCGTGACGGTCGTCGCTGGCATCGACCTCGCGGGCGCTCCTTCGTACGGCACGAAGCGGCTCGGCGTCGTTGGGTTGGCGGCGCTTCGCCTGGGGGACGCCGAAACGTGGGTCATCGAGGTTGTCGCCGCTCGTTTGGACGATGACGCCATTCTCGAGTTCGTGCGCCGCCACGATGTGGAGATCGTCGCCATTGACGCGCCGCTGTCCCTTCCCCGTGGTCGTTGCTGCGCCGACCCGGGCTGCGCCTGCTCCCGGTACGGCCTCGTTCGCGACGCCGATCGCGCGCTCGTGCGGCGGGGGTACCGCCCGTACTGGACCCTGCTGCCCTCGATGGTGCCGCTCACGCTCCGCGGGATCGCGCTGCGACGGAGGCTCGGAGCCGACGGACGCGTCGTCATCGAGACGTTTCCTAGCGCGGTGCGCGACCTTCTCGGCGTCGCCCGCGGTGATGACGTCGGACTGGCGCGGGCCCTTCGACGGGCTGGACTGCGAAGCCTGCCACGAGCGGCGCGACGCGACGCCGTCGATGCGCTCGCGGCTGCGTATGTCGCCGCGTGCTACGCGCGAGGCGCGGCCGAGCCTGTGGGACCACCGGACGAAGGGCAGGTGTGGTTACCGGGACTGGCTAGCGTCGGAGGCGCCGCTCGAAGGCGTCGCGCACGCTGAGGTACAGAGCGATGGCCGCGCGCGTCTCGGGCGTGAGGTCTAGGTGCGGGCTTTCGAGATGGTCAGTGAGGTTCGCCTCGGTGTCCGGGATCGGGAAGAGCCGCACGACCTCGCGGGCCTGAGGCGGCAGGGTCGCCGTCGCCGGAAGGACATCGGTCGAGGCCGGGGCTGCGAGGCGCACATTGAGCTCGTCCACGGACGCCAGCGTGCGGGCGACGAAGAACGCCTCCGGCTTCCCGCCGCGGGCCGCATTGCGGGCGACGCCCATGAGCAGGAGGCCGGGCGGTGCGAGCTCGGCGTCGCTCAACGCCAGCTCCTCGTCGAGCTCACGTAGGACGCCGGTGAAGGGGTCGAGGTCCGTCCAGTCCATGGAACCCGCGGCTGGCAATCCGAAGTGCACGCCGGGGAGGTACGAGGTCGCCGCGCTGGAACGCTGGGCGAGCAGCACGTGGCCGGAACGGTCCGTGAGCAGCACGTTCAGCCCGAGGTGGTTCGAGCACGCCGCGCGGTCGAAGGGGGTGAGCGTACCGCCAGGCTCTAGTAGGTCGGCCATGGCCAGCCACTGGCCGTCGAGACGAACCCGTGCCCCGACTTCGACCTGGTGATTGGTGAGCAGGTGGTTCAGGTAGGTCGTGCGCTGGAAGCGGAACGTGAGCTCGTTCGGCGTCGTCCGCAGGGAGACGAGGCGTGCCTTGCTGCGGTTGTACTTCGGCCCCGGCGGCAGGGTGAGCTGGTCGAGCGCCCGGAGGACCGCGGGCGGAAGTCGATACGGAAGGTGGTCGCGCTCGACCCGCACGTCAGCGGCGGTGAGCAGCGCGGGACCCCAGAGTCGCGCGAATGGCAGCGGCGTGCCCGACGGCCCCGCGAGGAACCGCTCACCGGGGTAGCGGAGCGCCAGGGTCTCGGCCGACGTATCGGGCTCCGGGAGCAAGCCGAACGCGACGAAGAGGGCCGATTCGTTGATGCCGAGCAGGCGTGCGAGGCGTGAGATGTTCTCTGGCGTCGGCCGGAGCGTTCCCGAACAAATCCGAGAGAGCGCCGCCGGTGAGAGGCCAAGCCGTCGGGAGACGTCGCGTTGGTCGAGTCTCGCGCGCTCGATGGCGGCGACTACCATGCGGCCGGCGTCTCCCCACCGGCCGGTGCCGAGAGCATGGGCCGCGAGCGTCATGGCCCCCTCCGGACAGGTCCCCTCGGTGCAGGACCGGTAAACTCCCGGCCCATGATTTATCGGTGAAGACGTGCGCGTCTATCGGGGAATCCCCTAACGTTCTTGGCGCCCGAGGGCGCAGGACCTGAGGGGCGCCCAGCCAGGCCCCGCTCGACGGGGGGAGGAGGGAGCCATGCGTACGCAGACGATCCCCGGCATCGTCCGTACCGTCCCGTCCGTCCGCGACCGTGCCGAGGAGCGCGGCCCGCCTGTGGATCCCTGGGATACGCTTTGGGGCGTCGCTCCGCGAACACTGACGCCCCGATGCCGGCGCTGCGGCTGCGCTCGGCTGGGGACCTGCGGCACGAACGGCTGCTGCGGAGCAGGGCGCCACTGGATCTGAATCCATGACGACACGAACGCCACGCGTACGCACCCACCGGCACAACCGCCGTCGCACTGCGGACGGCGACCGGCAGGCCCGGTAGGCCGAGAGGCCGGGGGCGAAGGAGACAACGAAACAGGGGGACCCGCCTGCTGGCGGGTCCCCTGCCACTGCGGCCACCAGAGCCCGAAGGTCGCGGACCAGGCCGCGAAGCCTACTATCGTGAGTAGCGCGCGTTGAAGTACTGCCAGACCAACGAGGACACCGTCTGGCCCAGGGGGATGTCGGCGTACTTGTACGGCACGTACTGTGTCCAGAAGGAGATGGCGTAGGCGTACACACGTCCGCCCCGGGTGAACCGTACGATACCGACGTCGTTGTCCACCCAGCCCGATTCCCAGAAAAAGCCGTTCTTGTGGGAGACGACGCCGTCGCCGACGCCCGCAGGGATGAGATACTGCAGGCCCGGCTTCACCTCGGTCATCTTCGCGAGGAGGTAATCACGCCATTCGGGGGTGGTCAACCGTCCCTGCCAGAACGCCTTGAGCGCGCGGTTCATCTCGTTCGCGGTCAGGAGGTTCGGGCTGCCGATGAGCGAGAAGGAGGGCCCGAAGGCGGGCGCGTGATCGTAGATGGAATTGCGCATCCCGAGGAGCGTGTACAGCTCGTTGATGCTGCGCACGCCTGCGCCGAGGTCGCCGTTCGCTGAGATGAGCAGAATGTCCCGTGCGGTGATCGGGTTGCTGGCGTAGATGGTCCGTGAGATGAGGTCGCCCACGGCGCGTTCGGGATAGCGTCCCTCCTGCACGTCCATGACCGCCTTGAGCAGCACGAAGAAATTGGCGGAGCAGCCGGGGAGGCGCCACTGATCGCCGTTGACGGCGACATGCTCGCCGGTCTGGAGATCGGTGACGGCGACCGCGGCGTCGAAGCCCGAGGCGGCGATGGCCTGCGCCAACCGCTGTTGCAGTGCGAGCATGTCGGGGTTCGGGGGGTGATTCTCAGTGAAGAACCCCGGACCACAGTCGGCCGTGGGGAAGGCGAGCGTCGGGCTGGGAGCCCAGCCTTCCGGCGTCAGGGTGTTCACCCGAACGAAGTGCGGCGTGTTGGGGTCGATGCCGTCCCAGGCGTAGCCCCAGGTCGCTGGAGACAACGGACCCACGGACACGAACGTTCCGGGGCGGAAGCCGTTGTTGAAGACGCTGAGGTCGAGGTACTGAGGGCCGGAACGCGCGGTCTTCCAAATGAAGACCACCTTGACCTTTCCCGGTCGGGCCTTGCTGCACTCCTGGAGCCAGATGCCCGGTCGGTCGGCACCCTGGGCGGTCGGTGGGGCCGCCTCGACGGCGTCGCCCAACGGGGCGACCAGCACGGCACACCACACGGTGGCAAGGGCGAGAACAGCTCCGAGCAGTCGCACGAGGGAGTCCAGAACGATCCCTGTTCCGGCCGGCTTGGCGGCGGACAATATGCGTTTGACGTCTCATCCTATTCTGCGAAGGATCGACGAACCGTCAATACGGGAGCTCCCGAACGTAAGGCGAACGGCGCCCCGACGGAACGCCGCCCGCAGGTGTCTACGGGCGGCGTTCCATGTACGTCACGTCCGACGTGTTCCTAGCGGTACGAGCTTCGGGCCTGGAAACAGTCTCGACAGTAGACCGGCCTGTCTCCCCGCGGCTGGAACGGCACTTCGGTCTCCCGGCCGCAGTTCGAGCACGTCGCAGGGAAGAGCTGACGGGCCGGTCTGGACGCGTAGCTGCTCCCGGTGTACTCGCCCCGTTCGGCCTTCCGGGCGCGCCGGCAAGACGGACAGCGCTTGGGCTCGTTCTGGAATCCCCGACGGGCGTGGTATTCCTGGTCGTCCGCGGAAAACGTGAAAGCTGTGCCGCAGTCGACGCACGTGAGTGATTTGTCGGTGAATGACACTCGACGACCTCCTGATGTGTTCTACTTCCCAGTCGCCGAGTGCCGGCGGCCCACCCGGGCCCTGTCACCTTGGACGAGGAAGGGTTTCGACGCCGTAGTATAGCACGCCCGGAGACGGCGTGCCGACGTGACCCAGGCACGTCCGAGCCGTAGGATATCCGCCGTGAGCCGATTCCAGAAGGCCATGTACCGGCGGCCCGATGGCCGGGCCATCGTCTACTACGCGTGGGAGCGCCCGCTGCCGCCCCCACCTGCAGATGGACTCGCTATGGAGCCGGGTCGCATGGAGCTGCGCTGGAACGCCATGCTGGGCGAGTGGGTCCTTGTCGCTACGCACCGCCAGGGCCGGACGTTTCTGCCGCCCGACGCGCACTGCCCGCTGTGTCCCACGATTCGTCCGGACGTCCCGACCGATATCCCCGCCGCGGACTTCGAGGTGGCTGTTTTCGAGAACCGATTCCCCAGCTTTCGCCCGGACGCGCCTCTCGAAGGCTCGTCAGGCGCCGGCGTGGTGGCGCCGGCTGCGGGCGCCAGCGAGGTGGTCGTCTACTCCCCGAACCACGAGGCCGGTCTCGCGGAGCTCCCCGAGATCTGGACGCGGCGGCTCGTCGAGGTCTGGGCCGACCGGTACGAGGAGCTGGGCTCACGCGATGAGGTGCGCTACGTCTTCATCTTCGAGAACCGAGGCAAAGAGGTCGGCGTCACACTGACCCATCCGCACGGACAGGTCTACGCCTTCCCGTTCGTGCCGCCCCGGGTCGTCCAGGAGCGGGCCGCCTTTCGAGCCTACGCTGACGACAACAGTGGGCGGTGTCTGTTGTGCGACACGGCCGCGCTCGCGGCGAAGGACGGACAGCGGGTGGTCGTCGAGAGCGACGCGTTCGTCGCGTACGTCCCCTTCGCAGCTCGCTGGCCCTACGAGACGCACATCGTGGCTCGCGAGCACCGCCGGTCGCTTCTCGCGTTGACGCCGGCGGAGCGGGACGATCTGGCCCGCGTCTACCGCGAGCTCCTGCGAGCGTACGATGCCCTCTGGGGCGTGCCGATGCCCTACATCATGACCATGCATCAAGCGGCGACCGATGGCAGCGAAAGCCTCGCCGATCACCTGCACATCGAGTTCACGCCTCCCTACCGGGCGCGCGATCGTCTGAAATACCTGGCAGGCTGCGAAACGGGCGCGGGCACGTTCATCAACGACACGTTGCCGGAGGAGACAGCGGCCGAATTGCGAGCCGCGAGGTGGCGCGCGTGAGGCTGCCGGGCGAGCCCGCCGTGGAAACGTTCCGACGCGCGTTCGGCCGAGGGCCTAGGGGCGTCGCCATCGCGCCGGGTCGCGTGAACCTGATCGGCGAGCATCTCGACTACAACGGTGGGCTGGTGCTCCCGTTCGCGATCAGGCGCACGACGCAGGTCGCCTGGGCGCCTCGAACGGACGCCACGCTCCGCGCGTATTCAGACGCTTTCGACGAGATGGCCGAGGTCGACCTGCGGCGCCTCGAGCCGGGCTCGTCGTCGGGATGGGCGCGGTACGTGGCAGGAGTCGCTTGGGCGCTTCGCGAGGCAGGGCACGAGCTTCGTGGTGTGGACCTCGCCATCCAGAGTGACGTTCCGCCGGGGTCGGGACTGTCGTCGTCAGCCGCGCTGGAGGTGGCTGCGCTCGGGGCCCTGCGGGCCGCGGCCGGCCTGGACCTGGAGGATCGGGACCTCGCGCTCTTGGCCCGCCGAGCCGAGAACGAGTTCGTCGGTGTGGCGTGTGGGGTCATGGATCAGTTCGCGGCGACCTTGTGCCGTCGCGATCACGCGCTGCTTATCGATACGGAATCCCTCGCGGTCGACCAGGTGCCCTTGTCGCTCGACCGCATGGGCGTAGCGTTCGTCGTTGCGCACACGGGGCTGCCTCGGAGCCTGGCCGCGTCGGCGTACAACCAACGGCGCGCTGAATGCCAGGCCGTGGCGCGCAGGATCGCGTTGGAGACGGGCGCGGCGAGTCCTTCGCTGGCCCGCGTGACGCCGCAGGCCTTCGAAGCCGTGGCTGGTCGGCTTTCGGAGCCGCTGCGCCGCCGTGGACGTCACGTCGTGACGGAACAGGCTCGCGTCGAGCGAGCGGTCGCCTTGCTGCGCAAGGTGGCTGCGGGCGAACGGGACCCCTCGATTCGGGAGCTCGGTGCGCTGCTCGACGCATCCCATGCGTCGCTGCGCGACGATTTCGAGGTGAGCTGTCCGGAGCTCGACCTCCTCTGCTCCCTGTCACGTGCCTTCGAAGGAACGCTGGGCGCGCGGCTGACGGGAGCCGGCTTCGGTGGGGCGACCGTGCATCTCGTGTGGCGAGAGGCGCTGGCAGGGTTCGAGCGCGCCGTCATGCAGCCGTATCGCGAGCGCACCGGCCTCGACGCCTGGTGGTTCGAGACGGATGCCAGAGACGGCCTACGTGTGTGGGAGGTGGGTCCTTGACCTGGTGGCTCGGAAAGAACGCGGAAGCCCTCGCGCGGACATCGCGCGGCCTACTCCGGACGACGTTGCGTCTCGAGTCAGGTGCGGAAGCGTCCTGCCGACGCGACGGGGTGGAGCTGCGCGTTCGGGTTCGCGACGAAGGGAGCCGACTCAGCATCGAAGCTGACATCGTAAACGCGGGAACACGACCGACCCTCGTCCACTCGATCGCGCCCTTGCGTGTCGCCGAGGCGAGGTCATGGACCGGCCTGCTCTCGGGACGCGCGTTTCGGCAGGGGTGGCAGTCGTGGTCGCCCGCGCTCTCGCTGAGCTTCCGTCAGTACGACGTCCCCAGCATGCCCCTGGTCGAAGCCCCGGCCGAATCGGCGCGCCCCCTCCGGCGGACGGGCGAGCTGCGTTCCGATGAGGTGCTGGCGCTGACGGACGCAGCGGGTCGGTCGCTCCTCGTCGGATTCGAGACGGCACGCCGCTTCGTGACCCAGGTGCGAGCTGACCGCGCGCGTGGGCGCCTGGAGGCCGTCTGTTTCACGGACGGCGTTCCTCTGGATGCGGGCGGGACGCTGAGCGCGGAGCGGCTCGTGCTGGATGCGCAAGGCAGTCCACTCGACCAGCTCGAACGGTACGCGGAGGGCGTCGCCCGTGCGATGGGCGCTCGTCGCTGGGGACGTTCGCCGTCGGGCTGGTGCTCCTGGTACTACTACTTCACCAACGTCACCGAGGATGACGTCCTCGCGCAGCTACGGCTCCTGGAGCGCATTCGGCGCGAGCTTCCGCTCGACTACGTGCAGATCGACGACGGCTATCAAGCCGAGATCGGCGACTGGCTGACGACCAACGACAAGTTCCCCCGCGGCATGGCCTGGCTCGCCCGGGAGATCCGGCATGCGGGCTTCCGCCCTGGCATCTGGCTGGCGCCCTTCCTGCTCGGCTCACGGTCGCGCACGTTCGCCGAGCATCCCGATTGGGTGGTCCGCGACGCCGCCGGCGAGCCCGTCGTCGCTATGCACAACTGGGGCCAGCCTACCTACGCGCTCGACGGCAGCCGACCCGACACGGTCGCCTGGGTCCGCGCGCTGTTCCGCGAGGTAACCGACGGCTGGGGCTACGACTACGTCAAGGTGGATTTCCTGTATGGCGCCGCTCTCGCCGGCCGGCGAGCGGACCCGCGCGTTCCGCGGGTGGAGGCATACCGACGCTTGCTCTCGGCGGTGCGTGACGGCGTCGGGCCCCGCCGATTCGTGCTCGGCTGCGGCGCGTTGATGGGCGCCTCGGTAGGGTTGGTGGACGGGATGCGCATCGGCCCCGACGTCGCGCCGTGGTGGCGATTTCAGACCAAAGAAGAGCGAGAGGGACGAGCGCCGGCGCGCCGAAATCCGGCACGGGCTCTCGCCACAGGTCAGCCCGCCACCGACGCGGCGATCCGCAATACGCTCACGCGGGCGTGGATGCACGGCTCGCTCTGGGTCAACGATCCGGATTGCCTCCTGGTGCGTCAGGACCGGACCAAACTGACGCACGACGAGGTCGTGACGCTCGCGACGGTGATCGGCCTGTCGGGCGGGATGACGTTTTCCAGCGACGACCTGACCCAGGTCCCGGAGGAGCGCCTGGCGCTTCTCTCGATGACGCTTCCGCCGCTGCCCCGGGGTGCACAGGCGCGCGACCTCATGGAGCGTTCGTTTCCGCAGCGCTTCGTCTGGCGCGGAATCGCTCCCACCGAGCCTGCGTGGCTCTTCGCGGTCATCAACTGGGAGGACCGGCCACGCAACCTCGCGTTGGAGCTGCCCGTTGGGGACTGGACGGCGTTCGAACTCTGGACGCGACGTCTGTTGCGGGCGGCGGGCGGGACGCTCCGGCTCCGCGCCGTGCCCGCCCACGGTTGTCGGCTCGTGGCGCTGTGGCCGCGCGCCGACCGGCCGAAGTTCGTAGGCTCGACGCTGCACGTGGGTCAGGGCGCGCTCGAGCTCGCTGAGGAGACGTGGGACGGCCAGACGCTGCGTGTGAAGCTGCGTCCCGTCGCACGACGTCGGGGAGAGCTCTTCGTCGCCGCACCGGAGGGCGCTCGCGCGCGAACGGCGTACCTGGGGCGGCGTCGAATCGCGCTTCGTCAGCGGGCTGGCCTCGTTCGGGTCAGCGTCGAGCTGGAGGGTCCGGCGACGGTGAGCGTGCGTTTCGGCACGCCGAAGCGCGCTCAGAGGTCGAGCAGCAAACGGCCCTGAGCCGCGTGATCCATGATGAGGTCTGCCGTCTCCTCAACGGTCAGCGACGTGTTGTCGATGACCTCGCCCGCGAAGCGCCCTGCCCGCACGAAATCGTCGTGGATGATGTGGAGCCGTTCGGACAGCACGTGGCTCGCCCCACGGGCCCTGTCGCGGCGCAGCGTCTCCTCGAGCGTGGGGAGCAGCACGACGAAGTGCACAGGGACCGGCATGCCATGGAGCAGCGGGCGATAGATCTCGAGCCCGAGCGGCCCGATGACGCCATCGACGAAGACCCCGAAGAGCGCGTCGACGAAGTTTCGAGTCAGGGCGCAGACGTTGCGCGCTTCGAGACGGCGCTGCCGCTCCGCCTCCGCCTCGGGGCCCCAGGGCTTCGCCGCGCCCATGCGCACCATG
>FWWL01008995.1_pt1 | contig 12426 bp, 8 predicted proteins | sample 2228331 | NCBI WGS metagenome assembly FWWL01 (sample SAMEA103939775, study PRJEB20133) | metagenome | reverse complement strand
GATACTGTGGGATGGTGGAAACAATGATTTTCCGTTCTACAAACCGGATCTTTTGATAGTCGTTGCTGATCCACATCGACCTGGACATGAAGTCAGTTATTACCCCGGTATGACCAACTTGCTCATGGCAGATGTCGTGGTAATCAACAAAGAGGAGACAGCAGATCCAGAGGGAATAGAAATGGTTAGAAAGAACATTGAAAAATGGAATCCGAAAGCTGTGGTTGTAGATGCCAGTTCCCCGATCTTTGTGGAGGATTATCAAGCAATTAAGGGCAAGCGTGTTCTGGTTGTCGAGGACGGTCCAACCCTAACACACGGAGAGATGAGGTATGGGGCAGGTTACGTTGCAGCAAGAAAATTTGGAGCAAAAGAAATAATCGATCCAAGACCGTTTGCCGTTGGTTCAATTGTCGAAACTTACAAAAAATACAATCATTTGGATGTAATCTTGCCAGCAATGGGTTATGGTGAGAAGCAAATAAGAGAACTTGAGCAGACCATAAATTCTTCAGATGCCGAACTCGTTGTGATAGGAACACCGATTGATCTGAGAAGAGTCATGCACCTCAACAAACAGGCGGTGAGAGTCAGATACGAACTGCAGGAAATTGGAAAACCGAATCTCGAGGACATACTTTCTGAGTTCGTGACAACTCATTGCACAAGAACTTGAACCTTCTTCAGTGTAACATGGTCGAAATTAGTGGGTAGAAATTCAGACAAATTCAGTCGTAGTAATTACTTAACAAAAACGTACCGCAACAGGAATATAAAGTGGTGTCATTTGTAACTTGAAACGGATACAATTTAGATGAAACTGAATAAGACCCCCCTATCCCCCTTGAGATACACCCCCCACGGCTTTATGCGGGCTTCGTGCCCGCTTTTTTTTATAGAATTAGCTCACCATACAGCGGTCCTGCTGTAATGCGGGTAACCTTGACATACACTTTCATACCAACTTCCAGTTGCGGCGCTTTGAAGAGTATTATCTTGTTTCTCATGTCCCTGCCGTAGTACAGGCCATCCTTCGTCTTGCCTTCAACAAAGAGCTCGGCTACCCTGTCAATATATCTTTCATTCAGCTTCTTGTTGATATCTTTTTGAAGTTCAAGGAGTTCGTTGAGCCTTTTAACCTTCACCTGCCTCGGCACATCGTCCTTGAAGTATTTGCTGGCAACCGTTCCTTGTCGCGGTGAATAGATGGCAAGGTTGAGCCTTTCAAAGTTCAGTGTCTTCACGATTTCGACAGTCTGTTCGTGATCTTCGTCTGTTTCTGTTGGAAAACCTACTATCGCGTCACTGCTGATCGAGGCATCTGGTAAAGCTTTTCTGATCTTTTCAACGAGTTCTACAAATTGTTCTCGAGTGTATCTGCGATTCATCAGTTTCAGAATCCTGTTGCTTCCAGATTGAATCGGTATATGAAAGGACTTGGCTGCTTTAGGGTTATTTGCCACAGTTTGTATAAGCTCATCGGTGATATCGGTCGGATACGAGGTTAAAAACCATATTCTCTCGATTCCTTCGATCTCGCTGGTCTTGTCTATCAATTTTGCAAGATTAGTTCCGTCCTTAAGGTCCTTGCCGTAGGCATCAACGTTTTGACCCAGGAACGTTATCTCCTTCACACCTGATTCAGCGAGCTTTTTCACCTCAGCCAGAACATCATCCATGGGTCTACTTTTTTCACGCCCTCTTGTGTACGGAACTATACAGTAAGTGCAGAATCTGTTGCATCCGTGGATGATGGTAACCCAGGCATGATGAATTGAGGAGCGATGACGAGGCAAACTCGACATATCGGTGCAGATCGTGTCCTCAAGATAGACTACTTTTTCCCCTCGGAGTGCTCTTTCAATTACATCGGCAACCGCGAGGATTGATCGAGAACCGATCACGAAATCCGCACCGTCTTTTATGAGTCTTTCGCCTTCCAGATTCGAGCCACAGCCACTGATGCCTATGAGTTTGATTTTACCCTGGTTTCTTAACTTGACAAATTGTCCAAGAGATGAATGGTATTTATCCTGAGATTTTTGCCTCACAACGCAGGTGTTCAGGATAACTATCTCGGCTTGATCTGGCAGATCAACTATTTCGTATCCCTTCTGAGAGAGTAAGCCAGCCATTATTTCTGAGTCATTTTCGTTCATCTGACAACCATAGGTCTTGATGTACACCTTCATATTTGGAAAAAAGGGGCTTCTAAGCCCCCTGTTGTTTACTCCTCCTCAAGTTCCGTTTCTTCAAACAAATCATCAATGTTCAGGGTCTCTTCCTCTGATGGTGATCCAGCTGGCTGTGCGGTTGTTGCTTCGGTTGGTTGTTCAGCAAAGGAAATTCCTTCTCTGCCTTCGAGATAAGCATCTGCGATAGCAGATGCAATCAACTTTATCGATCGTATCGCATCGTCGTTCGCCGGTATAACGAAATCAATGGGATCGGGATCGCAATTAGTGTCAACGATGGCTATCACCGGTATACCCAGTATGTTCGCTTCAGCTACCGCGTTCTTTTCCTTCCTCGGATCAACCAGAAAGAGTATATCTGGTATCTTCGTCATTCCCTTGAGACCACCAAGGTTCTTCCTGAGCTTTTCAAGCTCTTTACGAAGCGCACTTTGCTCCTTCTTCGGGAATCTGTTCATTTCTCCAGTTTCTTCCATTTGTTCAAGCTCAATCAATCTGGCTATTCTTGACTTTATCGTGTTGAAGTTCGTCAGAAGCCCACCGAGCCATCTGTTGTCAACGTAGAAAGCACCACACCTTCTTGCCTCTTCTCTAACAACATGCTGTGCTTGCTTTTTCGTTCCAACAAACAGCAGGGTTGCCCCTTCACTTGCCTTTGATCTCACGAAATCACAGGCTTCTTCAATGAGCTTCAATGTCTTCTGCAAATCGATTATGTAGATTCCTTTTCTAGCTCCATAGATGTACGGAGCCATTTTCGGGTTCCATCTTCTTGTCCTGTGCCCAAAGTGTGCACCAGCTTCGAGAAGCTGTTTCATCGTTACGGATGCCATCAAAAAACACCTCCTGATTTGGTTGATCTTGTCGTCCTCGTCATCTCCCAAAGCCGACCCTACAGCAGGGCACCGGGGCCCGGGATCGGAGGACGTGCTTTTAAAGCGCTTCTATTATACACTTATTTGTTAAGTTTCGTATCACTTTGTCGTGAAAACATTGCTTCTGGTATCATCTATCTGGAGGTGGAACCATGCCATTTTACAGATATCATTGTCCAAGGTGTCAAACAGAACACACAATATTCAAGGGCATGAAGGATCCAGACCCAGTGTGCCCAGATTGCCAGCAAAAAATGGAAAGGCAGATACCTCGGGTTCAAATAAAAGGAAGCAGTTCGAGTTCTTCCTGTTCATCTGGTAGTTGCAGTGGTTGCTCCGGTTGTTCGTCTCATTCGTGAGGGTGTGGTTGTCGTGAGAAAGATAGACTTCGAAGAACTCGTCTATCACTGTCCTTATTTGCCGAAGTTCAGCAGAATCAGTGAAATTGCTGCTTTCGATGGATTTATTGGTCAGGAACGAGCAGTCAAAGCCTTTGAGACTGCACTGAGCATAAATGAAAGAGGTTTCAATGTTTTTGTAGTGGGTGTTCCACAAACCGGTAGAAGGACTCTTGTGACGACCTTTTTAACAGAACGCGCAAGAAAGATGACAAGACCAAAGGACTGGGTCTATGTGTACAACTTTTCAAATCCCTCAGAACCAAGGGCCATTTCTCTTGAGACAGGAAAAGGTATACAATTCAAGAACGACATGCGTAAACTTTCTGAGGACGTAATAGAAGCCATAGAGAAAATCTTTGAAAGCGAGGATTATGCAGCAAAAAAGGCAGAGCTTGAAGACGAATACATGACGAAAAAAACTCGGCTTTGGGAGGAACTCAAAGAAAAGGCAGCTCAGCTCAGCTTTACTGTTCAACTTAGTCCCACAGGGGTTGTCACTGTACCTGTTTACGAGGGTAAACCGTTGACGTCGGAAGTTTTAGAAAATCTACCGGAAGAGGTAAAAAATGCATTCAACGAAAACAGCAGAAAACTGAAGCACCTCATCGAAGGAACTCTTTACAAATCGAGAAAACTGGACAGGGAATACAAAGAAAAACTCATGGAACTTGACAAATACGCTGCTCTGTTTACAATCGGCTCCATGTTTGATGAAATAAGCAAGCAATACGAGGACAATGAAGAAGTTGTCCAATATCTAAAAGATGTCGAGGACGATATACTCAGCAACTTGGTCCAACTGAGAAGTGAAGAACCAGAAATCAGGGAAGTTTTCAAGAGACGCTACTCGGTGAATCTGCTTGTCGACAACTCTCAGGTTTTTGGAGCACCCGTGGTTTTTGAAAGAAATCCAACCTATGCAAATTTGGTTGGCAAGGTTGAGTACCACAGCCGCAGTGGTATGTTGTTCACTGATTTCACTTTGATCAAGCCTGGAGCTCTTCACAGAGCAAACGGTGGGTTCTTAATTCTCGAGGCCGAAAACGTCTTAAAAAACCCATATTCTTGGGAAGGTCTGAAGCGCTGTCTTCTATCAGAAAAAATCGTCATCGAGAATTTAGAGAGTGCGCTGGGATTTTCAAACATAACTTCGCTTAAGCCACAACCTATACCGTTGAACGTAAAGGTCTTTCTCATTGCGACACCTCGTTTATACCATCTTCTCTACGAACTCGATGAAGACGTTAGAAAGTTGTTCAAAATAAAAGGTGAGTTTGACTGGGAAATCAATGTAACCTACGAGAATACTCAGAGGTATCTTGGCTTCATTTCATCTGTGTGCTGTCGCTACAATTTACCAGAACTAGACCGTAAAGCAGTGGAGAAAGTTCTTTGGTATTCCTCAAGACTTGCGGCAGACAGAAAAAAATTCTCCACCAGATTCGGTGAAATAAGCAGTCTTATAAGAGAAGCTTGCAAAAAGGCCGAACAAAGAAACAGCAGAACCGTGGATGAACAAGATGTGGTGGAAGCTTTTCTTTGTGCCGAGGAGAGAGTGAACTTGATCCAGACCAAGTACGATGAACAGATACTCAACAAGTATCTTATGATCGAAACTGACGGAAAAAAGGTTGGACAGGTTAATGGTTTGACAGTTCTAGATCTAGGTGATTACTCATTTGGTGTTCCGGTGAAGATAACCGCGAAGATGCACATGGGTCAAGCTGGTGTGGTGGATTTGCAAAGAGAGGCTGATCTAAGCGGAAAGATCCATGGCAAGGCCTTCCTAACCATATCAAGTTTTTTTGCGCAAAGGTACGCACAGAAAACCCCACTCACGCTCAGTGCCACTTTGAACTTTGAGCAAGTCTACGGAATAGTGGAAGGAGACAGTGCTTCTCTGGCCGAGGTTGTCGCTTTGATCTCTGCAATAGCAGATGTTCCTTTGAAACAAGGAATCGCTGTGACAGGATCGATGAATCAAAACGGAGAAGCACAACCAGTTGGGAGTGTTACAGAAAAGGTGGAAGGCTTCCACAGGGCTTGCAAACTTCGTGGACTAACTGGCGAACAAGGGGTGATCATACCGAGGGCAAACCTTGAAAACTTGGTGCTGAAGGATGATGTGCTTGAAGACATAAGAAAAGGTTTGTTCCATATTTGGGCGGTTGACCATGTCGATGAAGTTATCGAACTTTTAACTGAAAAGAAGGCAGGTAAACAACTTGGACCTGCAAAGTTTGAGAAAGGTTCTGTAAATGATCTTGTCGTTAAGGCGCTCGAAAGAGCGTATAAATTGGCAAAAGAGGAAAGTAGGGGGAAAAAGAGAAGGAAGAAAAAGGTTTAAAGGTTTCTTCGCCTTTCAAAGTTCATCTCTGCTATTGATTTTTGTAAATACAGAGGCTGAATGAAAGCTGGTTCCACAATTGAGCCATTTTTTATCATTTTGTCGACTTCCATGAGGAGTATTCTCCCGTTTATCTGTTCCAGTTCGTCCAAGGAAACCTTAGCCAGATCGAGGAAGAATCTCTTAGCTTCACCAACTATCAAAGGATTTTGAAGCGTTGAAACGTAGTGTCTTGCTGACTCGATTTCTTTTACAGTAGGTTCAAGTAGCTGGTCATCATCCCTATAGCAAGCAAGATATACATATCCCTCTCTTGCCTTTCTTGCCACCACTATTTCACCTGGATGGAAGGAAAAATTCCTTGCCATGACAACTGCAGAAACAACCGGGGCAACCTTTTTCCCCATAGCACAAGCAAGACCCTGAACGAATGAGATTCCGATCCTCAAACCAGTCAGGCTTCCAGGTCCTATTCCACATCCAATTGCGTCAACTTCGTTGAGATCTATACAAGCCAAACTCAGAAAACTCTTGAACAGTGGTGCAAGCATCGTCGCATGACGGTTGATTCCGTTGTAAGTTAAGACGAAATCTTTGCTTTCGTCTTTGTACGCAAGAACTAGCGTATCCGTTGAAGTATCGATTGCAATGATCCTCACTTTTCAACCATCTCCTTCACAATTTCAGCCAATCTGGAAATATCCCTTAGAAAAACAAATCTCAGCGAATCGGTTGAGAAGTCATCAAGCAATCCTTTTGATTCTACGAGAATATCTCGCTCTGTTTGAATAAGCGTAATGTCAAGTCCTAAACTGTTCAGAAGCTGCTGGTAACTTTTGTCAAAAATTGAGTTTTCCAGTGCAACAAGTAGGATTTTACCACCAGCTTTTGCAAAACCCACCAAGGCGTCTATTTCAAAGCTGTTTAGCATCGCTGCCTCGGGGAAACTGCCGATCTTTGGCAAAGGTAGAACGATCAGTTTTGCGTCAGGCGGTATTCTTCGAAAGTATTTCGTATTGTAGCGAACTTCTGCAAACTGCGCTATCTCTTTCGCAAAGAGACTTCTGATCCCTTCATGGAAATTCTCATGTGATTCATCTAGGATCACCGTCGAGCTTCTGATTTCAACATCTTGGGAGAACGCCGGTTTTCCATCAACTGTCAAAACAATCCTTTGAGTACCTACCGGTAAATTCACAAAGGTCAATTTCATGGTTTTTTTCTCTTTACCGTTCACCAGCATTTCAGAAACCTGTGTTTGTTCTGCCACCTTTGCAAGAAGGGAGATCGTTCGCGGTTCAGAATCGTAGTTCACCAGGTCAAAGTGGAGGTCCACAGTTCTACCAGATGCTGTAACCCTGGTGTTGACTGGACAGACGTTTGAGTTGTGCACCCATATCGGTGAACTGACGATTCTGTCTCCGTCCTTCTGAACTGCATAGACGTAATACCACTCGAAGACATCTGGGACATCGCAGGAGTAAAAGACTTCGAATTCTTTAGAGTTGATTTTCCATTCCATCAACTCACTGGTTTGGCTTATCAAATAAATTTTCTCAAATTCTTCGTCGTCCTGGACGAATATTCTCAGTGTTATTCGCCAAACATCGCTTAAGACGGTGCCCATTGGATATTTGTTGGCTTCGAAGATCAACTTTGCCGTGCGATCTTCCGATGCGTAAACCCTTCTGCTTTTCAAAGCTTCCAAAATAGATTCGTACGTGAGTTTTTCTGCTAAGATCACAGTTCTTGTGTCGTTTGCCGAACCCCAGTTGGGTCTGTGGTTATCCTGGTTTGCCGTTGCTCCAACGTGCCATCCTTTGTTCAACGCCAGGACAAAATTTGAGAGCATCTCGTCGCTTATAGTTCTCCCTGGCCAGTTCCCGTTTCCAACTTCTATGAGATTGATGCACTCGTCAGCCAAAGGATCGTACTCGAAATCGTAGAATGTTCCAAAGGTTGTTACAGGATGGTTGAATTGTGCAAGAGCCTGTCTTTCAACAATCCACTTGTACAATCCAAATAGGTCTGTCTCATTCCTGCTAACCCACTCTTCTGTTGTGTAGACATTTATGTGTCCAACACCACCGGTCCACTCGAAACCCCAAAGTCCAACAAATCTACCAATTTCCGTAGCAAACTGCGCTGCGATTTTTGTGAGCGAAAATTTATCCTGACCTTCGATTTTCTCAACAAAGTAGTAAGCATGATCGGTTATGCCTAAAACGTCCACGTAGTTTCTCGCATGTGCGTAGGCCTCTTGGGGTACACCTGTCCCATCGGAGTAAGAAGTATGGCTGTGCAAGTTGGCAAAATAAAAATTGTATCCAAAGTACTGAACAAAGAATAAGAACAGGATGAGAACCAGGTACTTTTTCAAGCTGAGCACCTCCTTAAAACTTTTCTCAAAAACATACCAGTGTATGAATCTTTGGCTTCTGCGACTTCTTCTGGGGTTCCAGTTGCAACCACATAACCACCGGCATCTCCACCTTCGGGTCCAAGGTCTATTACGTAGTCCGCGTTTTTTATAACATCCAAGTTGTGCTCTATAACTATTACAGTGTTGCCTTTATCAACCAACCTGTGCAGTACGTCTATCAACTTTCTCACATCTTCAAAGTGTAAGCCGACAGTTGGCTCATCGAGGATGTACACAGTTTTCCCTGTCGCAACCTTCTTCAACTCGGCGGCAAGTTTTACCCTCTGGGACTCTCCTCCTGACAAAGTAGTCGCAGGTTGACCAAGCTTTATGTAGCCAAGTCCAACCTCATCGAGAAGTTTCAAAGTCCTGAAAACCTGTGGCACATTCTTGAAGAATTCCAGGGCTTCCTGAACAGACATCTCGAGTACTTCGTAAATGTTTTTGTCTTTGTACCTAACCTGCAGGGTTTCTTCGTTGTATCTTCTGCCTTTACAAACATCGCATTCAACGTAAACATCTGGTAGGAAGAGCATCTCGATTCTAACCAAACCATGTCCCTGGCAGGCTTCGCATCGCCCACCTTTGAGGTTAAAACTGAACCTGCTTTTGTCATAGCCCCTTGCCTTTGCTTCCGGAGTCATGGCAAAGAGTTCTCTGATCTCATCAAATACTTTTGTGTAAGTGGCTGGGTTGCTTCGCGGAGTTCTGCCTATCGGTGATTGATCGATTGCAATTATCTTGTCCACATTTTCTATTCCCTCTATTTTTTCATGCGCCCCAACAGGCAGCTTGGTTTTGTAAATGTGATTTGCAAGGGCTGGATACAATGTATCAATAATAAGTGAAGACTTCCCAGAACCAGAAACTCCCGTGACGCAAACAAAGGTCCCAAGTGGTATCTCAACTGTTATGTTCTTCAAGTTGTTGTGTCTTGCTCCTAATAATTTCAACTTCAATCCATTTCCTTTTCTTCTGACCTGCGGAACAGGAATCTGTCTTAGCCCACTCAAATATTGGCCAGTGATAGATCCATTCGGATTGCTTATCAACTTTTCAACAGGACCTTGGTAGAGCAACAATCCCCCTTTTTCTCCACCTTCGGGTCCAAGGTCAACTATGTAATCTGAACTACGTATCACCTCTTCATCGTGTTCGACGACTATGACTGTGTTTCCAAGATCTCTTAGCTTTTTGAGTGTGTTTATGAGTTTCACATTATCTCTTTGGTGAAGTCCAATAGTCGGCTCATCGAGAACATATGTGACACCAGTTAGACCGGAACCTATCTGTGTGGCGAGTCTTATCCTTTGAGCTTCACCGCCCGAAAGCGTGCTAACCCGCCTTGAAAGCGTGAGATAACCAAGACCGACATCGATCATGAACTGAAGCCTTCGTTTTATCTCCCTGACCAAATCACCAACGATTTTGCCTTCTTTTTCGCTGAAGGTGTTTTGCAGCATGTCAAAAAATTCAGATGCTTTTTCTATCGTCAGCTCGGTGATATCGATTATGTTCAAACCTCTTATTCTCACAGCAAGAGCTTCGGGTTTTAGCTTCTTTCCACCGCACACTTGGCAGGTTCTTTCGACGATGAACTTCCTCTCGATCCATTCCTTTATCTCCTCGGATTCAGTTTCTCTGTACCGCCTCTGCAAATTTGGAACGACTCCCTCGAAATCCTCATATCCAAAAAGTATCGCTTCCTGGACGTGTGTGGGTAACTCCGCGAATGGAACATCGGTTCTGGCACCCATATGACGAACAATTCGTTTCACGAATGACATGTAATAACCATCGCTGCCGTATGGCACGATTGCACCTTCATCGATACTCAGCTTTTCATTTACAACCAGCGATGGGTCAATTTCCATGTTGAATCCGAGTCCGTGGCAATGTGGACAGGCACCGTATGGGTTGTTGAAAGAAAACAACTTTGGATTTATATCCGGCAAACCTATGCCACAAACTGGACACATCATGTGCTGACTGAAAAGAAGAGATTCGTTGCTGTCAACATTTCGAACTTCAACAAACCCTCCGCTTTCACGAAAAGCGATCTCAATGTCATCCGCTATCCGGTGTTTTTCGGCTTCCTCCAAGATGAGTCTGTCAACGACGAGCTTTATCGTGTGGCGTCTATTCTTATCCAGTTCCACGATTCCTTCCAGACGAACAATTTCACCGTCGATTTCAGCTCTTACAAACCCTTTTTGGACTAGGTTTAAGATTTCCTTTTTATAAGTTCCTTTCTTATCAATGGCAATTGGTGACAAAACGTACAACCTTGCTCCGTTTGAGAACTTTGAATACACATCTTTGACAATCTGATCGACATCCTTCTTTTCAACCCGCCTACCGCACTGTGGACAGTGAGGTTCACCGATTCTTGCAAACAAAACTCTTAGATGGTCATATATCTCCGTGGTCGTACCGACGGTGGAGCGTGGGTTGTGTGAGACGTTCTTTTGATCTATCGCAATCGCTGGGGACAAACCTTCTATGGCTTCGACATCGGGCTTTTTGAGTTCACCTAAAAATTGCCTCGCGTATGTTGAAAGAGACTCGAGATACCTTCTTTGACCTTCAGCGTAAATGGTGTCCATTGCGAGGGATGATTTTCCAGAACCCGAAAGCCCAGTTATGACTGTTATCTTGTTTTTTGGTATTTCAACGCAGACGTTTTTGAGGTTGTGAACGCGGGCATTCTTAACCCTTATTGTGTCCAAGCACGACACACCTCTTTCTCAAACAGTATCATATCACGAAGAAAAAAGCCCCGCGTCACCGGGGCTTTTGGAGCGGGCGACGGGTTTCGAACCCGCGACCTTCTGCTTGGCAAGCAGACGCTCTACCGCTGAGCTACGCCCGCATTTGGTGCGAGAGGTGGGACTTGAACCCACACGAGTTCATCACCCACTGGATTCTAAGTCCAGCGCGTCTGCCAGTTCCGCCACTCTCGCGCTGGTGACCCGCCTGGGACTCGAACCCAGGACCCCCTGATTAAAAGTCAGGTGCTCTGCCTGCTGAGCTAGCGGGTCCACCGAGAGCGACGGTGCAAGATGATAATACCATACCTGTTGATCTTTTTCAAGGGCTAAGCATGAACTGTCATCTGTTGTTTGAACAATTTTTTCAGTGGTTTGGAAACTGGTTCTTCCAACAAGGGTGTTATAATCTTTGTAGGTATTCGATCCTCTATGGGGGGTAATGAAAATGAAAATCGGGGCATTGGTGTTAACGTGCTTTGTGATTCTTTCACTGTGTGGATGTCTTGCCATACAGGATAAGACCGTTAATTTGCTCGCTGACAAGATGATTAAAGACCTCAACAGTGCTTTATCAGACCAAACGCAAGAAGGGGTCTTCATCGACACATACATTTACATCACGCAAGGCGCAACAGTTACGGACGCGGATCATTACGGGACCAAATTGTTTGATTACATAACCTCTACAGCCAGTAGTGTCGAATTCGTCTCCGTTACAGGGACAGCTCTAAAGAACGTGCCTATCTTTGATTTTGCTAACCCGCCATCCTGGATTGGAAAGGTGTATGACATATTGGTACATTACAAGACAGCTGTTGAAGTGAAACCAGGTGTGCTGCCTGGTTTGCTGATCGGAAACAGGCTGTATCTGTTAACTGTGTACGTTCAAGAAGATAAAACTCTCGTTTATCCAAGATCAGCTGTTTTCGACGCAAACTGAATCTGAACCTCTGGAGGTGCCTTGATGGTCAGAGTCGAGAAGCCCACAAAAGAAAAGCTTGAACAACTTGGTGCCGAGAAGTGGCCAATTTGGACAAAGGAGGTATCAGTTTTTGAGTGGTATTACGATGAAACCGAGATCTGTTACATCTTGGAAGGAGAAGCGGAAGTAAAAACCGAGGATGGTAAGATTTACCACATTGAACCGGGGGATCTGGTAACTTTCCAAAGAGGCTTGAAATGCGTCTGGTCTGTGAGGAAACCAATTAGAAAACACTACAACTTCCTTCGATCCTAGATCAAACAAGCACCGGTGAGCCTCTATCCGGTGCTTGTTTGACTATTCAGCTCAACCACAAGCTTCATTGTTGAGATACCGCCACATCGTCCAGATCACACCAGTCTCTCGAGTCAACTCCGCCCCACTTGACCGCACTTCCTTCGGGAACTTTGATCATTAAGTCATTTTCGGGACA
>FWWL01008784.1_pt1 | contig 12438 bp, 14 predicted proteins | sample 2228331 | NCBI WGS metagenome assembly FWWL01 (sample SAMEA103939775, study PRJEB20133) | metagenome | reverse complement strand
TGAAGTGGCGACACCTTTGCCAGAAGGATTCCTGGCGGGAAAAATCTACCGATATCCGTAGTGTTCCATTGAGAAGACCGTATCCCTGAGGGAGATGGTATTTCTTTCTCACGTCAACAGGGCAAAGAACCGTGCGTACAGGACGACGGTGTCCAAAACCAATCTCATAGAAAGCCTGGAGAAAACTCACACTGAGAGCTGCATGAACAGAGGTGTTTTCGTTTTTGGTCTTTTGTTTGAGTTTTTGGGTGGTTTCGGGATCGAGGATAGCCGTCTGGATAGTGTAGTGGAGTTTTTTTGGCCATCGGGGTTGAAAGAGGAGTTTAAAGGGTTTTCTCACAAGGTCTGAGAGGCTCTCTCGGGAGGCTTCGTATCGTCTCTCCCATTTCTGAGAGGCATGGGTTTTCAGGAGGTTGTTGATATCAATGAGGGGAGGGATGGAGGGTGTTTGATCCTGGAGAATAGCGAAGAACATCCTGAGCCATAGCAAAGCCGAGATACCATCGGTAAGGGCATGGTCAAAGTGAACATAGAGAAACTGGCCTTGTGGGGTTTCGTAGAGAAAGACTCGAAGAAGTGGTGCTTGAGGATCGTCGAAGGGGTGGGGGAGTTCCTGGGCAATATTCTTCCACGGGTTTTGGGTATGCTGGATAAAGAAGGGGACAGGGGTCGTACCCTCGGTCGTCAGTATTCCTCTGGTTTGGGATGAAAGCACAACACGGGCGAGGGAAAAGGGAAATACCTCACTTACTTTGGCAAGGGCGGATGAAAGTTTCTCGGGACTTATAGGGGACAGAAGTTCTACCGCAAACCCAAAGTTGATGGGAAGGGGGGTAGAGCGTCTTCTCGATGCCCGGTAGATCCATTCTTCGATGGGGGAGAGAGTGCGTTTCATACATTTCCTTTTCAAAAGCTTACTAAAAATATAAATGAAAAGGAGAAAAAAAGCAAAAGAAAGAGTATAAAAAAAGAGAAAATTTGCAAAAAATAACAGAATTATATACAATGTAAGGGAAAGTGAATGAAAGAAAATGTGGAGGGGAGTATGTCGGTATTGAAAAAGTTGTGGTTTTTCCTTTTGCTTTCGCTCGGGATTGTGACGGTGCTTGTCGTTCTTTTTCCCCATGAACGGGTGTATATTCTCGGGCTTCTTTTGGCGACGGTGGGTGTTGGGACCACCTATCTCTATGTGGTTGGAGCAACGGCTTCGCTGGTCACTTTTGATTTTCTTTTTTTCTCTGCTTTGGGATTGGCAGGGGTTCTGATAGGGACGCTGTATGAGATTTTTTTCCTGATGGGGGCTCCGGCGTATGATTTTCTCTATCCGATCCATGGAGTACTTTTTTCGTGGATGAGTGTGTGGTTGTTGGTGTCTGTCTTTTTTGTTTCTTTGCGGATGAAGCATCGCTGGCCAGTGGTTCTGGTGTGGTTACTGGCGATGGGAGGGCTTTTTTTTGTTCTCCAACAGTACAGTGGGATGGTGCTGCCGTTTATCAAGGATGTGGTTATACCTCGAATGGGACTGTGGGTTGTTGGTATCGAGGTGTTGGGGCTGGTTACCCTTGGGGTAGTATTCTGGCTGAGGCATAGGATGTCCTCTACGCTGTATGCTTCTCTGGTTTTGTGGGTGGCTTTTCGTATGATAACAGGGCCTTTCTGGTGGAAGGCGGCTACGGATATAGTCAATCCGTTATGGTTTCAGTATATTCTTACCATTGAGTGGCTGGGGCTTCTCTTTGGGCTTGATGGGGTTCTCTACAGTGGTATTCATCAACCCTTTCACAGGCTTTCCCGTCAGATACAGATCCTCAATGAGGAAAAGATGCTTTCTCTCAGGCTTGATAGGGTGACGAGGGCACTGAATGCCGATGCCTTTCAGGATATGGTTCGTTATGAGGTTCTCAGGCAAAAGCGTCAGAAATCGGATCTGGCTCTTCTTGCCATTGATGCCGTGATCACGATGAAGGATAGTACCCACTATACCTGTCCAGACAATGTGCTGGGCCTTCTTGCTGCCTCGTTTCGGGCAAATCTCAGAGCCCATGATGTGATCTCTCATTGGGGAGGAGGGAGGTTTGTGATTCTTCTCCTGGATACGGATCTGGTTGGTGCCTGTACGGTGGGAAAGAAAATACAAGAAGTCGTCTCAATGAGTGAGTATCTCTGTGGGAGAGAGGTATCGGAGGTTAAGCTCTTTATGGGAGCGGCAGTTTATATGGAGGGAATGGGGGTAGAGGATTTTCTCTCCCTTGCGTTTCTTAACCTTTCCACCGCGAGAGAGAAGAAGACGAAAACAGTGGTGACAGAGGGGATTTTTGAATCCCCGAAAGAGTCATAACTCGGGGAGATATTCTACCCAGTCGATAAATGCCCGAGTGGAAAACTTTCGTTCGCATCCAGAGGCTGTCATGGGACGGATCTGGCCGATGATGGGGCGCTCGCTGAAGGGTCGATCGTGGAGTCCTCCAATACTCCAGAGGATCCCTGTGTAGCCATTGGGATCCCGCCCATCGAGAAAGTAGTGATCATTGAGGTAGATGGCTTTTTCGATGGCTTCTTCGGGGGAGAGAGACCATTCGAGGATCTTTTTAGCCCAGTACATACGTAAATACCCGTGCAGGTAACCTGTTTTCTTCATACTCTTCTGGCAGGCGTTCCAGAGGGGATCGTGGGTTTGTGCAGACTCGAGTGTCTCAAGGGTGTAGAGGAAGGGGCGTGGATCATCCCGATGTTTGTTGAGGCTGCGCTTGGCCCATGCTGGTATCCCATCCCAATTGTCGTAGTTTTTCTGGTAGAAGACAAAGTTATCAGAGAGTTCTCGCCGAATGATAAGCTCCTCGAGAAAGGTGTTTTTGTTTTCGAGGGAGATGGTTTCTGACTGAGAGATTTCATACGCGACTCGTTGGGGGGAGAGTTGCCCGAAATGAAAATAGGCAGAGAGTCGGGAGGTGGCGTTGGCCAGGGGGAGATTCTTGTCCTGGGCGTAGCGATGGATACCGTTCGAAAAGAAGGTCAGAAAAGCTTCCCATGCGGCTTTTTCACCAGGGGTGGGGGAGAGTGGAGGAAGTAAAGCGAGATGTGGCCACTCATTGGGGGGAAGGATAGTGGAAAAACGGTAGGGATGAGAGTGGATCTGAGGGATATCCGTGAGAAATTCGGAGAGGAGACGGTGGATTTTTGGCCTGAGGGTGCGAGCACCAAACTCCTGTTTATCGCTTGCTATCCAGCAAGGAACGATGTTGTGGGTATCAACCTCAATCATGGAGACAGGGATTGCCTGGGAGACGATGAGTTTCCACTCTCGCTTGATTCGTAGGGGATCAAAGTCGGTAACGACGAGGGAGGGACGCAGCTGCTTCAAGAGGGGAATAAGGTGGTCCTGAATGGTGCCCCTTGAGAGAAGAAAGGGGATGTTGAGCTGGAAAAGGGTTTGTTCGACCTCCTGGAGCCCCTGGCAGAGGAAGCTGAAGTGCCAGTCCTGAGCATGGAGGAAACTTTTTTCAAGATGGAAAACAACGAGAAGGGGTTGTTGGCGTTTTTCTGCTTCTTGTTGAGCATACCAAAGAGCCCAATTATCTTGTGTCCGTTGGTCTCGACTCATCCAGTAGACAACACACTGTCCCTCGTGGGTGCCCTGAGAGAGATACCTCGCCCGTCTCATGCCTTAGTAAGGGATCTCAAAGGGTTCTTTGGGCGGAAGTACAGGCTGGGGAACGGGAAAGCCCTCACCCCCAAGGTAGCGGAGAGGACTTCCCTCCACATAAAAGTAGACCCCTTTCACGGTGGAAAACTGGCAGACGGTGAGAACGATCTGGTAGATCTGGAGTTTGTATCCCTGGATGCCATAGGCGTTGTAGGTGAACTCTTCACTGAAGTCGATGTGGGCGTAGCCATCTCTGATCCAGACGCGACGTACCTTCGTATCAGGTGGGATGAGGTTGAGATCGTTGTCATCCCTGGCACTGAGGAGTGCCTCAAGGGTAGCCTGCATCGGGGTGGCTGTGGCAGGTATGGTGAGAGCATGAGGAACAAGACGCACACCCCTTTCAAGCTGTCTGGCAAGATAGATCTTGATGGTTTTTGGTTCTGCCTGTTGCTCGGCCGGGGGCTTTGGCAATGGTTTTTCTGAGGAGGGGCTGGATGTTTTGGGGCGTATTGGGGTTTGGATCCCTTTTGCATCAATGACCAGGTTGCCCGAAAAAACCAGAACAAGGGCGAGGAGCGCACCGGTTAAGAGCCAGAGAAGGGGAAGGTATTTTGAGGACTTGCGTTTTCGTCGGGAGCGTTTTTTTGTCTCTGCCATACTACTTGTGGCACTCAGCTTCCTTCTGAATGATGAGCTCATAGAGATCGTGAGGGGTTTTCACATTCTTGAGAGCCTGAACGATGTCGGTTTTTTCGTAGATCTCTACGATGATTCGGAGGATTTCAAGTTGTTGCTGAGGACTGTATTCATCCGATGTCAACACAGCCAGAAAGAGGTTGGAGGGTTGTTTGTCATAGGCCTCAAAGTCCCGTCCATCGGGTTCGTAGACGAAGATAATATGAAGATCTTTGATGTTAGGACTTCGACCATGAGGGATGGCCAGACCATTTCCCAGGCCTGTAGAACCCTTGCGTTCTCTCTCTACCATGGCCTTGTAGGCTTCTTTTCTGTCGATACCATGAATCTCCTCAAAGAGCTGGGCAAGTTCCTCGAATATCTCGTTTTTCTTGGTTGCCTTGAGCCCTATACGTACAAAACGCTCTTCGAGTATGTCTCGAAATAACATATAGCCTCCTTTTCTCACAACGACCACTCTTATGGATGTTATTATATACCTTTTTGAGAAAAAATACAAGTTTTTCGAGGGGTAGGAAAAACTTTTAGGTAGGCATTTTTCTCTGGAGGGTATACAAAGGGAGGATTTTCTGGTTTGTGACGGAGTATTTCCTCATTAATGAAACTGCGGACTTCTACGGGGTTTCTTTTTTTGAAAAAAAGTGTATTTTGGCGTAGCGTTGAAGTTCATTGGGATGGGATGATTTCATCGTGAGGAAAAGCTCTTTGGCTTCAGGTCCTGATCCCCGGGGAAGTTTCAGGGGTTGCTGGGCAAACCAGTCCAAAAAGATCTTTTTCGCTACAAGGGAGGCTGCCCCTACTGCGGGGTATTTTTCTGCTCCTGTTTCGAGGATGAATCTGCCTGGTGCTGCCGAGGCAAGAATCTTTCGTGTGTGGTGATCCTGGGTATACGCATCGACGATTACCTCATCCCAGGTGCCTTCAAACCGCTTGAGAAGATTCTCATACCCGAGGGTGAGGATCGTATTGATATTGGGATAGTGTTCGTAGAGGCTGTTGTAGGCTTCTGGTTCCCAGACGAGGGTCTCCACATGGCAGAGGGAGAGGATGTTGTCATACCACTGATACACCTGCTTCTCTGAGGCCTTTTTGCTTTCGGTTATTCCCAGCATGCGAAGTTTGGAGAAGTTTTCAGCGGGTGCGCCTACAGCCACCATCACCAGAGGTCCAAAAACCTCTCCTTTTCCACATTCATCACACCCAATCTGGGAGAGGCTTTCGCTCATCCATGGAGAAAGGATTTGAAGAATATACTGGATTTTTTCTTCGCTTCCCTGGATCACCAGTCTTCCACTCTGATAGAACGAGAGAGTAGCACCATCTCCTAATGCTTGCCAGAAGCCGTACTGAAGTGGACGAAAGACATATCCCTTTTTTTCAAGGGTCTGTCGAAGAAGCGCCTCTTTTTCACTGGGAAACTGAAGGGAGTGGGTAGCCATCAGAGCCCACCTTGCTCGAGAAGCTTCAACACCTGATCAACCCGGGGTCTTAAATGATCTGGTAACCGGAAGGTATCCACATCCAGAAAGCCCTTCACAATCATGGCTTTGGCCTCTGATTCTGAGAGGCCTCGGCTCATCAGATAGAGAAGCTCTTCCTGGGCTATTTTTCCTACGGCTGCTTCGTGAGTCAGGGAAACATTGGCTACCCTGGTTTCCAGGACAGGAATGGCCTGGATGAGTCCTCCATCGGAGAGAAGGAGCGAATCACACTCGACATGTCCCTTGACCTCTTCGACCTGAGCCACCAGATCACCCCGGGCAATCACTGTTCCTCCATGGGTAACACTTCGACTGATCACCTCTCCATGGGTCTGAGGGGCCTGAAAAACAATCCTTGCCCCCGTATCATAGTAGGCTCCCTCCGGGGCATAGATGAGGGAGTTGAAGGATACCGAAGCCCCTTTGCCTTTCAGATATGCCGTTGGCATGCTTTGGAGGTGTTTTACGGCTTTGAGAGAGATATAGTTCGAGATAAACTGGGCGTTTTCAGCTACAGAGATGGCGGTCCTTGGACGTACCTCAACATTATCCGCCCACTCGTGGATCATGGTGTAGTTGAGCTTTGAACGAGGAGCGAGAAACATCTCGGTAATACCGATATGACTCGCTGTCTTGACATAATGGGCGGTAGCACAACCGGTAAAGAGATAAATCTCAGCATCCTCTTCCAGAATCACGATGTTATGCACCGTTTGAACAAACTTTTCCATATTGATGAAAAGACAGGTCTGGATCGGTTTGGTGGATTTTACCCCTTTGGCTACGTGAATGAAGTAGCCGGAGAGGCTTTCTTCCTGGGCAGCGAGTTTGGTGTATTCGTCCTTGTTTTTGTCAATGAGGCTCCACATTTTTTCCCTCAACCAGGGAAATTCCTTCACTGCCATAAACATCGGGAGAATGGTTATCCCCTTTTCAGCGGAGGCAAACTCCTCGACATGATCATTAACGACAGCGAGTTTGACATCACCATCTCCGGTGTATCCAACCTTTTGGGTATCCTGTAAAAGATCTTTTTCCAAAGCCATGGTTTACTCCTTGTTCTTTGAGAGCTCACATACCTCACAGAGTTGAAAACCCTTCTGTCCTATGAGTCTCAAAAGTTCGTAGGGGTTGTTTTCACACTGGATTTGTCCATCGACCAGGACATATCCCCAATCGGTGGCAAGATAATCCAGAATATACCCTGTATGCGTGATGATAAAGGCAGATTTGGTGCGTTTTTCCCTTGCCCCACGGTGAAGAATGGCGTGGATAGCCTCACCAATGGTTTTCATGTTTTCTATATCGACGCCGGATTCTGGTTCATCGAGGAGGATGAGATCGGGATTTTGAGCGGAAAGTTGGAGAATCTCTGAGCGTTTGCGCTCACCGCCTGAGAAACCATGGTTGACGTCTCGATGAAGATAGGTGTCCATGGAGAGTTCTCGACTGGCATCTTTGATGTCAAATTCAGGATAGAAACGAGAAGCTATTTCTTTTACGAAACCGCCGAGCTTGAGTCCTTTGATCGCCGGTGGGGATTGAAAGGCTATCCCCATCCCCAGTGCTGCCCTCTCTGAGGGTGAACTCCGGGTGATATCCTGTCCCTTGAAAAGAATCTGCCCTTCTTCTATCTTGTATTGAGGAAACCCCATCAGGGTGAGCATGAGCGAGGATTTTCCTGAACCATTGGGACCAAACAATACATGGGTCTGTCCCTCAGGGATAGTGAGAGAAATATCTCTCAAGAGAAGTTTATTCTCAACAGAAACACTGAGATGACGAATCTCAAGGATTGGTTGCATACACACTCCTTTTTTGTTCTCATAATATACAGTATAAAAAGGAAAACGTCAAACGCTTGTCTTTTGTAATGCCCACATAATCACTGCCTGGGCACAGAGAAGCCCTGCCGCCATCACCGTTGTGGCGAGGCTTCCTCGGGGAATTCTCTGTCGTCCCCGTTCATAGAAGTTTGTCTCCTGGATATACGAGGCTATTCCTTGTCCCTCTTTGACAATTTCTGTCGAGTACACGACGGGAACTCTTTTTGGGTCTATGCCTATCCTCCTCAGTCTCTGGCGAACCTTGCGGGAGAGGGGACAGCCCTCAACCTCGGAGAGTCTCCCCAATCGGAAACACGAGGCATCAAACCGGGCAGCAGCTCCCATAGAAGCGATAAAGGGTATATTCTTCTCAAGGAGCGTCGAAATAAGCTGAACCTTGGGGTTGAGGCTATCAATGGCATCAATGACAAAATCAACCGGGTGGGTTTCCAGGACCGAGTGTATCTGTCCATCAACAAAACCCTGGATGGTTACCACTGTTGCCTCTGGATTGATGGCAAGAACACGTTCTCTCGCTACCTCTGTTTTGGGTCTACCGAGAGTGTCTTGAGTGGAGAGGATCTGTCTGTTGAGATTGGTGGGGTGAAAGACATCACAATCCATTACAACAAAATGCCCCACACCACTTCTGGCGAGAGCCTCAAGTGCCATGCCTCCCACGCCCCCAACACCACAAACCATCACACGAAGCGATGAGAGGCGATGGATACCATCAGCACCAACGAGAGCCTCTGTACGAAACAACCAGTTTTCCCTATTCATATCCATGGTATATAGTATATCACGGGTTTGGTGTTTCTCTCAAGTTTCGGGATTTTGGTTTTCAGGGGCTTGAGGTCTGGAAAAGGGAATCTTCTTGAGAAACGGAGACACCTCTTTGGTTGACTTTCTGGGAGTGTGACCATCACTTCAGGATTTCATCACAACACTCAGGAGGTTAGTTCTGATGTTTTTTAGTGAGGCAGGAATTTACTCAGGTAGTCACGAGCCATCTCTTCTGTCCAGCCATCCTGTTCACAGAGACCATCTATGATCACCTTGAGGTAGCTTTCATCAGGCGCATTCTGGTTTTTTTCGTGGTTTCCTGTAAAAGTGAGGATGGGTAGACCATCTCTTTCTCCGAGTTTGAGTGTCAATGAATACCAGTCTTCTCGCTTTTTACCATCTTGTTTTTTTAGGATCATTACCATTTTCCTGTCTTTAACATCGTTAAACTGTTCTTCGGTAATCTGCCACAGGTGGACGATGGCATGATACTGAGGGTCGCTTTCCTGGTCGGGTGAGAGAAAGGCCACACCCGTATTGTTCCATGTACTGGATTCTTTGGCAAAGTACAGTCTGTGGGGGATATATATATCCATCCTCGGTGGATGGGATCGCTTTTGTCCCTCTAGTCATAGTATCTTTTTGTCTTGTTTTCTCCAACCTTGTATTCTCCGCCCTTAATGTAGACGAGAAATCTTTCACGAAACATATTGGAACCGTAGGCAGTATAGAGAACGTATCCCATGTCTGCCTCCTTCAAGAAAATTTCTCTCTTTTTGACACGCTTATTTTAGCTCGTATTTGAGGTATTTTCAAGTGGTGGTAGGGGGTAGGGGGATATTTTTTGCATACTTTTGGGATGGAGCGATATTTCTATGGAGCGATATTCCTCTTGCTTTTTTTGAAAATTGTGCTATAATGAAACATCTCTATCCTGGATGAGGAGGTCAAAATGAAAACGAACTACTCTGTGGTAACTCAGCTCATGATGAGAAACCCAAAGGCAGCGGCTGATATGGCACTTGCGTTTTTTCTTCAGCAGGTAGGGTTTCGTACTACTTACAGACGAAGAGATGGTAGAGCCACCGAAATGCCGCTTATTACCTTTCGTATTACCCCACTCTGCAATCTGCGGTGTATCATGTGTGGTCAGCGGGGGTTGACCGGAACATTCAAAGACGATGTCGCCATCAAGGAAAAGGACAATATCGTCCCTATCGATGTTTACAAGAAGCTTACCGACCAGGTAGCCAAAAAGACCAAGGTTTTTTATATCTGGGGTGGGGAGCCGATGCTCTATCCCAACTTCATGGAGTTGGCTGCCTACATGGCGAGAACTATCCCCCTCTTTACCGTAAATACCAACGGGACACTCCTTGCCCCCCATGCCAGGGAGATTGTCAGGGATAAGTGGTCTGGTTTTTTCATCTCACTGGATGGGTTTGAAGAAACAAACGACGCTATCCGTGGTAAGGGTTCCTACCAGCGTGTGATTGAGAGCATTCAGGCCATCAACGAGGAGAAAAAACGTCAGAAGGCAACACTCCCCCATGTGGGTATTGTGACCACGATCAGCAACATGAACTACAAATACCTCGATAAGCTCGTGGAAGCCACCAAGGAAATGGGGCTTGCCTGGCATATTGTCAACCTCGGAACCTACACGAATACGGCCATAGGACAGGAACATGAGCGGTACATGCAGGAGAAACTCGGTATTACTCCCTACTATTGGCGAGGTTTTGCGAATGGCTGTAATGAAGGTATCGATGGGGAGGAGTTTTCTGAGATTCTGGCACGGGCACACTCTATCAAGACAGACCATCCCCTGATTACTGTTCCCGTCATTAGACCCAAAAAGATAGGTGAATACTATGCCAATCTCGATCATCTTGTCCGGGATAAATGTACTGCCCCATGGTTTTCGGTAAACATTAACTACAACGGGGATGTTCATTTTTGTGCGGATTATCCAGACTATATCCTGGGAAATATCATGCAGGAGGATATCCTGGATATCTACAACAACGAACGGGCAAGAACCTTCCGCAAGGCGTTACGGAATAGTCCCCATGGAATCTTTCCGGCGTGTCGGCGTTGTTATCAGCTCATGCTCTGTGGCCACAGACGGTGGGGATATTAGGGTTTTGGTGACCCTGGATCAGGCGATTTGACATAATGCTTTTGTTTTTTTATTGGTATTCTTCTACTTGTTCTGGTTGTGATGGGTTTTGTCTTTCGCAAGCTCAATATTCCGCTCATTCTGTTAGCGCTTTTGCTTGGTATGGTGTTTGGTAGCGATGTGACAGGATGGGTGTATTTTGATGATGTGTATCTCACGAGAGATGTGGTACAACTTGCTCTAATATTTATTCTTTTTGCCGGGGGATTTGGTATCAAGAGAGAAGAATTCTCCCTCGTTGGAAAGCCCGATCTTCTCCTGGCGACGATAGGAGTATGGTTGACGACTCTTTTTGGGCATGGTTTTTGAGCTGGTTTATGCGAAAGGAGTTTTATGATGCCCTTTTGTTGAGCGTGGTGATCTCTTCGACCGATGCTGCGGCGGTTTTTGCGCTTCTTGGTGGACGGGAGATACGTCATCGGGTGGCATCCCTTCTCAAGATTGAGTCAACCTCCAATGATCCATCTGCCATTATCGCGACGCTTTTTGTTTTGCAGTTTGTGGCGGGCAAGGAGATATCTCTAGGGTTTTCTCTTTTGATGTTTCTCTGGCAGATTCTGGGGGGTGTTTTGATAGGGATTGTTTTTGCAAAAATTGCTGTGCGTGCTCTTCAGTATCTCAAAGAAATGGATGTAGGATATTTTTATATCTTTTTGTATATCTTTTTGTTTGGAACCATTTTTACCACCTATGGTTTGGCTGGCATCCTCTCGGCGAGTGGTGTGCTGGCAGTGTTTTTTGCCGGGGTAGTCATGGGAAACGCCAAACTTCCCTACAAAACAGGTATAGCCTCTTTTGCTTACATTCTTTCTTTTGTTGCCAATGTGAGTCTTTTCATTCTTTTGGGGCTTTTGGTTTTCCCACGACAATTTGTCCTGGTCTGGAATGAAGGGTTTATTCTCTTTGGGGTTTTGACTTTTTTGGCGAGGCCACTTGCGGTTTTGCTTTGTTTACTGAGGAGTCCGTTTTCGTGGCGAGAGCGTTTTTTGTTAGTTTTGTGGGGGTGCGTGTTACGGTACCTATCGTGCTTGCAATCTATCCTCTCGCTGCAGGGCTTGATCCAGGGCACAAAATCTTCACCATTATCTTTTTTACTGTCGTGTGTTCTGTGATATTTCAAGGAGGGATGATACCCCTTGTGAAGAAATGGTTGGGAATCAGGATGAAGATGCGTAAAACCAATGCTACATCTATGCAGTTTGTTACCGTTCATGATGTGTGAATTGATAGAGGTTTATTTAGATGAGGCTATTTATGAGGGGGAATGCAAGGTTGCGGATCTTGGTCTTCCTCAAGGGGCAACAATTACCATAATCAATAGAGAAAAGAGCGTGCTCGTCCTTTCAGGTTAAACGGTGGTAAAAGCGGGGGACACTCTTTTCATTCTCGTGGAAAGCTCAAAAAAAGGTGCTGTGCTTCATGCCATTATGAGTAAGTTTTAGTGGATAAGGGGAGTTTTTTGTGCTTTGAGGGCTTGGCACGATTGGTACAAAAGAAAAAATGGCCTTAAAACGCTATAGTATGCTCTTGCTATGGCGTTTTTGCAGTTTTTGGAGCGAAAGAAAGACTGTAAAAAGGTAACAGCATAGGTAGCTGTCAATACCAACCTTATCCAGGGATAGATGAGTGGGAGGCTTTGGAAAGGGGCTATTACCATGTTTCAATTTTTTGTTGCCCCTTTGTTAATTTGTGGGTGTGTTGGGACTGAAACAAGGAAATAGCTTTTAAGACTTTTGCACGAATCATAAAACAAGGGAAAAACTCTTCCAATAGTTTGGGTAGGAGATGGCTATGGCGATGTTGCAGTTTTTTGGAGTAAAA
>FWWL01008992.1_pt1 | contig 12440 bp, 12 predicted proteins | sample 2228331 | NCBI WGS metagenome assembly FWWL01 (sample SAMEA103939775, study PRJEB20133) | metagenome | reverse complement strand
CGCAGATGATCCGCAGATTACGCAGATGACGCAGATGATCCGCAGATTACGCAGATGACGCAGATGATCCGCAGATGGCAGAGGCTATCGTCAACGCTCGAAGGGGGGAGACATGGCAGGCGTTTAGCGCCGGGACAAAGCCGGCAGGTTATGTTCACCCCAAGGCGCTTCAGGCACTTCAGGAGATCGGAATTCAGCATCAGGGTCGTTCAAAATCAGTGGATGAACTCCTGGGAATGGACTTTGACCTGGTGATTACAGTTTGCGCTTCGGCTGCGGAGGAGTGTCCTGTCTGGCTGGGGAAGGGAAAGAAAATCCACCACAGTTTTTTCGATCCAGCCAGGACGGAGGATATGGACGATTTTCGCCGCGTGCGCGATGAGATTGCGAAGGTGATCTCTGCTTTGCTGCGTGGGGCAAATCTCTGATCGGCCGGTTTCGCAAGTCAGAGACTCGCACCACGATAGACGACTTGCGCTATCTGGCTCACACGATACATCGCCAGAGGAAAAATGACGCCAACCAGCCTCACCCAACGTCTCTCTTTTGTGGCCTTCTGGCTTCAGAAGCGCTGGTATCCTCAGGCTGAGGCGGCTGTGGAGATGGTGACCGCGGCGCAAGAGGCCTGTCCACCGCAGGAAGCGGTGATGCACAAATAAGAATCGATTTCCCCAACCTGAACGAGAACAGGGGTTAGTCTGTCAATGCTTCAGAGAGTAGGGGGATGCTCCGCCCCGACGAGCGGTGACCGCGGCCCGCAGGCGGATTCCTGCTCCAGAAGGTCTATATACGCCCCCTGGATTAGGTCCTCTTCCTGGACCCCCAGCCGGATCATCAGATCCCGGGCGATCGCCTGGCCCTCGGCATCGCCCTGATCCGGGCCCAGCACCACCTCTAGTTCCAGAAAATGTCCCAGCCCTTCGACCTCGTCCAAGTGAAGGCGGGTCTGACCGATCTGGTACAGGGAACGCTTTTTGCGGACCACGCCACGCACCCCCAGTGCCAGAGTCAGCACCGTCTTTAACGACTCCGGGTGTTCGGTCTCGAAAAGGATATAGTCCGATCGCTTGGGCCCGCTCTGGTCAGGGCGATGGTAGTAGATCAGTTGACCATAGACTGGGGAGAGTTGACGCAGTTTCAGGCGTCCCTGAGGCACGTGAAAAAAGGTGTCTTCCTGGTGCAAGACCTGAACCGGGCTATCGCTCCATTGCATCGCACGGGCGTGCAGGTCGGTGATCTGTCGAGCGCGGGCTTTGATTTCAATGTTGGTGGGCATAAACCTATTGTACCGGAAATCGTGTGATAAACTTCAGGATATGTCTCCATACCGCTGAGATCGCGGGGAGGGCGCATTTAATCTGGAAATCGTGTGATAAACTCAGGATATGTCTCCATTCCTTCAGTTTGCCCTGGAACTGGCTATTCTGCTCGCTGCTGCCAAACTGGCAGGTTATCTCAGCACTCGAATCGGTCAACCTTCAGTATTGGGGGAAATTTTGGTTGGTATTTTGCTGGGACCGTCCTGGCTCGATGTGACGCATCTGGCTTTTGTCAAAGACCAATTTCTGCCTGAGTTCATCCACGAAATTGGCGAATTGGGGGTGTTGTTCTTGATGTTCCTGGCAGGCCTGGAATTGCATTGGAGCGAATTGACGCGCAACACGCTCGTTTCGGCGCTGGCAGGAACACTCGGAGTCGTGGTGCCGGTAGGAGCCGGTTGGGCGGTGAGCTCGCTGTTTGGTCAATCGAACGAGGCTGCGATCTTCCTCGGCCTAACGTTGGGGGCCACCTCCGTCAGCATTTCGGCTCAGACGTTGATGGAATTGGGCATGTTACAAAGCCGGGTGGGATTAAGCCTGTTAGGGGCAGCGGTGTTTGACGACATTCTGGTCATCCTGTTGCTCTCGGCGTTTCTGGCTATCGGACACGGAGGGAATGGCGCCCTGGATGTGCTCAGGGTGGCCGGAAGGATGGTGTTTTTTCTGGGATTGGCTATCCTGGTGGGGTGGTGGATTTTGCCGCACCTGACGCGCCGGGTAGCGCGCTTGCCCATCAGTCAGGGGGTGTTGACCTTAGCCATTGTCGTTCTCCTGGTCTATGGAGTAGCAGCAGAAGTAATTGGAGAAATGGCGGCTATTACCGGGGCCTTCCTGGCTGGCTTGATGTTCGGCCGCACTCGTGAGAAGGAACGCATGGAAGCCGGGATGCATTCTCTGGCCTATGGCCTGTTTGTGCCGATTTTCTTTATCAGCATAGGCCTTTCTGTCAACCTGCGTGAGCTGCGTCTGGATGCGTTCTGGCTGATCGGAAGCATTATCCTCGTTGCGTTGGTGAGCAAATTTGTCGGCGCCGGGCTGGGGGCGCGTCTGGGTGGGTTGCCCTGGCAGGAAGCCTGGCAACTGGGGGCAGGGATGATTTCACGCGGCGAGGTGGGGTTGATCGTGGCCAGCGTCGGCATGAGCCGGGGGTTGTTGACCGCAGATGAGTTTTCAGCCGTTGTAGGCATGGTGCTGGCCAGTACGCTGGTGACGCCTCCACTGTTGCGGATGCTCTTCCTGCTCACAAAGCCGCCGCAGCAGAGGAAGGAAGCCCTGGAAGCCATGCTGCCAGAAAAGGAGAAGGTCTGATGGTCTTGATCCTGCTGGTTCTTGATGGGGGGGAGCGCCTGGATCAGGTCTTGACAGCCTGGGAGGAGGCAGGGGTAGGGGGAATCACCATCCTGCCCAGCACGGGTTTGGGGCGGGTGCGTCGGCGGCAGGGACTGCGTGAGGACATGCCCCTTTTCCCTGCCCTGGAGGATTTTTATCGGCCGGAGAGCGACTTCCACTACACGCTCTTTACTCTGGTGCAAGAGGACCTGGTGCCGCGGGTGGTGGAAGTGACCTATCAGGTGGTCGGGGATCTGAACCAGCCCGGCACGGGCATTCTGGCTGTGTTGCCCGTGTTACAGTTATATGGCCTGTCGCATCGAGTGTAGGGGGCGCTGCAAAAGCGAAACTGCAGAGCACACGGAGAGCGCAGAGCGTTTCATCAGTCACAGCCTGGCAGTAACACAAGTCTCTGACTTGCGAAACATGGCAAATCAGAGGGCGTACCGCCGACCTGTGGTCGGCTATATCAGGCAGTTTGGGACGACAGTGCAACTGCCGTCCCAACGCAGCCAGACAGGGCTTTTTCAATGAGAACGGCCGGGAAAAAGCGATGATGTTTGCGGCCGGAAGGCATCTTTGGCGTCTGGTAGCGGGCATAAGTGAAGTTACTATGAAAAGCCCTGATCGGCAGAGCAAGAGTCTTGCCAATATTCCCGACTCAATCTATACTTTGAATTACGGAGTGCTTATGTCAGAAATGGATGTGCAGGTTCTCGAAGCCATGCTTCAACCCTATCTTCCGCTGGGGCGATCGGGCTTGTTGCCGGCTCTGCGAGTGGCTCAGCAAACCTATGGGTGGATTTCTGAAGAGGTGGCCCGCGAGATCGGTCGCCGGTTGCGCGTGCCCCTGGCCGAAGTCCACGGGGTGATAGAGTTTTATTCCCTGTTGTATAACCGGCCGCTGGGGAGAAAGGTGCTGCGGGTCTGTGTGGACCCGGCCTGTGCGCTGCGCGGGTCCCCGGAATTGATCGAGGACCTGTGCGCTCGTTACGGAGTGGCCTCCCCCGGCGAGACGAGCGCCGATGGGGCGGTGACGATCGAGCGTAGTCCCTGCCTGGGGTTGTGCGACCACGCGCCGGCGGTGTGGGGAAGCGAGGCCGATCGGGAGTGGATCGGCGCTCCGGGGGTGGAGAAATCCCTTCCGGCCGCGCCGGTCTACGGTTCGATTCGTCGCCTGACCGTTCACTGCGGTCACGGCACTACTTCCCTGGCCGCCTATGGACCCTATCAGGCCCTGGAAAAGGTCCGGCAGATGGGTCCGCAAGCGGTGATCGCCGCAGTAAAGGCCAGCGGCCTGGTGGGACGCGGGGGAGCGGCGTTCCCGACCGGGGTCAAATGGGAAGGGGCGGCTCAGGCAGAAGGAAGCCCGAAGTATGTAGTGTGCAATGCCGATGAGTCCGAGCCGGGCACTTTTAAAGATCGGGTGGTGTTGCAAGACGACCCCCATGGCGTGATCGAGGGGATGTGTATCGCTGCTTATGCCATCGGGGCTTCCCAGGGTTATATCTACCTGCGGGGTGAGTATGGCTATCTGGTGCCCATCCTGGAGCAGGCACTGGCCGAAGCCCGTGCGGCCGGCTATCTGGGCCAGGGCTTCGATATTGACCTGCGACTGGGCGCCGGGGCCTATATCTGTGGCGAGGAGACGGCGCTGTTTGAGTCCATCGAAGGCAAACGCGGTTTTCCGCGCGTCAAGCCGCCCTTTCCCACCACTCATGGGCTGTTCGGGAAGCCCACCGTGATCAACAACGTGGAAACCCTGCGCAATATTCCGCTCATCCTGGAGCATGGGGTGGCGGAATATCGTTCGCTGGGGACGGAGAAGTCGCCCGGAACGAAGTTGTTTTGCCTTTCAGGGGATGTGACCCGGCCTGGGTTATATGAAGTGCCTTTCGGCGTAACCCTACGGGAGTTGCTGGAGATGGCCGGGGGCGTGACGGGAGGATCGCTTCAGGCCGTGCTTCTGGGCGGCGCGGCCGGCACGTTTGCCGATGCCCGTCATCTAGATGTGCGCCTGACTTTCGAGGATTTGCGCGCTGCCGGGTTGACGTTGGGATCGGGGGTAGTGATGGTCTTCAACGATCAGCGCGATCTGCGCCGCGTGTTGTTGCGCCTGGCAGAGTTCTTCGCCCATGAGAGTTGTGGCAAGTGCTATCCCTGCCAGTTGGGCACCCAGCGGCAGGTGGAAATCCTGAAGCGCTTGGCCAATGGTCGCTGGCAACAGGGCGACTGGGCCCGCCTGCAGGATGTGGGTTGGACGATGACCAGCGCCTCCTTGTGTGGACTGGGCCAGACGGCCGCCACCGCCGTGCTTTCGGCAATGGCGTTGTGGCCAGAGTGGTTTGCAGAACCGGAAGGAAGGGGAGGGAGACCATGATCCGCTTGACCCTGAATGGACGCGAAGTCACCGCCGAGGCCGGCCAGACCTTGCTTGAGGTGGCTCAACAGCACGGGCTGGATATCCCCACGATTTGCTTTCATCCGGCTACTACACCGAACGCGCTGTGCCGTATCTGCGTGGTGGAAGTAGAAGGATGGCGCGTCCTTCAGCCGGCCTGCATTGTTCGGGCGGCCGAAGGCATGAAGGTGTGGACGCACAGCGAGAAGGTGATCCAGGCGCGGCGCACCATTCTAGAGATGTTGCTGGCCAGCGTGGACCTTTCAGAAACGCCAGAGATTCTGGCCATGGCGGAGGCTTATCAGGCCGATCCACATCGTTTCCCGGAAGCCCATCCCCGTCACGTGCCGCTCAAAGACGACAACCCGATGTATGTGCGCGATTACTCGAAGTGTATCCTGTGCTGGCGCTGTGTGCAGGTCTGTGCCGAGGACGCGCAGCATACCTATGCAATTAATTTCAGCGGCCGGGGATATGAGACCCAGATCGGCACCTTTTTCGACCATCCCATTCCGGAGACGACCTGTGTGTTTTGCGGTCAATGCATTGGGGTATGCCCAACCGGTGCCTTGAAACCCAAAAGCGAAGTCTTGCTGGAGCAGGGTCTGACCCCTGATCACATCCTGGCCCAGGGAATGAAGCGCAGAAGGAGAGATTGATGTCGCTGGTGGCGATTCTCTTTGGGCTGGCCTCTGCTCTCAGTTGGGGCGCCGGTGATTTTGCCGGCGGCCTGACCAGCAAACGATCCTCGCCTTATGCCGTGGTGATCTGGGCGGATGGAGTGGGAATGGTGGTTGTCGGGCTGATGGCGTTTCTTTCCCGCGACTCTCTGCCTTCACAGACCAGTTTGTTCTACATCCTCCTCAGTAGTTTTGCTGGCGCGATTGGGTTGGTGATGTTATATCGGGCACTGGCCGATGGGCAGATGAGCATTGCCGCACCTGTTTCGGCGCTGATGGCGGCGATCGTGCCGGTGTTGATTGGGGTGCTGCTGCATGGCTGGCCGGGCTGGATGAGCATGGCCGGGGTGATGCTGGCCCTGGTCGCCATCTGGCTGGTGACCTGGACTGAGCAGAGAGGAAGCGCCCGTCTGCGCCGCAACCTGCCTATGCCGTTCCTGGCTGGTCTGCTGTTTGGCCTGTTTTTCATCTTTATGCATCAGGCGGCAGACGAATCAGTCCTGTGGCCGACGGTGTTGCTGCGTGCCTCGTCCATCGCCTTGTTGTGGGTTCTGGCTCGCTTCAGGCGCAGTTCTCTGGCGATTCCACGCGATCGCTGGTGGCTGGTGGCGTTGGTTGGGGTGTGTGATATTGCCGGCAACATCTTCTATCTGCTCTCCGCCCGCCTGGGTCGTATGGATCTGGCGGCTGTGCTTGCTTCGCTCTATCCGGGCGTCACTGTCCTGCTGGCGTGGTGGATCTTGAAAGAGCGCATCTCCTTCTTCCAATGGGTGGGAGTGGCGGCCGCCCTGGGCGCAATTGCGATGATTTCCCAATGAACGCCTGCTGTATGGGTGGTGCTGCTGGTCTTTTGTTGAGCGTCTCAGGAGGTCTCGATGATTAAGCCCGATCATGTGACCACAACGACCTGTCCTTATTGTGGGGTGGGTTGCACTTTGCAGTTACATGTCAAGGATAACTTTATCTACAAAGTCACTTCGCCGTTTGATTCGCCGGTCAATCATGGCAATCTGTGCGTGAAAGGCCGCTTTGGATATGACTTTATCTATCATCCCAAACGGATCATCCGGCCGATGGTGCGCCGGTATCTGCTGGAAGGGAGTGATCTGGACTCGATGTGGAAGAGCCGTTCTCAGGCGCCGGACCTGGGGAATCGTTCCCTGAACAACGGGGGGAGCACGTCCACCCCCTGGGATTGGGTGCCCACCGATTGGGAAACCGCCCTGAATCTGGTGGCCGATCACCTGACGCGCATTTACCGCCGCGATGGATCGGATGCCATGGCGGTCTACTGTTGCGCCAAGGCCACCAATGAGGATAACTACGTCCTGCAGAAGATGTTTCGGGCGCTGTTCCGCACCAACAATGTGGATCACTGCACCCGCCTGTGCCATGCCGGGTCGGTGGTGGCGCTGCAACAATCCCTGGGCACTTCGGCCATGAGCAACACCGCGTCGCAGGTGATGCTCAACGATGTATTTATCGTCACCGGCTCGAATACCACTGAAAATCACCCGATTATTGCGCTGCAGATGAAGGCCGCAGTGCGTCAACGCGGGGCGAAGATGATCGTGGCTGACCCGCGACGCATTGAACTGGTGGACTTTGCAGAGATCTGGTTACCGCTCAAACCGGGCACCAACGTGCCGTTGTTCTCGGCCATGGCCCACGTGATCGTGAAAGAGAACCTGGTGAATTGGGACTTCGTCCGTGCCCGCACAGAGAACTTCGAAGCCTATGCCGAATCGCTGGAAAAATTTACCCCAGAGTATGCGGCGGCGATCTGTGGAGTGCCGGCTGAAGATATTCGCCGCGCTGCCCGCCTGTATGCCACTGCCAGAAACGCCGCCATTTACTGGGGCATGGGCATCTCTCAACTTTCTCACGGAACCGCCTCGGCCCTGGCGTTGATCCACCTGGCTCTGCTCACCGGCCACATTGGACGCGACGGCACCGGCCTGAACCCCCTGCGGGGTCAAAACAATGTGCAGGGTGCCAGCGATATGGGAGCCATGCCTTTCCACTATCCGGGCTATATGCGCGTCGATCAGGAAGAAAATGCGGTGAAGTGGGAACGTCTGTGGAATATCGAGCCGGGAGGGCTCTCGCGCAAACTGGGCCTGACTACTACCGAGATTCTGGAACACGCCCACGAAGGAGGGGTGCGTGCCCTGTACATTATGGGCGAGAATCCCATGATGACTGAACCCAACCTGAATCGCACCCGCCAGCACATCGAGCACCTGGAATTTCTGGTGGTCCAGGACTTGTTCCTGAATGAGACCGGGGTATATGCCGATGTCTTCCTGCCGGCGGCTTCGTTTGCTGAGAAAGACGGGACGTTCACGAATACCGATCGCCGTGTCCAGCGCGTGCGGGCAGCTCATCCCCCCCGTGGGGAAGCGCGTCCCGACTGGCAGATCGTCTGCGACCTGGCCAGACGGATCGAAGCCCGCTTGGGTCGCCCGACCTCTGCCGGCTGGGACTACTCTCATCCTGAAGCGATCCTGCGCGAGATGGCCCGGGTGAACACCGATTACGCCGGCATCACCTACGCGCGGATCGAGAAGGTGGGATTGCAATATCCCGTTCCCACCCTGGATCATCCCGGCACGCCGACTCTGTTCACCGAATCCTTCCCGCGCGGGCGTGGCCGCTTCATCCCCCTGGATTACGTGCCGGTGATGGAGCAGGCTGACGATGAGTATCCCTTCATCCTGACCACGGGCCGTGTGCTGGAGCACTGGCACGGTGGCACCATGACCCGTCACTCCGTCCTGGATCAGGTATATCCAGAAGCCCGCGTTGAGATTCATCCCGCCGATGCGGAGATGCATGGCATTCGGGATGGCGATCCGGTTCGGGTCCGGAGTCGACGCGGGGAGGTGGTGTTGCGCGCCTCGGTGACCGAGAAGACCACCGTCGGGGTGGTGTTCATCCCCTTCCACTTTGCAGAGGCGGCGGCTAACCTGTTGACCAACGACGCGCTCGATCCCCAGGCGAAGATTCCAGAGTTCAAAGCCTGTGCAGTGCAGGTCTTCCCGGCACGGGAGACGGAATTACCTCATCCCGAGATCGTGTTGAAGCGTGGCCGTTATTGAGGCCGCATGGAATTGGCTAGGGTGAGCACGGCCTGGAGCAGCACGTTCGCCCCGTGCACCAGGTCTTCTGGCTCAGTGAATTCAGCCGGGTTGTGGCTGATTCCGCCCCGGCTGGGGACGAAGATCATCCCGGCGGGATATTTGCGGGCCATCAACTGGGCATCATGGCCGGCGCCAGAGATCATGGATCGATAGGAGAGCCCCAGCCGTTTTGCGGCCTCTTCGATGGCGCCGATCACCAGCGGATCGAACCGCACAGGCGGCACGTGTTCCAGATCGCGTACCTCAATGTGCACGCCCTCCTCGGCCACCACCTGTTGCAGGTACTCTCGCAGCATCTCTTCCGCCCGGCGCAAGGTGCCGGGTTCAGAATTGCGCAGGTCTACCGTCAGCGTGGCTCGACCAGGGATAATGTTGATGGCGCCAGGCTCAAAGATGACCCGGCCACAGGTGGCGCGCTGGTTGCCCCCCAGGGTGGTGGCGATCTGGCGCAGATGGGCGATGATGCGGGCCGCCGCCAGGCCAGCGTCGCGGCGCATGTCCATTGGCGTGGTGCCGGCATGGTTGGCCGTGCCGGTGATGGTGATCTCCAGCCAGGTAATGCCGGTCACGCCTTCCACCACCCCGATGGTTTGTCGTGCCTGGTCCAGAATGGGACCCTGCTCGATGTGCAATTCCAGATACGCATAGGGTTCGATGGCGCCGGGCTCCATGCGGCCGGCGTAACCGATACGCTCCAGTTCATCCCCAAAGCGACTGCCGTCTACACCGCGCACCTCCAGGGCCTGTTCCACGGAAAGTTCACCCGCATACACTGCGCTGCCCAACATGCCTGGCGCATAGCGCACCCCTTCCTCGTTGGTGAAGGCCGCTACGACCAGAGGCCGTCGAGTGCTGATTCCCTGGTCGTTCAGGGTGGCGATGCATTCCAGCGCTGCCAGCACGCCATAGGCTCCATCCAGTTTGCCGGCCACCGGTACTGTGTCTATATGCGATCCGAACATGACCGGCAGGTGAACCGTTTGACCGCCTCGAATGCCAAAGATGTTGCCCACCCGGTCGATCTGGATGGTCAAACCCAGGGCTTCCATCCACTGGACCAGTTGATCGCGGGCCTGGCGATCGGCATCGGTGAACGACAGGCGACTCACTCCCCCGCTTTCCAGGGCGCCGATTTGGGCCAGTTCATCCAGACGTTGCAGCAGACGGTTGGGATTGATTCGCAACTCAGGCATCATGGGAGGCAGATCCTTTCGAGGTCCAGGTGATAGATAGGAGAGGTGGTCGTTTCAGTCTATAGGCGTGAACGCCCTGTCGGAAAGGGCGAGTGATCTTGCCAGAGAGGATCGAGCCGGTTCCCATAGACCGGCCTACGGAGTCTCAGTGGGATAGCAGACCAGGCTCAAACCCACTCAGGTCCCTTTTCTTCCTAAGGCGCGTCACCTTCCCGACGCTCGTGCAGAGTTACTCACGTGAATTCGAGATAAGCGTTACTCGCCGTTTTTTTACTGCGGAGATCGCTGAGATCGCAGAGTTCCTTTGTCTTTCTCTCTGCTCTCCGCGTGCTCTGCGGTTAGAATTTCTTATCCAGAACTCAGGTTTACTCGTTTGTTCGCGTATGAAAAAGCCCTGGGATTTTTAGGGGGGCGAAAATGAGCTATCAGGATCCTGGAACAGATGACCACAGGCCATACAGTAATTTGCTCCCTCAAAGTTCAGGGTGGAGCAGTTAGGACATTCCTTCGACAGGCGTTTCTCCGCAAAGAAGGAACGGAGCATTTCCACCATGTTCGTCAGGCGGTCGAGGGACTGTCGAGCGTCCAGAGAGAGGGTTTCTTCTATACTGGTCTGACGATTTCGTCGCTTGAGAAGGCGATTCAGAATATCACGGATTTCCTGCAGGGATTGTTGTGTGGCCTGGATCGATTCGATCCCTTGGCTCTGTTGTTCTTGCACGTTCGTGGACCACTCCAGCCAACGGGTCTGACTCTGTTCCAGCTGTTCTGTGAGGGTTTGAACCTGCTGGGAGATGACCTGTGAGGCGGTATGGAGTTTCTGGAGAACGTTGTTCCATTCGGCGAGTGTTTTTTGGGTTTCGATGAACAGTTGTTGGATCCCTTCTTGCTGACTCTGTAACTGGCTAATGGATCTGGAAAGACGGTACAACGCTTCTTTCGTCTTCTGAGTAGTCCTTTCCAGGGTCTGGGAATGGAGGGTTATCTGCTCCTGTAGGATTTGCAGGGGTTGCTTTTTTTCCTCTGGCGCGTATTTCCAGGAGCGAAAGAGCAGGTAGAGTATTATGACGATAATTACGATAGCGATTAAGATAGTGAAGATGTTCATTTGAGTTTCTCACAAAGGTTTCTAAGAAGCGGTAATTTCGCTAAAAACAATGAAATTCGATCGCTTGCTGCGATGGCTAAGAGAATGGCCACCCAATAAACAACAACAACCCAAAGAACAACTCTATCATCATAGAGCAAGTTTATGGCAAGATATAGTCCAAAGCCCTGGAGCAGGCCAAAGATCAGGAGTTTAATCAACGAGCAGAAAGCGAACGGTTTTTCCTCGTCTTCAGGTCGCTCTGCTATGTAGATAAAGAGAAACGCCATGATCGGAATAAATAGATTGGCCCAGGGAGGAAGTAAGATCGTTTCCAAAAGCACCCGTGACAGAATTCCCGCTTCATAGCTGGAGATCTGTGCATTTACAGGTTGTATGAAAGTACTCTTGCTACCATCGCTATAATACAATGTAGGAGAGTCGGAATAAGGAGTATTTAGGCGAAGACGCACATACACCGTCTCCTGAGGGGCGATCTCAATAACCGCTCTTCGCGCAGCTATTTCTTCAGAAATGTAGGAAGGCAACTGGATAATATCTTCATCCTGGACAGCAACCCATAGAATGAGGGATTTTTTTGATGTGCATTGGCTCGTGAGGCGAAGATACATCCAGCCGGGAACGATCCTGCTGACTAGGCGTGGGAACCGCATCTCGACCAAAATGCATTTTCTGATGTCATCCGACTCTGCAGGCGTGGGGTTGTTTGTAGGATATACATGAAAAAATTGCTGATAGCGATCAAACAGCCAGACGCTTACAGGGGATCCCCTTTGAACTGGCAAGGAATAATAACACCCATAGAAGAAGATGGCCAATATCAATCCAGCAAAAATTCCATGTCTGGAGCGTGGAAGGGGCAAATTCATTGAATTTCCTCCAGTTTGACCTGTTCTCGTTGACAATGGAGTTCATGGCTCTCGATGGTGCAACTCCAGCGCTGTTTGTCACCATCGGTTTGGAAGGCGATGATCATTTTGTTATCATAACCGCAAGACTTGAATTCTTCTTCTGATGAATCCCTATAGGCTTTTACGACCTTTAGCTGTAAGTGTCCTTTGTCGAATCCCAGGATTTCTTCAAGACGATCCAGGTTATGGACATTTTTACCCTTATCATTTACTTGAGGACACGGCGTATCTTCTAGAAAAGGTGGCTCGGGGATACTGACTGTAAAAAAGTTCTTATCTGGCACATTCTTTTCATCAAGAAACCAGAAAGGCACATTAATGAACATGCATTCGGCCTTATTCTCCCATTCTCCGCG
>FWWL01008991.1_pt1 | contig 12440 bp, 11 predicted proteins | sample 2228331 | NCBI WGS metagenome assembly FWWL01 (sample SAMEA103939775, study PRJEB20133) | metagenome | reverse complement strand
CTTAATGGGACAAGTCCTGTCAGGAGTCTTATCGAGGTCTCGTCCCCTGCCTCTGCGGGCAATCGCCGAGCGGGCCCATTGGCGTCTCCGCGATACCCTCAAAATCCTCGGCTTCCCCACTTTTCAGAGGTCTTACGCCCTGGCGTCCTTGTCATCTTGAGTAGCTTGTTCAATACTAAAACATTCCCCAGGAAGCACACATAACTCAGTTGGCTCAATGGAGGCCACCCATGTTCGTCCACGAAAAAATCATTGGTCATGCCATCACCTTTGACGACGTCTTACTCGTGCCCGGCTACAGCGAAGTGGTTCCCGCCGAAGTTGATGTCAGTACACAACTGACGCCGAGGATTCGACTCCGCATCCCCATCCTAAGTTCGCCCATGGACACCGTGACAGAGAGTGCCATGGCCATCGCACTTGCCCAGGAAGGGGGGATCGGCATCATCCACAAGAACATGTCGATTGCACGCCAAACCGCGGAGGTGGAAAAGGTCAAGCGGACGGCGAACGGGATCATCGATAACCCCGCAACGCTTCCCCCCACCGCGTCGGCAGCAGAGGCCCGGGAGTTGATGGATCAGCTCAACGTCTCAGGTATTCCGATTGTGCGGCCGGACCGGAAACTCGTGGGGATTGTCACCCGCCGTGACCTCAGATTCCTGGGCAACCTCAACGTGCCGGTCTCGGAAGTTATGACGAAGGAGAACCTTGTAACGGCCACGGGGACTATAACGCTCAGCGAAGCTGAAAAGATCCTAATGGGGAAAAAGGTGGAGAAACTTCTGCTGGTTGACGAAGATTTTAGACTGACGGGACTTATAACGATCAAGGATATCGACAACCAGCGGCGGTTCCCGAACGCTTGCAAGGATGAATACGGGCGGCTCCGCGTCGGCGCAGCCGTCGGGGTTCACGATTACGAGCGGGCAGAGAGTTTAATCAAGACGGGAGTTGACGTCATATGCGTTGACAGCGCCCACGGTCATTCGGCCAATGTGTTGGAGACGGTCCGTGAGCTAAAGCGACAGTTTAGCAGCTACAACGTGGATATTATTGCTGGAAACGTCGCCACCTACGAAGGTGCTCGGGCCGTGATCGAGGCCGGGGCCGATGCGGTCAAGGTGGGGATTGGTCCCGGATCAATTTGCACGACACGGGTGGTGACGGGTGTTGGGGTCCCCCAAATCACTGCGATCATGGCAGCCGTTGAGGCCGCCAAGGCGACGGGAACCCCGGTGATCGCGGACGGCGGAATTCGGTATTCAGGGGATATCACCAAGGCAATCGCGGCCGGGGCACACGCGGTGATGCTCGGAGGACTCTTGGCAGGGCTCGACGAAAGTCCGGGCCAAAGGATCCTCTATCGGGGGAGGGTGTATAAGGCATATCGGGGAATGGGTTCCCTGGGTGCCATGGTTCACGGATCAAGCGAACGATATCGGCAAGGAGATGCCCATCAACCTGAAAAATTGGTTCCCGAAGGCGTCGAGGGCCGGGTGCCTTACCGAGGGCCCCTTGGGCCATTTGTCTATCAGTTGGTTGGTGGCCTAAAAGCAGGGATGGGTTACTGCGGTGCCCGAAATATCGAGGAGCTTCGCACAAAAGCCCAGTTCATTCAGGTCTCGGTTGCTGGGGTTAGGGAGAGTCACCCCCATGACATCACAATCACGCAGGAAGCGCCCAACTACACCGTGGATTACGACGGCGAGGAACACTGATCTCAACTCCGCTCCGCGGAAGCGGTGTTGCTTGCGCCTCGTTCGTTGGTGTGTTGGCTTGATCATTGTTCTCCAGTGCTTGTACCCCTGGGTCGAGATTTGGGCTTCTGAATGGACGCCGCGGGGGAAGCCTACCGCAGAAAAGCGGCAAACTGCGCCGACTGTGCCATCGTCTTTGAGGCAAGTTGTTCTTACCTCGCACGAGGCCGTCTCGTCGTCACCTAGTTCCGACGGGCTACAGTGGCTTCCACCCCAATCGTCCTCGGCCAATCCCGTAACGACCAACCATCCTCCGGTGATGGACGCCCCGGTTCTCCCCCAACCACCGGCACCCACAAACGTGATGTCCGGTGATGGTGAGGCAGCGAGTCTCGCGGTAGCACTCGAAGCCCCCATCGTTGAAACGGATTCGGCCCCGGTCGATGATCCCATGCAAGACCCATTTGGGGACTCGTCCCCGTCCAATGTTCCGACGCTTCCCCAGCCGCCGACACCACCGTCCCCGTCGCAAACACTAAGCCAGGGCAATCGACCTGGACCGTTGGAGGTCTTGCCCGCCCCGCCACCTTTGATGTCACAAACGCCTCCGCCGCAACGGGGACCAGTCACAACAGAGATTCTTTCCCAGAACACTTCCCAGGGCGAACTGTCGAAACCCTCTGAAGACTCACAGGCCAAGAAAACGCCGCAAGAACTCTTGGAAGGGATCCCCCCGGCACCTGTGGATACCCGCCCGATGGAGGAACAACTCGCCCAGACACCGCCAATGACGCCCGACGAATGCCCCCCCTTCGGCCGGATGCGAAAGATTAGCGAGATCACCAACGACATTTCGGCAAGCCCCGGCAAGTTCCCAACGGAGTGCCCACTGCAAGAGGGGGAATTCATGCCTCGTCAATGGGAACCGGTCGTCTTTACTTGGAAGGCCTCCGGCCTTTGCCACAAGCCGTTGTACTTTGAACACGTAGCGATGGAACGGTACGGGCACAACCTCGGGCCAATTCTCCAATATGCCGAGGCCGGAACACACTTTTTCCTGACCATCCCCATCCTACCCTACAAGATGGGATTGAATCCGCCTGACGAGTGCATCTACCCGTTGGGCTACTACCGGCCGGGGAGCTGTGCTCCGTGGATTCTCGATCCTATCCCGCTTAGCGTGCGGGCAGGACTTGCCGAAGCCGGAGTCTGGACCGGGATGGTATTCCTCATCCCCTAAGCGATTACGGCGTCCCTGTGCTATCACCATTTAGCGATTACACGGCGTACGCGGCCTGCAAAAGGTGACATCATGGGGTGACGGTCAGCCCGTAAACTGGCACTGGCCGCCGCAACTGGGATTAGGACTTCCGCAGGGTGGTAAATCCTGTCTTTGCGAATTCTTAACAGAGACAGATGGGGTACTCAGGAGCTTAGTCAAGTCGGTCGTGCCGCATTTCGGGCACTTTGCCACCTCGTTACCCCTGACCAGATGCTCGAACTGATGACGACATTTTGGACATTCGTATTCGTAAATCGGCATGGCTCATTTTGCTCCTCGTAGCAACCCTTCGGACTCCATCCGTTTTTCGGGAAGGCGCGTCGCCCCTACCTCGGAAAGTTTGAGCAAGATCATCGCGTCCAGGTTCATCAGGAATCCGGTGTGCCGGCTTCGCATTGGGAAATGCTCGCAGTGTTCCGAGGTCGTCTGAGCCCGGGCCACAGGCTTCGCCTTCACTCCTGCGCCCTTTGCGGTTTCCCTTATAGTTTTATAGTTTACCGTAAGCCTTTTTGATGCGGAAAGATCGCCGCAAGTTACAATGCTCGGGAGACAAACGAAGGCTCCCCGACTGTAAGCGTCTCACCAGGGCGGGTGCGTCTCATGCGCTACCCCTGTTTCCCGGCCAGTTAAGCTTGATTCTCGTCACGACGAGAGGTCAAAGCTCGCAGGACGATGTGATCTTCATCAACCCGGCATTCGATCTGCCCCGGTAGGTGAATGGCGGCATGTGCGATTTTCTCTGAGGGGGAGGATGTAACGAAACGACGCATGGCGACAATGTGTCGCCGGGTCAGGTCCCGCATCGGCCATTGTTGTGACCGCCACAGTTCCAAAAACAACCCTTGGATGAGGAAAGGATCCAAGCGAAGAAGTTTGTCGCGGTCGATGACCACAAGATTTTTGGTTCTAAATTGAACGCAGCTGTCAATCGCCAATTCGATTTGACGCTGGATGAAACTGCACGTTTCCTGGGCCATTTCGCCCAATTTCAGGACCCCCTCGATGGCAGCCGGGTGCACCCGGAGGGCAGCCGGAATCACCAAGTGACGTACGCGATTGCGGGCAAAGGCAAGCGAGTCGTTCGTTCGGTCCTGCCGATAGCTCTCACCTAGTTCGTGAAGATATTGCAGCAGCTCCTGGCGCTTAAAACTTAAGAGCGGACGCACGAGGGCCGCCGGACCAAAGGGACGGCTCCGCGGGATGCCCCTCAACCCATGGAGTCCCGTACCGCGAAAAAGGCGGTAAAGGATCGTCTCGGCTTGGTCATCGGCGGTATGGGCAGTTAGGACAAACCGTGCGCCCTCTTCCTCCGCGACTTCCCGGAGACAGGCGTAACGCAGCCGCCGTGCCGCCTCTTCAAGGCCGTCTTTGCTCCCGCCCGGCGGCTCAGCAGCCCGCATGACGAGCTTGACCCCCAACTTGTCACAGAGTTCGGCCACAAAATGGGCATCGAGTTCCGAATCTTCCCCGCGCAATTTATGGTTAACATGGCCAACGACAATCTGCTCTCGTGGTCCCCCAGTTCGAACGAGGAGATGAAGTAGTGCCACACTATCCGGCCCACCGGAAACGGCAACCAGCGCTCGGCACCCCGCCCACCCATGTTGGGGGAAGGCTGCGAGAAATCGCTCCTCAAGATCGGCGATCATGTTGTTTTTGGACACGGGAGAGAAATTACGCTCGGGAGACCCCAAAGGGAAGCTGGGAAATCATAACAGGTTGTGGGAAACGAAGATACGACTGTCCGCAAATCACCTAAAGTTTACCCGGTTTTTGCAGTTTGACGTGGCCACGCCGGCGCATAACCATCCCAGGATGGCAATGATATAAGCTCAAGAGTGGAGGGACTCGCGCCGTCGTGTCCGCCGAACTGCCGATTGCGACCTTGGGCTTCGCGGCCACGACGGCGCGTGGCCCTCCAGGGCAGACCATGGATTTTCCCGACCAAACGCATATTCGCACTTGGTTGCCTTGCTATTGAAACGTTGGAAGCCTGCCCCATATTTGCAAAAAGTGGCTAAACTCCAAAGGAAATCTCAGGTTGCGACAATAGCGTTAAGGGTATATGATAATAGCGTTGGCGTGGTTGTTTCGAGGCGTGGTAACCCCGGGACGACCGCGATTGTGGTTTAGGGTCTTGATGTATTTTACTACGGGTAGCAAAGGCCTGAGATTCCGAGGTATTTGGGAACTCAGAGGAAGAAGCCGTTTGTGTTAAGCGCGATGGCTTGACAGGTTTTAGCTGGTCGATTTTTTTCCGACAAGCGAAGGCCTGTTGCACCATGAGACTGGTGTATGGTTGAATTTGCCTTGTTGGTCTTCGGTTTCTTGTCCCTGCTTTGGGTGGTGCGCACCCCTAGGGTGGGTGGCCAACCGGTTGAGTTAGAGCCGGTTTGGTGCCTCTGGGGTGCCTATTCACTCGTGGGGGTATCGAGCGCCGCTCGATTGCCGAACCGCAGCATGGCCTTCTGGCCGTTGGCATCAACGAGACTTGGGAAATCCCTTTTCCCGAGCCTGTTGGGGCCGGTTGAGGAGAAACTCAGGCCAGAAGGAACGGACGTTTTGCCATGCCAGGTGACGGATTCGACAGCACACCTTTCCGCTGGTGGGACGAAGCCTTTGGCTTTGGTGTCCTGCGGTGGGGACGGCTTCTCACTCGGTTTGTGCTCACATGGGCCTGCCTTCAGGTTTAGGCTAGGGCGATCATGGCGGAAGAGGCTGTTTGGCCTTTCGCCGAACGTCCCCCGGTGAGCGTCTTTTCCCAATCCTTTCGGAATCCGTGCCCTCGCCCGGCAAGATATGAGAGGGCGTAGCCGTGTTTGGAGAAAACCAGATTCTGTTCATGGCAATCCTGTGCGTCTTGGTCGCAGGATTGACGTTTGCCGTCATAAGGCTGTTAGATTACTTACGGCGTAAGGATGCCGAGTCCGAGGCCCGCCGCATCATCGAGCAGGCGGAACGAGATGCCGACGATCTGAAACGGCGAGTCGAGCTGGAGCTTCGAGAGAAAGACCTCCAAGAGCGTGCCGCTCGGGAGAAGGAGTTCCAGAAGATACGGGAGGAACTTCACCAGCGCGAGCGGGCACTGGAAAAGCGCGAAGACGCCGTGGAGGAGCAGGCCAGTCAACTGCGACGCCAAGAGCAAATCGTTGAGACCACACAACGTCGCTTGGCAGAGCGGCTGGAGGAAGTCAATCGCCGCAAGGAAGAATTGCAGAAACTCTTGGACCTACAGCGGCAAGTTCTCCATGAGGTCAGCGGACTCTCGCGGGAAGAGGCCACTAAACGGTTATTGGACCTGCTCGAATCCCAACTGCAACAGGAAGTCGGTGCGCTGGTCCTAAAGTACGAACAGAAGCTCCAGGAAACGTGCCAACAAAAGGCACGTGAGATCCTGCTTACCGCCATTCAGCGGTATGCTGCTGCCCACACGGCGGAGACGACCACCAGCACCGTTGACATCCCCAATGACGAAATGAAGGGCCGGATCATCGGACGAGAAGGCCGAAATATTCGGGCATTCGAGAAGGCCACCGGTGTCGATGTCATTATCGATGATACACCAGGGGTGGTCATTGTCAGCGCTTTTGACACCGTCCGCCGGGAGGTCGCCCGAATCGCATTGAATAAGCTTATTGCCGATGGGCGGATTCACCCCTCGCGGATCGAAGAGATCGTTGCCGAAACGCAGCAGGAATTGGACCGGTTTATCCAGCAACAGGGAGAGGCCGCTTGCCAGGAGGTCAATGTCCACGGGTTGCACGAGCGGCTGGTTTATCTTTTGGGAAGACTGCACTTCCGCACCAGCTACAGCCAGAACGTGTTACGGCACTCCGTGGAGGTGGCTTTCTTGGCGGGCATGATTGCCGAAGAAATCGGCTTGGACGGTGCCCTGGCCCGGCGATGTGGGCTTCTGCACGATATCGGTAAGGCTGCGGACCATGAGGCCGAGGGGGGACACCCCAAGATCGGGGCCGACCTCTTGCGGCGTTACGGTGAACCGCCCGAAGTTATTCACGCAGCCGCCGCCCACCATGAGGACATGCGTATCGAGAACCCTTACACCGTGATTGTCACGGCAGCGGACGCTTGCAGTGCCTCACGTCCAGGGGCCCGTCGCGAGACTTTGGAACGCTACATCAAACGCATGGAGGAGCTCGAGAGCATCGCCATGGGCTTCCCCGGCGTGGAGCAGGCTTATGCAATCCAGGCGGGGCGAGAGCTCCGTGTCATGGTTAATGCTCGCGAGACGACGGACGAAATTGCGGCCAAAATCTGCCGCGATATTGCACGCGCCTTCGAGGAGCGATTAACCTATCCTGGAGAAATCAAGGTGACCGTCCTCCGCGAGATTCGCTGTACCGAGATCGCCCGTTAAGCCACTGGGAAAAAAGGGGTACGGGCCCACTGCATAGGTCATTCGCCGGGTTTTCGTCCCGTTTCCCGGAAGTAGAGAAAGGTCTTCCTCGTGCGACTGTTGCTGGTAGGAGATGTTGTCGGCAAGCCGGGTCGCCGCATCGTCACCCGGGCACTTCCTTTGCTAAGACGCCATTGCCAACTCGATTTTATTGTCGTCAACGCGGAAAACGCGGCTGGGGGATCCGGGCTGACACCCGAGCTTTTCTACGAGATCGTGGAGGCCGGGGCTAATTGCATCACCATGGGGGATCACATTTACGCAAGACGGCAATTGGAGGTCGTGCTCCGTAATGATTCACGGATCGTGCGTCCTGCCAACTATCCCCCTGAGGCGCCGGGGCGAGAGTTTACGATCCTTACGGCCGCCAACCAAGAACCGGTGGCCGTGATCAGCCTCCTGGGTCGCGTCTTCATGCGCCCGGTGGATTGTTACCTCCAGGCCGCCGACCGGGTCCTTGATAAGCTCTCGAGCCTCGTCAAGGTTATTTTGGTCGATTTTCACGCCGAAGCGACCAGCGACAAGCAAACCCTGGGTCGGTACTTGGATGGTCGTGTCTCGGCCGTGCTGGGAACGCACACACATGTCCCCACGGCCGATGAACAGATTCTGCCGGGTGGTACGGCCTTCCAGTGCGATGTGGGGATGACGGGCCCCCACGAAAGTATCATTGGGCGGCGGATCGATCGTGTCCTCTATACGACGCGAACTTTTGAACCGACACCTTTCGAGGTTGCCACAGAAGACGTTCGACTCAACGGGACAATCGTGGAAGTCGATCCGCTGACGGGCAAGTCGCTCGGTATTTGGCGACTCTGTCTTCGGGAATCCGACCTCACGGAAGCGATCTTGTCGCAAATCGCGAAAAGCGTTATCCTACCTCCCGCAAGAAGGACGGAGTAAATGCGTCTCCGTGCAGTTTTGCCCCATACTTCGTCGTCACGGCAGGGTACTGAGCACAGCTCATCCTGTGAGGACGACGAGCGAGGGGTGACCGTTTGCTGGACATGGAAGCAACGACTACACATCGGGACCGCGGGCGTAGCCTTGGTTGGATTGTTACTTGTGGCCCGATGGTTGCAACCAGCAGCGGAAGGATTTGGAACACATCGGCAATTGGGGCTACCGCCGTGCTCCATGGTCGTGCTGTTTGGTAAACGCTGCCCGACCTGCGGCATTACCACAGCCTGGGCCTATTGGACGCGAGGCAAGCTCCGGGAAGCATTAGGCGCGAGTGTTTCGGGAACGTTGTTGGCATGGCTGGCAACGATGACGGCACCGTGGCTGATGATTTCTGCCTATCGCGGGCAATGGGTGTTGATGGTCCCAAAGGCCAGGACATTTGCCATAGCCTTTGTTGTCCTGTGGATAGGTTTGCTGTGTGAGTGGTTAGTGAGACTTTGGTGGAGCTAGGCCGGCATTCAGCCATAGTATTCACGGACGAACGCTTTGAGTTAGCAAGGGATGGCTATGACTGCTCTTATTCGGAAGGTGCTCGCTTTTTGTTTGTGTGTGCTCCCTTGTTTGGCATTTGTCGGATGCAGCGCCCTCGCCACAGCAATGTGGATCACGGGCGCTTCGGACGTCAAACCGGAGTATGACGGCTTCAAGGACAAAAAAGTGGCAGTCGTGGCACGACCGGTGGTCGCCCTCACCTACCGTGATGCCCACGTCGATAAGGAACTCGCCCGAAGGGTCCAGTTGATCCTCACCAACCGTGTGCGAAAGGCGCAATGGATTGACCAACAGAAGGTCGAAAAGTGGCTCGACGAGCATGAGTGGGAAACCTTCCCCGAAGTGGGAAAAGGTGTTGGTGCTGACCTGGTGATTGGAGTCGAGATTGAAGATTTCAGTCTGTACAAGGGACAAACGGTGTATCAAGGGACGGCCACACTTCGGGTAGCCGTTTACGATTGTGCCACCAACCAAAAAGTTTACGAAAAGACGCTCGGCAATATTAACTATCCACCCAACTCGGTCGTACCCACATCAGAGGTGCCGGAGTCGGTCTTCCGCCGCGAGTTCGTCTCGGTCTTGGCGGAAGCCGTGGCGAGATTGTTCCATTCTTACGACCCCCATGAATTTTGGGCCCTGGATACAAGGCCCCTACGATAAGCGGGGCGGCAATATCCAATGCCCATCCGGCGTCTCGCACGGCCGGCTCATGTCGCCATGAGTTAGATATCATCAAGCACACCAGGGCCGTTCACGCCGCTCGCCGAGCTTGTAGTAAGCGTCCTTGAAAAAGGCTACATCTTCGGCGATCTGAAAATCGAACATCCCGACGATCACGAAATCGGCCCCGTTCCGCAGGACATAAGGGAATGCCATCCGTGGGTGAATCGCCCCAGCAGCCAGCACCTTGAATGCAAACCACGGCTTGCGGACCGATTTCATAAACTAGATCGTCTCTTCGGGATTGATGCACCACATGTTATCGTTGAAAGAAAACGGCTCGTCGCGTCGCGGCTTGAACCAGCCGAAATCTTCGCGGAGTTCCTTGGGAGTCGCCGACCAATAGTTGTCGCTGTGCAAGGTCTTGACGTAAAACTCCGCTCCCAAGCCCTCCTTCTCGCAAGCCATGGGGACACTCAATGAATGGCTGCCGACACCGGCAGGGACGCCCATCTCCTTGATGGCCTGGACCGTCTTGGCCACCACATCAAGGCGTCCGTTCATCATCTGTTGATCGGTGGCCCCACCATGCGTGTAAAAGAAGGTGCCTCCCTTACTCATCAGCGATTCCAATTGCGACTTAACTTTGCCCGTATCTGCATCGGGATAAACGCATACAAGGGCCTGCATCCTCCCACCCCGCTCCGTCAAATACCGGTGGAACACGTTGATACATGCCGGATCGAGTTGGATCGTATTGATTCCATGGGCCTCACACAAAGCGAGCGTTTCAAACACCTTTTCATCGGTGTTGTAGGCCTTAAAAAGCCGGGATACGTAAAGAAGATCGCGGCTGTGCGCCCAACCCCCGATGAGATTCCCCCCGATCAACAGGCGGCTAATCTTGAGATTACCGATCTGCCCAAAGGGCATCGGCCGTTCGTCCTGCGAAGCAGCAGACGACCGTTGGTCAGCCCCCTGTTGAAGGGCCGCCAAAAGGATTTGCTCTTCCAGACTGTAGGCTGCTACCCCTGCGGCACCCAAAAGACCTTGTCGGAGAAACTGCCGCCTGTCACCTGGCTCTGACATGGCTCGCTCCTTTCAACTACGGGTCACCGTCTATGCGAAAGGGGAATTGACCCGCTCGACATAACGTCTTCGCGGCCAACGTCCCCCATTTTAGCGCAGGTTACGCACGAACACAATGACGTGAGGCCTGGAGTTTACCCATTTTTTGTGGTTTGACATAACCGGGACAGCGCTGACCCCTCCAAGATCGGTAATAGGACAACATCAAGATTGGAGGGACTCGCGCCGTCGCGTCCGCCGAAATGCCGATTGATAACACATTGCGACTCGCGGCCACGACGCCGCGTGGCCCTCCAGGGCCGACTAGGGGTTTTGCCTGACCAACGCACATTTGCGCCTGGTTGCCTTGCTATGCAAACGTTGGAAGCGTGCCTCATTGTTGCAACAAAGCGGGTAAACTCCAACATGAGGCTGGGCTATCGCCGCCGCGTGCGATCTCCTATCTCGGCAATATTCATCCGGGAGATCATCGGTTCCTTAACCGTTGCACCGATGACAACAACCTCGTTGTTACCGGTAGTCCGCACCGTTCAGACTGCTAAGGACCGATTTTTGCCATGCCTCCAATGCCGCCCCCATTGTCCGGACCCGCTCAGGCTCTTGCGAGGACAGGTCTGTCGATTCTGTCACGTCCGTCGCCAGGTTATACAACTCCCATGTAACCTTTCCACCCTTGCCTGCAATGCGGTGTAGCTTGAACGGCCAATCCAACCAGGCCGCATGACCGAAGAGCTGGTCCTCAGGATACTGCCGGGTGATTTTATCCTCATCCTTCGGTGGGGGAGATGCCGGAGCCTTGCCCTCTTGCTCGGCTAGCAGTTTCGTAAGAATCGCTTCGCTGGGTGTGCTGATCCCCCCGACGGGATAGACCCAAAACCCCAACGGTTTCTCTCGCACAGAGGTCTCCCGGCTTTCCAAGAGGGGCACCAAGCTGATCCCATCGAGCGGCGGTTGGTGAGGGATGGTCACTCCAACAATCTCCAAGAGTGTGGGATAGATATCCACCGTACCGCAGGGGAAAGCACTGCGTCGTGGGGTTTTGATCTTCGCCGGCCATTCGATGACGCAGGGGACCCGAATTCCGCCTTCATAAAGCGTGCCCTTTCGCCCACGCAGCCCCCCCGTCGAGCCTACCTCGATCGCACCGTTATCACTCGTGTACCAAAAGAGGGTGTTCTCATGAATTCCCAACTCGCGGATGGCCCTCCGCAAATTGCCCACGGCACGATCCAGAGCCGTGATTTCCCCGTAGAAATCTTGCAACCGTTCCGGCTGGTCCTTGTACAAGGCCTTATCCTCGGGCAAGGCCCGATGCGGGCTGTGTGGCGATCCGAACCATACCACGGCGAGAAAAGGCCGCCCTTCCTTTGTCGCTTGCCGGATAAATTCGATGGCGGCCTCCGCGGCGATGATGGAGCTATCTCCCTGTTTTCGCACCACCCGACCCTGATCACTCATCAGCGGATCAAGGTCATAGAAATTGGGCGTCGAAAGCCAGCGATCGAATCCGGAAGCACCGGGACATAGTTGACTATCGGCGCGGACCGGCCCCACGTGCCACTTGCCGAAGTGGCCGGCGACGTAACCGGCCTCTTTAAGGGCTTCGGCAATGGTAATCTCTTGGGGCCGGATCGTGTGTCCCCACGAAAAGCAACCATACCGATTGGGATGCCGCCCCGTCAGCACACTTCCACGGGTGGGCGAACATACCGGGGCGGCCGCGTAAAAATAATCCAGCCGCAGGCCCTGCGCTGCCATCTCGTCAAGATTTGGTGTCTTCAGCACCGAATGACCGTTGTAACCCACATCCCCCCAACCTTGATCGTCTGCCATACAC
>FWWL01008989.1_pt1 | contig 12441 bp, 14 predicted proteins | sample 2228331 | NCBI WGS metagenome assembly FWWL01 (sample SAMEA103939775, study PRJEB20133) | metagenome | reverse complement strand
ACCCCGGGCCCGCCCTCCTGGCCTTCCTCGCGGCCTATGGGGTGGCCCGGCTGGCCCTGGCCCGGATAGGGGGGCTTACGGGGGACGTGCTGGGGGCCATGATCGCCCTTTCGGAGCTTGCGGGTCTGCTAGGGTATGCCCTATGGAGCGCCCTCCGCGCTTAAAGTCTTACGGGAGGCCCCAGGGGGAAAGACGGGGCCTGGTGCTGGTCTACACCGGGGACGGCAAGGGGAAGAGCACCGCCGCCTTCGGCCTGGCCCTCCGCGCCCACGGCCGGGGCCTTCGGGTGCGGATCTTCCAGTTCATCAAGCACGAGGGGGCCCGCTTTGGGGAGCACCGGGCCTTCGCCCAGCTGGGGGTGCCCGTGGAGGGCCTGGGGGACGGCTTCACCTGGAAAAGCCGGGACCTGGAGCGCTCCCGGGCCCTGGCCTATGCGGGCTGGCAAAGGGCCAAGGAGGCCCTCCTCTCCGGGGCCTACGACCTCCTGGTCCTGGACGAGATCACCTACCCCATCCGCTACGGCTGGGTGCCCCTCGAGGAGGTCCTGGAGGCCCTAAAGGATAGGCCCCCCCACGTCCACGTGGTCCTCACGGGCCGGGGGGCTCCGGAGGCCCTTTTGGAGCTGGCGGACACGGTGACGGAGATGCGCAAGGTGAAGCACGCCTTTGACCAGGGGGTGCCCGCCCAGCGGGGGATAGAGCACTAGGGATTTCCTCATTCGCTGAGTAGGCAAGGAAATACGCCGGGCTCCTTTGGTAACCCTGCTTTTGGGATCCCCATTATGGGATTCCCATTACGGCAGGGGTAGGGGTAGGGTGCCTATCCTAACTGAGCTTGGAGCCAAGCCCTAAACTCCCCATAGAACATCTCCTGCGTGAGTCCCGTTACAGAGGAAACCGCTTCCCAAAAGCTGGGTGCGGGGCTTTTAAGGATGTCTCTTATCCCCTGGGCACCGTAGCGGATGTGCAGGAAGCGGAGTGCCCAGGAACCCCCTGCGTACGGATCGACGTCTTCTAGAGGTCTCTGCAATAGAGTAGGGATGTAGACGCCGTAACGTTGTCCATAGATGCGGTCAAACGTTTCTTCACCGAGAACGAGGTATCTGGCGTACTCTCCCACCCCTTCCCTAAACCAACTGGGCGAGTCCTGGTAGCTGTGTCCTCCCGCACTCTTGCGGTAGTACGAATAAAGGATGTGGAAGTACTCGTGCGCGATGTTACCTTGGTACCATGTTGCATCTTGCCCTCGAGTCTGGCCCATGGAAGGCGTGAGGAAGTTGATCGAGTTTTGCAAGGGGTCGGCAAAGGCCCTACCAAAATCTACACCCGAGTTGAGGGGGTAAAGCAAAACGTTGATGTTTCCCGGAACAGCCGTGAGGACATCAGGGAAAAAAGTGGCCAACTTACCGAGAACCTCTCTGGTCCACGTCAAGAACAGCTCAGCATCGCTTTCGTACCCTGGAGCGTAAAACACGAAAAGGCGCCCTTCTCGTAAGAAAGGGGGTACAGTCAGATGTAGTTCCACATATGCCTCAAGGGAGTTTAGGGTTCCCCGGAGTCGCATTTCATAGGTTCCTAGGGCCGCGGAGGAGGATACCGTCACCTTGATTTGCCGAGAGAAGGGTCCAGTTATAGTTATCGTATCTGGGGAAACGCGAGTTCCTTCAGGAGCCCCATCCAGTAAGAGACGCAAAGCGCCCGTGTTCCCATTTTTAGGGATTACATACAATATAGGCGATTGGCTCATGCCTTGGGGGATGAAAAGCCGAGGTGGGCTCAGGTCTATGACGAGATCCTGGGAGGGGGGTGGGTAGCTGCCTCCGTTGTCCTCCCCGTTTCCAGGTTGGATGGGTGAGGAACAGGCTACGAGAAGTAGAAGCAAAGGGGTGGCTAGGGAGAAGAGCCTGATCACCTTTGCCTTCATACTTGTTCTCCTGCTTATCAGGCTACCGATCAAGTGGATTGGTTGTCAACCTGCTGTAGTTGGCCAGCACATCTGAGACTCCGTGGGGACCTACTCCCTCCTCACCTTATCCAGGAACTCCAAAGGTGCAAGACCCCCAAGCGCCCGGTGCGGCCTCTTGCTTACGCAAATCTGTTTCCCCTACGGGGAAAGCACCCGCTCGTTGTAGTAGGTCCCGAAACGTCCGCCCCATCCGCTCCACATGCCCGTTCAACTCGGGACTTCGCGGAGGCAGCACAAACCATCGGATGCCCAAACCCCGGCAAGCCCCCTCAAACTCCCCCATAAACTCGCTCCCCCCATCCACCTGCACCGCCCGGACGGGAAAAGGACATCCAGCCACCAGCGCCCGCAAAAACACCGCCGCCCTCTCCCCCGTGGCCCGGCGGTGCACCTGGGCCAGGGAAAACCGGGAATACAAGTCCACCGCAGCAAAGTGTTTGACCACCTCCCCGGGCCCTAGGGTCACGGTAAGCGTATCCACTTGCACCAGGTCCCCAGGCCCCCTCACCTCGTACCCCTTGGGCCTGCGCCTCCCATAAGGGCGCCGCAACCCCCTCCTAGCCTTCCCCCTTAGGCTTCGGGCCAGAAAGGAAGCCACGCCCTCCACCCGCCCCTGCCCTTCCAGGTAGGCCAGGATGCGCCCCACCGTGCGCTCGCTGAGGGTGTATCCCTCCTTCACCAAAGCCAGCCAGATGGGCCAGCGGCCCCAGGTGGGGTTGGCCTTGCACAGAGCCTCAATCCGGACCGGCACCGCGGGTGACCAGTGGACCTTCCCTCTTGGGCGCTTGGGCCTTCGGGGCCTGGGCTTCAGGCCACGGAGGCCTTCCTCTTCAAGGGCTTTCTTCCAGCGGTAGTAGGTGGCGCGGCTGATGCCCGAGAGTTCCTGGACCTCCCGCCAGTCCATCCGGTGCTTGCGCAGGGACTGGACGAGCCTGAGTTTGCACAGCCGTTCCTGGACCTCCGGATCTCCCGCTCCGGCTTCCTCCAGCCTCTGGGCTAGCCGGGCCCCCCTCCCTACCGCTTGGCCGACAGTTGTAAGCTGCATCCGTGGGGACCTCCTTTACCCTGGAGTGGTCCCCACATTTTAGTTGGCCCTGTCTCACATGGGTCTGTCCGGGTACACCTGCGTAGGGCGTTGGGCAGCACGGGAAGTTTCCAGGACTCGCAGCAAGGCTGCCTTGTTGCTACCTATCGCCTATTGCTCCTCGGGCGAAGGGGGTTTGCTAACGTTTGTGAGAGGGTTCTATGCCTTCCCTCCCAATGGCCGATAAGTACACTAGGAGGAGTATGACAGAGAAGAACCTCGCCCGCTTCTACGCCATCGCCCAAGGGATCTGGAGCCAGCTCCCCCCAAGCGCCCGCTTCCGCCCCCTCGAGGACGGCAAGGTCCTCACCCGGCACCGAGCCTTCCTCGAGGGCCTGGTGGACGAGCTGGTGCAGGGCTTCTACGACACCCTCTTCGCCCACCCCCCCACCCGCGCCGTCTTCCGGGAAGGGGAGAGGCCCCTTAGGGAGAAGACCTTAAGGGACTGGTACCTGCGCACGGTCCAGGGGCCCTTTAATGGCCAGTACTTCGCCTGGCAGGCCCTGGTGGGGCTCGTACACGTGCGCCGCCAGGTGACCAACGCCATGATGGCCGCCATGTGGAACTGGCTGGTGGAGCGGGTGGTGGAGCGGGCCCACGCCGCCCTGCCCCCGGAGGAGGCCAAGGCCCTAGAGGGGGCCTGGCGGCGGCTCGGCTTCACCGTGGCCGCGCTTATAGGGGAGGAGTACCTGGACGCCTACCTCGAGGCCCTGGCCGAGGCCCGGGGAGAGGACCCCCAGGCCTTCCGCGCCCTGGCCCAGAGGGAGGCGGAGCGGCTTCTCCGGGAACTCACCCCCCGATGACCCTTCCCCGCCTCCTCCTCGCCGCCCCCCACTCGGGGGCAGGGAAGACCACGGCCGCCCTGGCCCTCCTCCTTGCCCTGAGGGACCGGGGGCTAAAGGTGCAGCCCTTCAAGGTGGGCCCGGACTACATCGACCCCACCCACCTGGAAGGGGCGGCGGGGCGGAGGCCCTACAACCTGGACGGCTTCTTCCTGGACGAAGAGGGCCTCCTCGCCCTCTTCCGCCACGGGGCAAGGGGGGCGGACCTGGCCCTGGTGGAGGGGGTCATGGGCCTCTTTGACGGGAAGGACCCCTTGGGCCGGGTGGGTTCCACCGCCCAGGTGGCGGCCCTCCTAAGGGCCCCCGTGGTCCTGGTGGTGGACGCCGGGGGAATGGCGGGTTCCATCGCCCCCCTGGCCCTGGGCTTCGCCCGCCACCATCCCGGGGTACGGGTGGTGGGGGTCATCGCCAACCGGGTGGGTTCGGAGCGGCACGCGGAGATCCTGAAGGAGGCCCTCGCCGCCCACGGGCTTCCCCTTCTGGGCTGGCTCCCCAAGGACCCCGCCCTGGAGCTTCCCGAGCGGCACCTGGGCCTGGTGCTTGCGGGGGAGGCCGAGCCCGATTGGGAGGCCTTAAGGAGGCTTCCCCGGCTGGACCTGGAGGGCCTCCTGCGCCTGGCCCAAGAGGCCCCGCCCCTCCCCGAGGCGCCCTCCTTCCTCCCGGAAAAGGCCCCCCCTAGGCTCCGGGTGGCCTACGCCTGGGACCGGGCCTTCCGCTTCTACTACCCCGAGGCCCTGGAGCTCCTGGAGGCCCTGGGGGCGGAGCTCATCCCCTTCAGCCCCCTGGAGGACGAGGCCCTGCCCCAGGCGGAGGCCCTCCTCCTGGGGGGCGGCTACCCCGAGCTCTTCGCGGAAAGGCTTTCGGAAAATGGGGCCATGCGCTCGGCCGTCCGCGCCTTTCCCGGCCCCATCGTGGCCGAGTGCGGGGGGTACATGTACCTTTCGGAGGGGCTTTGGGTTGGGGAAAGGTTCTTCCCCATGGTGGGCCTGGCCCCGGGGGAGGCCCGCATGGCGGACCTGCCCGTCCTCGGGTACCGGGAGGTGGAGGCCCTAAAGGACACCCCCGTGGCCCGGAAGGGGGAGCGGCTTAAGGGCCACGAGTTCCACTACGCCCGCCTTCCCCCTTCCCCAAGTCCCGCCTGGCGCCGGGTGGGGGGAGAGGAGGTGGAGGGCTGGACGGACGGGAGGGTCCTGGCGAGCTTCGTCCACCTCTACCTCCCCGCCCGCCCCGAGGCCGCCCGGCGGCTTCTCGCCCAGGGTGGGTCAGGGCACTTTCAAAAATAAAGCGTGGGGTTAGCCTGGCCCCATGGAGATCGGCCTCTACACCTTCGGCGACCGCACCTTTGACCCCGAGCTCGGCCGCCCGCCCACGGGGGAGGAGCGCCTAAAGCGCCTTCTGGAGGAGGCGGAGCTTGCGGACCAGGCGGGGCTTGCGGTCTATGCCGTGGGGGAGCACCACCGGCCGGACTACGCCGTCTCCGCCCCGGCGGTGGTCCTGGCGGCCATGGCCGCCCGCACCAGGAGAATCCGCCTTTCCAGCGCGGTGAACGTCCTGAGCTCCGACGACCCCATCCGCCTCTTCCAGCAGTTCGCCACCCTTGACCTTCTCTCGGGCGGCCGGGCGGAGATCATGGTGGGCCGGGGCTCCTTCATAGAGTCCTTCCCCCTTTTCGGCTACGAGCTCAAGGACTACGAGGCCCTCTTTGAGGAGAAGCTCGCCCTCCTCCTCAGGCTCCGGGCAGAGGAGCGGGTGGACTGGCCCGGGGGGCGGTTCACCCGGCCCATCCCCGGCCTTGGGGTCTACCCCCGGCCCCTCCAGAACCCCCTGCCCCTCTGGGTGGCCGTGGGGGGGACCCCGGAGTCCGCGGTGCGGGCGGGGCGGCTTGGTCTCCCCATGGTCCTCGCCATCATCGCCGGGGACCCCAGGCGCTTCCTCCCCCTGGTGGAGCTCTACCGGGAGACCGCCCGCGCCCACGGCCACACCCCCCGCCTGGCCCTGGCGGCCCACGGCTTCCTGGCGGAGGACGACGAGGAGGCCTTCCGCCTGGCCCTGCCGGCTTTCCTCGAGGTCATGAACCGCATCGGCCGGGAGCGGGGCTGGCGCCCCCTAACCCCGGCCTACTTCGCCCGCTCCCGCACCCTGGAGGGGGCGGATTTCATCGGCAGCCCCGAGCGGGTTCTGGAAAAAGCCCTCTACTGGCGGGAGCTCTTCTGGCCCGAGCGGCTTCTCCTCCAGCTCACCGTGGGCACCCTGCCCCACCGCAGGGTCCTGCGGGCGGTAGAGCTCCTAGGGGAAAAAGTTATTCCGGCCTTAAAGGCGCTTTCGCCAGCGGCTTAAACATGGACACGCGCTGAGTGCGAGGGGTTGACAGCTGTTGCCCTGCCCTTTTTGTTATCTCCCATTTCGTTGAAACTCTCCGATTGGGCCAGGAAGCAGGGCATCAGCTACCTCACCGCCTGGCGCTGGTTCAAGGCGGGCAAGCTACCCGTCCCTGCCATCCAGCTCCCCACGGGCACCATCCTGGTTCAGGAGCGGGTGGAAGGCACCACCGTCCTCTACGCCCGGGTCTCGGGGCACGACCAGAAGGACGACCTCAGGCGGCAGGTGGAACGCCTCCTCGCCTGGGTCCTGGCCCAGGGCATAGAGGACTACGCCGTGGTGGAGGAGATCGGAAGCGGGCTGAACGGAAGGAGGAGGAAGCTTCTCCGTGTTCTCAGGAACCCCCGGTACACCCGCAGTGTGGTGGAGCACCGAGACCGGCTGGCCCCCTTACCCATAGGGGAAACCGATTTGCGTAAGCAAGTTGCTTTTCCCGTAGGGGAAACACATTTGCGTAAGCAAGAGGAAGGGGAGGTGAAGGAGGATCTGGTCCGGGATGTGCTGGAGCTCCTCACGAGCGTGGCCGGGCGGCTCTATGGGTGGCGTTCCGCAAGGAACAGGGCCCAAAGGGCCTTGGCAGCCCTGGGGGAGGGGGCTTGACCCTCACCTTCCACACTCGTCTGAGGGGCCTCTCCCCCGAGGAGGAAAAGGCCCTCGGGGACTACGCCTTTCTCATGGCCCGGGCGGAGGGCACCTGTGGCTGAGGGGGCTCCGTTTTCCCTACGGGGAAAGGAAGATCCGTGGGCCCTAAGGATCCACGGGGCCAAGGGAAAGGGGGGGAAAGGCCCCGCCCTCTCCTACCGTTTCGTCCGCAAGGCCAAGGGCTGGTACCTCTTCGTCACCGTGGAGCTTCCCGATGCGCCCATCGTCACCGACCGGAAGCGAGGGGCCGTCGGCTTGGACCTGAACCCCGGCGGCATCGCCTTAGTGGAAGTGGACAGGGATGGCAATCCCGTCCACCGCACATCCTTCCCCTTACCCCTTCGGGGGAAGACGAAGGGTCAGTCCAAAGCGCTCATCCTGGAGGCGGCCAAGGCCATCGTTGCTCACGCGAAGGCGGTGGGGAAGCCCATCGTGGTGGAGGGGCTGGACTTCGGGAGGAAGAAGGCCGAGCTCCGGGACCGCTCCCTCTTCTGCCCCTGGCGACCCGTCGGGAAACGCGTGGGGCGGAGGGAGTGGACCCTGAAAGGGCTGAAGGGAATCCTTCGGCTGATCACCTCTCCACCGCCGCGCAAGCGGAGGGCCCGGCGGCCCAGGCGCCGATCCCATGAAGGGACGGAGATCGCTCCCCGGGTCCTGCCCTGGTGTGGTCCCCCAGGGCCGGTAGTCCTGGCCTTCACCGTTGGGGCCGGGCGGGCGTCAGCGGTGAAATAGACGATAATGCCTTTTACAACGGTTACTTGAAGGCTCCAAGATTTACCGTAAAAGCGTAAAGGCAGTCTTCAGACGACTCCGTAAGGAAGATAACTTCTAGTGGGCCCTCCTCCTTCAATAAGCCTTCCTTTAGGGCTGAGGAAAGATCTAGGTAGAACACCAACGTACCTGTGTACCTTCCATCCTCCTTGCGCCAATCGTCCAGGTGGGTGGTGCGGTAGGCGCGCACATACCGGGCTTCACCTGAAGGAAGGGTCAGGCGGACTCCCAGGGTATATGCTCCACGGAGGTAGAGATCTTCCAAACCCCTAATCTTCAGAAAAACGCGTAAATGACCGTCCGGAAGGAAGCCCTTAGCCTTCTCAAGGACTTCCTGAGGTTTGGCGCGGCGGAAATCGTTCCTAGCTCCTTCAGCCAAAAGGGCTACTACCTCGGCTTGACCGGATATCCAGGCAGAAAGGGGTTGGCTTTGGGGAAAAGGCAAGCATGCTTCCCCTCCCCGCAGGATTCGTACTGTTAAGGGGTCGAGCTCTACCCCTGTAGGGACAGGTGGAATCCTGCTGTAAACCCCGTCCACTACTAAACGGGCAAGCTCTTCGTCCACAGAAGGGGCCCAAGCCAAGACCGGTGAAAAGCCCAAAAGAAGGGAGAGAAGGGTAGCCCTTTGCATCCAAAACCTCCTTAAGGCTTATCTTAAGGCCCGTACAAGAAGATCATCTGGCAGGGGGTTCCAGAGAGGACGGCTTCTTCTAAGCGCCCGGCATCCCCTTCCGAAAGGACCACCAAGTCGTGGAAGCGGCTTTGGGCAGTCCTTGGCTTGGTTCCGACCGCACGAAACTGGAGTAGACGATCATACCCTTCGGGGTTGAAGCGGCTCTTGAGAAAGAAAAGGGCAATCCCACTCCGGTCTACTACTTCTGTGGGCACCCCCTGAACCCGAGTGAGAGGGGGCCAGACTTGTCGGCCCGAGGAGGAAAGGATGGTGGGGTTTGGGTTCGGATCCAGGCGGAAAGCGCTGGCATCTACCACTATCGCACAGCGTCCGCTCTCCCCGGAACTGCCTAGCCTTCTGCCCGGAATAAGGCTTTCCCTTCCCACCTCGCCCTTGGGCAATCCAGAGGAGGGGTTGGTTCCCATTCCTTCCCCTGTGGGCGGGGAGGAAGCTCCTTTCGAGGGGATGCCCGGTTCCGTAACGGGTGAGGAGGGAAGGGTTCCTTGGGCTCGATGCGGAAGAGCGGCTCCCCCTTGAGGGAAGTTTTCTCCATCAGCTCCTAAGGGATAGGCTCGGGAAGTGCTGAGGGCTTCCCCTTCCTCCAAGGAGGGTGGTGCTCCGGACCTAAGGGCTCCAGGTAAGGGGTCGCCCCCCTTACTTTCTCCCTCCTTGTACGGAGGGCCCTGCCTACCTAAGGGTTCCGACCCTGGGCTGGGGAGGATAGACCTGTCCAGGACTTCCCCCTTCGGAGACGAGGACCCCTCTTGGGATAGCCTCTTGGGGAAAGAAGGGTCGGCGGTTAGTTCCCCTAGATTAGTTCCTAAATTAGTTCCTTCGGGCTGGTAAGGGCCAACCCCTTCGGCCTGAGTAGGAGAGGAAGGAGGCGGTGGTGAAGGGACACGCTCTTGGGGATTCAAAGAAGGCTCAGGAGGTGCGGGTGGACCGAAAGTGCTTCCGTCCGATCCTTGGGCCGAGGAAGCATTCTTGGGTCGGCTCTCCACGGGGGTTCGCGCATCTGGGAGCCTAGAAGCCCGGGAAGCCGCCTCTGTTGTCGATCCAGCCTGCTGAGGAGCCGAACGTTCTTGGAGTGTAGGTCTATTTCTTTGGGTGTTCTGTTCCAAAGGAGGAGGGGGCAAAAAGGAGGGGGGGAGTTGAGGGGGCTCTGCCTGGGCTGTCTGGGCTTCGGAGGGAGGGGAAAGCTCCACAATGTAAGTCTGAAAGGGGGGTTCTGGAGCGTAACGAGCCAGGAGAAGCAGCAAAACCCCATGGAAGAGGGACGACAGGATTAAGGATTTACCCTTAGGGTCGGACGCCCACCTCAACCCGTTCACCTCCCGCACGGGCCACGATTCCGATGACCCTTACCACATTTCCGTGAGGAACAGAACGGTCGGCTTCTAAACGAACAATCTTTTCTTGCTGGAGAAGAGGACGGAGGGCTCCTTCCAATTCCTCTAAGGTTAAGGGTCTACCGTTCAGGGCTAGGTTACCTTCTCGATCCAACTCCAAAAGAATGGGTCCAGCTCCCCTCGCAATCCCCTCTGCTCTGGGGAGCTCTACCCTTAGAGCTCGGTCAGGTATGGCCTCGGGCCAACGAGTCAATATAAGGGCAAACAAGGCGAGGAGTAAGAAGAAATCTATGAGAGGAATGAGGTTTAGGGGCATGGTTTTTCCTCTCACTCCCCACCTCCTGTCTTCTTCAGGAGGATGCCCAAAAGAATACGGCCCCCATAAGCCATAACAGCCACAAAGAGCCCCATTCCTGTGTTCACCAGAGCTTCCGCGATTCCTTGGGCCAGGAGTTCAGGATTCCCCCCCTGCCCTAAGGCGATAAAAGCCCGGATCATCCCCAGACTGGTTCCCAGAAGTCCTACAAGAGGGGCGAACTGGGCCAGATCCCATAGGCGATCCATAGTTCGCTCGCTAGTGGAGCGGCGAAAGAGCGAGATAAGGATGAGGTATAAGGTATAGGTGGAAAGGAAAAACAAAAGCCAAAAAACAGGCCCCGCGGCACGTACCATCTCTACTCCGGTCATCACGAGCCGATTATAACCTTACTGGAGGATACCTCAAAACTTGCACCTATGCTCTTGACTTCAGGTTTATGCGGGGGGACCACTTGGTCAGCCCGAAGGGCTATGTTCGAAGGGGCTGCCGGTTTCCCGTCATATGACGGGTGCCATGAAGCCAGCAGCCCAAGCCCTACTCTCCCGCATCCTGGGACTTCTGCCAAGCCCCTACCTCCGGGATTCCCTTAAGGCCCTCCTTCTCCTACTCCTCCAGGGCCACGGCAAAGCAAGACCCCAGCACAGCAAGACGGAGTCCCCCTCCGCCCTCTCCCGCTTCCACTTGCTGACGCAAATGTGTTCCCCCTGCGGGGGAAGCAGCAACCGCTACCCCTGGCCCACCCGCGCCCTCATCCGCCTCGCAAGAAAGGAGGCCGAAAAGGCCCTGGACAGGGCCAGAAGACGAAGAGGACCGAAACCTAGACTTCTGGTAGTCCTGGACCTGGTCACCCTGGAAAAACGGGGACGGTTCAAGGCTTTACCCCTCTCCTTCTTCCACGGCAAGTGGGGCCTGCACCTGGTGGTCCTCTACCTGGTCTACGGGGACCTTCGCCTCCCCTGGGCCTACCGCCTGTGGAGGGGGAAGGGGGAGAAAAGCCTTTCGCTCTTGGCCCTCCGCCTCCTGTCCACCCTCCCCCCCTGGATGCCCCGGGCCTCCTGTATCCGGGGGGTGGCCGACGCCGCCTTCGGCACCGCCCGGTTCCTTTTGGGGGTAAAGCGGATGGGCCTTGAGGCGGTGGTGGGGGTGCGACGGGACCGAAAGGGCCGGGAGGGCCAGCGCCTTCAGGACCTCAGGCGGTCGGGGGAGCGGGTCCACCTGCGGGGGCTTTCTTTCCCCGTGTGGGCCTTCCGCTACCGGTACCCTTTGCCTGGTGGGGGATGGGAGTGGAGGTATGGGGTGGCCACGTTTCCGGCCACTTCCCGGACGATGCTGGTGTGGGGGAGAAGGCGGTTCAGTATTGAGCACTTTTTTCGGGCGATGAAGAGTGAGTTTTCCCTGGGGCAGTTTGGGCAGCGGAGTACGGTGGGGGTGCACCGGTTTCTGGTGCTTTCCCTTTTGGCCTACCTGTTGGCCTGCTGGGTGCGGGTGGAAGGGGAGGAGGGGCTCACCTGGCGAGGGGCAGGGGTGTTGGCGGTGCGGGTTCTGCTGCCGGACCTGGTGGTCCGGGTCGTCCTTCAAGAGCTCCATGCCCTGGGCCTGTGGCCCCCGGAGGGAGGGGGCAACGGCGTAGGTTTATGCAGGGTATGCGGGAGGTGCAAGTTTTGAGATACCAAACCCCAAAACCTATACTTTTAGAGTAGGAAATCAGTTGTTGTTCAGCCCGAAAGGAGCTATCTTTCCAGGAGGTGCCGCTCTCCGGTTAGATGGTGGCGTATGAAATGAACCTAGCAACCCAGTCCTTGCTTTCCAGAGGACTGAGGAGGGGTGAACATTTCAGCGTGCGCGTGGTGGAGGCCATCGTGAAGCGGATGGCCTGGCGGGTGGGGCTGAAGGACTGGGCCCGCATCACGCCCCACAAGCTGAGGCACTCCTACGCCAGTGCCCTGGTGGAGGCGGGGCAGGGGATAGACGAGGTGAAGGAGCTCCTGGGCCACAGCTCCATCGCCACTACCCGGGTCTATGTGCACATGAGCCGGAAGCGCCTGGAGGAGGCGGCCCGGGCACTGCCGGATGTGATGGGGGGAACCACCTCAGTTGGATACCGTGGTACTTTACCCCCTCATGTAGAGGGGGAAGTGGACCCCCCTCTGAGGTCTTTGGGGAATTCTAGGGCGGGGGACTTGCCTTTGCCGCCCAACCGTATAGGTGCCAACAGACCTCTGTGAAGAGGTGCTCGATCCTTCAAACTACGCCCTCACCTACCGGGTCACGGAGGCCTGGACCCGGACCCTCTGGCCGGACCGTTTCCTACGCTCCCACCACCCCCGCCCGCAGGATGGGCACCAGCTCGGGGCGCACCAGCTCCGGGGGCGGGGCCTTCCCCTCCCGGAGGAGGGCCCGCACCCGGGTCATGCTGA
>FWWL01006649.1_pt1 | contig 12441 bp, 12 predicted proteins | sample 2228331 | NCBI WGS metagenome assembly FWWL01 (sample SAMEA103939775, study PRJEB20133) | metagenome | reverse complement strand
TCCTCCTGTCCGGCGTACTTCGCGCTCAACCCGCAGTCCACGACGATCTCCGCCCCCGTGATCGCCGAGGCGTCGTCGGAGGCGAGAAACACCGCCACCCGCGCCACCTCGCGCGGCTCCGCGATCCGGCCCAGCGGATGCACGCGGGCCAGCCGCCGCTCCTCCTCCGCCGCGCCGCCTCTTCTCGCCAGCCATGCCTCCACCGGCGGCGTGCGCGTCCACCCCGGCAGGATGGCGTTCACGCGGATTCCCGCCGGCCCGTACTCCAGCGCCAGGCTGCGCGTCAACCCGGCGAGCCCCGCCTTGGCTGCCGCATACGGGAACATCCCCCGCGCTGTCATCCGCGCATGCAGCGAGCTGATGTTGACGATCACTCCCGAGCCCCGCGAGAGCATGCCCGGCAGCGCCGCGCGGGCGCACAGCCACGCTGATTTCAGGTTCAGCGCCATCGCGGCGTCCCATTCGGCAGACGTCATCCGCACCGGATCGGAGTACGTATTGCCGCCCGCGTTGTTCACCAGGATCTGCGCCGCTCCCGCCTCCCGCCCCGGACTCTCGAATGCCCGCGCCACGTCCGCCTCCTCCGTGACATCGGCATGCAAGAACAAAACAGGCAAGTCCTGTTTTTGCATCTCCCGTGCCGCCGCCGCTCCCGCCTCCGCGTTGCGGTCGAGAATCGCCACCCGCGCGCCCTCCCGCGCCATCTCTTCCGCCACCGCGCGTCCGATGCCCTGCGCGCCGCCCGTGATCACAGCGGTCTTTCCGCTCAGCCTTCCCTCTGCCATATCCCGCGCTCCGCCGCCCCATCCTACTCCATCGCGCCGCGGCCCGCGCGGATATACTCTTTCCATGGTGATGAACCGCAGATCGTTCGTCCGCTCCGTGCCCGCCCTTGTAGCAGGCGCGCGTGCTGCCACGCCGGTTCCCAGCCCGCCGTATGACCGCGACAAGCTCCGCCGCGTCGGCGTCATTGGCCCCGGATGGTACGGCAAGTGCGACCTCTTCCGCCTCATTCAGGTCGCCAACGTCGAGGTCGTCTCGCTGTGCGACGTCGATCAGCGCATGCTGGAACAGGCGGCCGAACGCACCGCCGAACGCCAGCGCTCCCGCAAGAAACCCCGCCTCTACCGCGACTACCGCGAAATGCTCAAGGAGCGCGATCTCGACATCGTCCTCATCGCCACCCCCGATCACTGGCACGCCCTCACTGCCATCGAAGCCCTCCGCGCCGGCTGCCACCTCTATCTGCAGAAGCCCATCTCCGTCGACGTCGTCGAAGGCCAGGCCATCCTCGCCGCCGCGCGCAAATACAACCGCGTCGTGCAGGTCGGCACGCAGCGCCGTTCCACTCCGCACCTGATCGAGGCCAGGGACGAAATCATCCGCGCCGGCAGACTCGGCCGCATCGGCCACGTCGAGATCTGCTGCTACTACCAGATGCGCTCCCGCGAGAACCCGCCCGACACGCAGCCGCCCGCATGGCTCGACTACGAAATGTGGGTCGGCCCCGCGCCCATGCGCCCCTACAATCCCATGCTCCACCCCGGGCGCTGGCGGCAGTTCATGGAGTACTCCAATGGCGTCGTCGGCGACATGTGCATCCACATGTACGACATGGTCCGCTGGATGCTGGACCTCGGCTGGCCCAAATCCATCTCCTCCTCCGGCGGCATCTACGTCACCAAGGAAGGCAAGGGCAACATCTCTGACACGCAGACCGCCATCTTCCGCCACGACGATCTCGACATCGTCTGGACCCACCGCACCTGGGGGCCGCCCCCCGATCCCAAGTACCCGTGGGCCGCGTTCTTCTACGGCGAGCACGGCGTGCTGAAAGCCAGCGTCTTCTCCTACGACTTCATCCCCAACAAGGGCGAGCCCGTGCACAAGGACGTCACCTACGAACTGGAGCAGTTCCCCGAAGACAAGACCGAAGAGCGCCTCGAGCGCCACGTCGCTCCCGCCATCCGCTACCACATGATGGATCTGCTCTCCGCCATCGACAACAACCGCCGCCCTGTGGCCGACATCGAACAGGGCCACATCTCCACCGCCGCCTGCATTCTGGCCAATCTCTCCGCCCAGCTCAACCGCACCCTGCACTGGGATGCTGCCTCCGGCACAGTGCGCGGAGACAGCGAGGCCAACCGCCTGCTCGCGCGCCCTTACCGCGCCCCCTGGATCCACCCGGATCCGAAAACCGTCTGAGGCGCAACCGGCAAAGCACGCCGCTTTGCCGCATCGTCATGCAATTGTCACGGAGCTGTAACGCCCGCAGTGTATCTGTCACAATAGGGATAAGGCCGGATGAAGAAAATCCTTCTCATCGAAGACGATACAGACCTCTTCGCGCTGCTGAAATACAACCTGGAAAAGGAAGGCTACCTTCTGGTCGGCTCGCAAACCGGCCGTGGCGCAGTCGAGCTGATCCGCCGCGAACGTCCGGATCTCATCATCCTCGACATCATGCTGCCGGACTCCGACGGGTTGGATATCTGCAAAGCCGTGCGCAGCCGCCCCGAACTCGCGCACATTCCGATCATTTTCCTGACCGCGCGCGCCTCGGAAACCGACCGCATCCTCGGCCTCGAGCTCGGCGCCAGCGACTATATCGTCAAGCCTTTCTTCGTGCGCGAGCTGATTGCGCGCGTCAAGATCCAGTTCCGCCAGACCCAGCCCCCCGCGCGCCCCATCCAGGCCGGCCCGCTCGTGCTCGACCGCGCTTCCTGCCGGGTGACTCTGGACGGCAAGCCGGTCTCTTTGACGGCGACCGAGTTCCGCCTGCTCGAGTTCCTCATGTCGCGGCCCGGCATCGTCTTCAGCCGCGAGCAGCTCCTCGACGCCGTATGGGGCCATGACCGCGCCGTGACTGACCGCACCGTGGATGTTTACATCCTCCGCCTCCGCCAGAAGCTGGAAAGCGGCAGCCCCGCGTTGAGCTTCATCCGCAGCGTGCGCGGCTTTGGCTACTCTTTCAACGAGAACCCGGTCCAGCCCGCGCAGCAGGCAGCGGGCTGACGTGGCCTTCACGGCAGCTCGAAGCTGACGAAACGCAACCGCCCGTTGCGCTCCACCTGAAAGGCCAGCGGCGTTCCGGGCTTCTGCTTCTTCAGAAATTCGCGCAATTCGGCGGTCGTGCGCACCGGCGCGCGGTTGACGGCGTAGATCAGGTCGCCCGCCCGGAAGCCTTCGTCGAGCACCGCGCTGTCGGCATGCCGCGCGGCCACCAGCACTCCGCCAGTCTCGCTTCTCGCCGGCGCCAGCTGCTCCCGCAGCGCAGGCGTCAGATCCACGGCGAAGATGCCCAGGTGGACGCCTCGTCGTGCCGTTCCGCCACCTGCACTGCCAGTTTCAGCTTCCGCTGTCCGCGCTGCACTTCCAGCAGAATCGTCTCCCCCACTGCCGGGCGGTACAGGCTCACATTGAACTGCCGCGCGTCCTCCAGCGGGCGCCCGTTGAGGCTCAGGATCACGTCCCCCACCCGCAGCCCCGCCCGGTCGCCCTCGCCGTCGGGCTCTACGTCGGCGACCACCACGCCCCATGCCTGCGGCAGCTTCCAGCCCTCCGCCAGCGCCGGCGTGATCGTCTGCACCGTCACGCCGATCTCACCCCGGATCACCCGCCCCGTACGCCTCAGCTGTTCCACCACGTTGGCCACCACGTTCGAGGGCACCGCGAATCCGATCCCTTCATTGCCGCCTGATTGCGACAGGATCATCGTGTTGATCCCGATCACGCGCCCTTCCGTGTCCACCAGCGGGCCGCCCGAATTGCCCGGATTGATCGGCGCGTCGGTCTGAATGTAGATCATCGGATCGTCCGCGCGCAGCTGCCGCGCCGGCGCGCTCACCACGCCCATGGTCACCGTGTTGTCCAGCCCTAGCGGGCTTCCGAAGGCGAACACGAGCTGTCCCTGTTCCACGCGGTCGGAATCGGCCAGCTCCAGCGCCGGCAGCCCCTTCTCCGCCACGCGCACCAGCGCCACATCGGTCTCCAGGTCCAGTCCGACGACCTCGGCGCGCACCGTGCGGGCTCTTCCGCGAACCGCTCCTTCTCCCGGCGCCGGCGGCAGCGTCACCTGCACCCGCTGCGCGCCCACCACGACGTGCGCATTGGTCACGATCAGCCCCTCGGGGTCGATGATCACGCCCGAGCCTGCGCTCTGCTGCCGCGCCGCCACGCCCGGCTCCTCGCTCTCTTCGGGGTCCAGCTGCCGGTAGCCCACGGTGCTCACCTTCACCACGGAGGCATGCACGCGCCGGCTCAACTGCTGGAAGCCCGCGCTCAGTTCGCTCAAACGGACCGGCGCCGTCTGCCCCGCTGCCAGCAGGCACATCGCTCCGGCTGCCAGAATCCCTCTCATCCAGGCCATGCATCGACCCCCGATCTGCCTTATTCTAGCCTCAGGCCGTGCCACTTCACCCTGGAGGTTCTGCTGCCATGCAGCGCCGAACATTCCTCACTGCCGCAGCCCTCGGCTCCACCCTGCCATCCGCAGCGCAAGCGTCTCTGCCCATGGCGACTCTCGGAAAGACCGGTTTGCGAGTCGCGCGCATCGCCGTCGGCGGCTACCACATGAACGTCCGCGGCGAGCAGGAAGCGCTCCGCATCCTGCGCCGCGCCTTCGACCTCGGCCTGAATTTCTACGACAGCGCCAACGCCTACCACGGCGGCGCCAGCGACGAGATCCTCGGCAAAGCCTTCAGCGGCGCGGACCGCCAGAAGGTCCTCCTCATGACCAAGTGCGAGATCTACACCAGCGACGGCGCCATGCGCGTCCTCGAGCAGCAGCTTCGCCGCCTTCGCACGGATTACATCGACCTCTGGCAGTGCCACCAGGTCAGCGAGCACTCCGAAGTGGACCGCATCCTCGGACCCGCGGGCGCGCTCGAGGCGTTCGTTCTGGCGAAGAAGCAAGGCAAGGTCCGGCACATCGGCTTCACCGGGCACCGCGATCCTTCTGTTCACCTCCGCCTCCTGCAGGCAACCAGCGAATGGGAAACGGTCCAGATGCCCGTCAACCTGATTGACCCGCACTATCTCAGCTTCCTCCGCCAGGTGCTGCCGGAGGCGCGCCGCCGCGGGCTCGGCGTCATCGCCATGAAGTCGAACGCCATGGGCCAGATCTCCGCCCAGAACGTCGCCTCCATTGGCGACTGCCTGCGCTTCGCGTGGAGCCAGGACATCGACACGCTCGTCTCCGGCGTCGAGACCGTCGAGCAACTCGAACAGAACGTGGCCGCCCTGCGCGCGTTCCGGAAGATGACCCCGCAGGAGATCAGCGCGCTGCTCGAACGCACCGCCCGGGGCAAGACAGGCGCGGAAGTGGAGCGTTACAAGCGCCCGCCGCAGGGCGCTTGCTTCAGAATGCACCGGGACGGCGAACCGGCCTGAGCAGGGCGCGCGCCGGCGCCCCGTCGGCGCCGGGAATCCGCAACGGCAGGCAGAAAAGCTCGTATTCGCCCGGCGTCACGCCTGCCAGCCGCAGCCCTTCCACGATCCAGATGCCCGCCTCCAGCAGCACGCGGTGCGTGAGAGCGGGATCCTCGTGGAACCCGCTCACGGAAGGACCGTCGATCCCCACGAGCGCCGCCCCCGCCCGCGCCAGCTTCTCCGCCGCTCCGCGGGTCAGAAAAACATAATCTTCGTGAAATGTTCCGGCGTAGACGTCCCGCTCGCTGTTCTTTGTGCGGAACAACAGCCGCGCTCCCGGCTCGAGATCGTCCGGCACGTCGTCTTCGCTCACCGCCTCGCCGTCTGCCGGAACGACCCGCGCCAGCCCCGCCATCAGCTCCAGCGGCATCGAATCGATCCCCGCGCCCTCGCGCAGGAAGTGCCGCGGCGCATCCATGTGGGTCCCCGCGTGCGCGCTCATCGCAAGCCGCGTCAGGTTGTACGCGCCGCCCCGCTCCATCGACTCCGCCTGCTCCACAACAACCGGCGCGTCGCCCGGCCACACTGTCATCCCGCTGCGCAGCGGCGCGCTGATGTCGATCCACCCGCTGCTCATCGCCACGGAAGCGGCCCGAGCGGCCGCCAGTAAATGTTGCGGAACGCCACCGGCCCGTGGTCGCCTTGCAGCATCAGCGGATTCTCCGGCGCTTCGGGGATCTCCATATGGGCGCGCGTTCCCCCGTCCACTTCCACGTTCTCCTGCACCAGAACGCCGTTGAACATCACCCGCAGGAAGCGCGCGTTCTCCGTCTTCCTGCCGGAGGCATCGAAGCGCGGCGCGCGGAACCAGATGTGATAGCTCTGCCATTCGCCGGCGTTCCGCATCGCGTTGACGCGCGGCGGCGAGCCGCCCACGGGGCCGTTATTGATCCAGCGGTGATAGATCGCCCCGCAGTCGCCCGTCGTCAGGTCCGCAAAGCCGAAGCTGTCCAGGATCTGCACCTCGTAGAGCCCATGCAGATAGACGCCCGAGTTCGCCCCCCGCGGGATCATGAACTCGAGATACAGCTCCATGTCGCCGAACTTGCGCTCCGTCACCAGATTCTGCGTGCGGCCATTCTTTCCGTTCAGGATTCTGTCGCCGCCCTCGCCCACGCCGAACAACTGCTTCGGCGCATACCAGCGGTCGAAGCGGATGCCCCGCACCGCCATCCACTCATGAGGCTTCGTCGGGTCCTGCGCCCGCCATCCGGTCAGGTCTTTTCCGTTCAGCAAGGGCTGCCAGCCCGGTTCGGTCAGATAGGGCGCATCCTGCGCCGCGCAGGCGCAAGCCAGCCACAAACAGGCAAGAAACCGCAGAGACATGCCCACATTATTTCACCGCCCGGGGCGTTGCTTGACTCGGCCGCCGCCCCTCGATAGCTTGGCATGTACCATGCTTCGGCGGCACTTTTTCCTCGGAGCGGCGACAGCTGCTGCCTCCCTCCGCGTCGTGGGCGCCAACGACCGCATTCAGCTCGCCATGATCGGCCTCGGCAACCGCGGCAGGTGGCTTCTGCAAAACGAGGAATTCCCCGCCGCCTCGTTCGCCGCCTTTGCCGATTGCTGGCTGCCGCAATGCGAGAAAGCTGCGCAAATCCGCCCCTCCTACGCGCAGGCGAAGCACTTCCAGGATTACCGCCGCATGCTCGACAGCGAGAAGCTCGACGCCGTGTTCGTGGAAACCACCACCCACGCCCGCGTCCTCGTCGCCATCCACTGCATGCAGGCGGGGCTCGATGTTTACGCCGAAAAGCCGCTGACGCTCACCGTCGAGGAGGGGCGCGTCCTGCGGCGCGCCGCCGCCCGCTACAACCGCATCCTGCAGTGCGGCACCCAGCAGCGCTCCATCCCCGTCAACGTCTGGGCCAGCCGCCTGATCCGCGAAGGGCGCCTCGGGCGCGTCAAGGAGGTGATCGCCTGCAACTTCGAGCCGCCCAAACGCTGGACGCCCAAGCCGGAGCAGCCCATGCCCGAAGGGCTCGATTGGGACCAGTGGTGCAACCAGACCGAACTGCGGCCCTACCACGAGGCACTCCAGCGGCGGTGGGCATGGTACTGGGATTACGACAACGGCGGTCAAAGCTGGGGCGTCTCCGGTTGGGGCACCCACGCCCTCGATCAGGTGCAGTGCGCCCTTGGCGCCGATGACACCGGGCCAATCGAGTTTTCACCGCAGGGCGAGGGCGAGAACGCTCCCGTCATCATGCGCTACGCCAACGGCACGCTGCTGAAATGCACCGGGCAGAAACGCCCGGATCACTCCGACCTCGGCGCCATCTTCGTCTGCGAGAAGGGCACTCTGGAAATCAAGCGCGGCACGCTCGTCGCCGATCCCCCTGAACTGATCCGGGACAAGCCGGAAGATACGCCCGAAGGCCCGGGCGAGAACCGGTGGCACATCGAGAACTTCCTCGATTGCCTCCGCACGCGCCGCCAGCCGAACGCGCACCTCGAAGCCGCCCACCGCTCCACCACCATCTGCCACCTGATCTCCATCTGCCGCGAGCGCGGCAAAACGCTGGAATGGGATCCGAAAGAGGAGCGCGTCCGCAACGACGCGCAGGCCAATGCCATGCTGTCGCGCCCCCGCCGCAAGGGCTACGAGCTCCCGCGGATCTGAACTTCAGTCCGCGTCCGCCACAATGGGATTGGCCAGCAGCCGCAGCCCCGCCGTCTTGCGGAACAGGCCCCGCGCGTGCGTCACCATCGCCCGCGAATAGATCCCATAAGAGGGCACAGCGCACCAGACGATCGTATCGGGCTTCAGGGGTGCGCACACCCGCACGCCCACGCCGGAGCCGCTGAGGTTTACCGCGCGGGCTCTCACATGATAGCCGCCGTCGCCTTCCTCCCAGAAGATCAACGCCGGGGCGTCGACCGCCAGCCGGCTTTCGTCTCGCCGATCCTCGCGGTTCCTCATGCCTCCATTTCAACGCCCGCGCTGGAACACGGCCAGACACCGGTAGTACTAAAACCAGCCCGTCAAGTACCAGGATCTCCGTACTTGCGCGGCGGCAGACCGCACGTGTAGACGAGCGCCGCACCGGCGCCCTCATCCTCCGTCACCCGCCCGGCAGAATCCGCTCCGATCCGGTAATGCACCGCCATCTGCGCCTCGTAAAGCGGCAGCAGCGGGCAGCGCAGCAGCACCCGCTCCCCGGGGTGTTCCGCCACCATGCGCACCAGCCCTTCCGTCACCTCCGCGCGGGCGTGGAACTGCGGCATCTTGTAGAGCCACAGATACAGCGAGTTGTGCAACAGGAACGCCGCTGCCAGCGCCGCGGCGGCGGCTCTCGGACGCGGCGCCCTCGGGATGGTGAGCGCCGCCGCCAGCCCGGCGAGCAGCGCCATTCCGCCGGAAGCCAGATAGTGGTGCCGGCTTGGAATCCGCGGCATGTAGGTCAGAAATGCGTACGGCATCAGGGCGGCGAGATACCAGACAGCTCCCAGCGCCGCCCCCCGCCACGCCGCCCGCTGCCGGAACCAGAGGAGCGCCGCCACAGCCAGCGATCCCCAGACTCCCAGCCCCCGCGGGACACTGCGTGCCATGGTTGGCACAAAGTGCCATCCGAGCGCAAAAGTGCCGTCGTGAAAATGCTGGTGCTGCCCCTGCCCGGCCCACGCCAGCCAGAAATACAGGCCGGTGGAAACGGTCCCTGCAGCCAGCGCCCACGCCGCCGCCTTCGCACGCCCCGGATACAGCAGCGCCGCGGCAGGCAGCAGGCAGGCGAGCACCACGCCCGATTCCTTGGAAAGAAGCGCCAGCAGCCAGCAAGCGGCCACAGCGCCCAGCCACGAGGCAGTCCCGCCCTCCAGCCACCGCAGCCACGCCAGCAGCGCCCCGAGCACGAAGGCGAACACCAGGGGCTCGTGCATCGAGGCAATCCAGATCACCGCCTCGTGCGGGCGCTCGTTGGCGGCAAAGACCAGCGCCGCCGCGCCCGCCACGGGCCAGCCGATCCAGCGGCATGCGCCCAGCGCATATACGAGCCACGCGTTCACCACATGCAGCGCCAGGCTGACGGCATGAAGCACGGCGTGGGAGAATCCCGCCAGATGGAGCGCTGCCGCCGTGGCCCACAGCGCGGTGGAACGGCACCGGTACAGGGGATCGCGGAACAGTTCGCCCCACCCTTGCGGCGGTCCGTAGCGCTCCGCCAGACGGGCGTGCCCGTAGTCGTCCACCATCGGCGGCAGATTCAGGAACGGCGCATAGACCGCAGCCGAAACGAATGCGAGCGCCGCCAGAGCCTGCCAGTGTCTCCATGCAGGCTGCACCCCTGCGGGCGGAAAGCCCGTCTTCTGCCGGCTCACCCTTCCGGACCTCCCCGTACGAAACTTCAGTGCCTGCCAGTATAGCCGCCGCAGCCCGGTTTCGCCAACAAACAGCGCCCGGCGCGCCGATATGAAGGTCGTCCGATGCGTGTTGTCATGGATCACATCTCTGACGAAGACCTCGAGCTCTACTGCCTCGGTCGCGCGACGAACCGGCAGCTTGCCCCCATCGAGCAGCACCTGCTCGCATGCCCGGATTGCTTGCGGCGCGTGGAGGCAATGCTGGCCGATATCGACACCTTGCGGGAGGCGCTGCGCCGGCTGGAGGAAGACGACCAGCGCTTCCGCTGACCCATGCTCGGCGGGCCTCCATAGAATGAAACGGAAGACAGCCGGGTGGGCGCCCTCTGTTCCGTCGCGGCCTTGTGCGGCCCGGGCAATTTGATAATCTGACGGCCGGAATGATGGTCCGCGCTCTGATGTTCTGCCTCTTCAGCCTCCTCCTCTCCGCTGCTGACAAGCCCCGGCTGATTGTCCTCACCGACATCTCCAACGAACCCGACGACGAGCAGTCCCTCGTCCGGCTTCTGCTGTACTCGAACGAGTTCGATCTCGAAGGGCTGATCGCCACCACGTCCATCCACCTGCGTGACAAGATCCGCCCCGACATTCTCCGCGCCACCATTGAAGCTTACGGCAAAGTGCAGCCCAACCTTCTCCGTCACGCCCCCGGTTTCCCGCCCGCGGAGCGTCTGCTCAGCCTTGTGAAGTCCGGCAACCCCGAATATGGAATGCGCGGCGTGGGCTTCGGCAAGTCGAGCGAAGGCGCCCGTTGGATCATCGAAATGGCAAGCCGTCCCGACCCGCGCCCGCTCTGGATCGCCGTCTGGGGCGGCGCCAATACGCTTGCCCAGGCTCTCTGGGACGTCAAGTACTCGCGCTCGGCGGAAGAGCTCGCCGGAATCGTCTCCAAACTGCGCGTCTACACCATCTCGGACCAGGATGACGCCGGCCGGTGGCTCCGCATCACCTTCCCGGATCTCTTCTATATCGTCAGCCCTTCCAGCGTCGACAGCCGGGAATACTACCTCGCCACATGGACCGGCATCTCCGGCGACCGTTTCTACAAGAACGGCCCCATGGAGGACTTCGAGCTTGTCGACAATCCCTGGCTCGAGGAAAACATCATCCGGAACCACGGGCCTCTCGGAGAACGCTACCCGCGGCTCGTCTACATCATGGAGGGGGACACCCCGTCTTTTCTGAACCTGATCCGGAACGGGCTTGGCGGCGACATCGAACCCTCGTACGGCGGATGGGGCGGCCGGTATGAACTGCGGCAGTCCTACGCCGAGACGCGCCCCATCTGGACCAACTCGCGCGACACGGTGCGCACCCGCGACGGACGCCTGCACACATCGAACACGGCCACCATCTGGCGCTGGCGCCGCGCCTTCCAGCATGACTTCGCCGCCCGCATGGACTGGTGCGTGCAACCGCCGGAAAAAGCCAACCACAATCCCCTGGCCGTGCTGAACGGAGATCGCACAAAAAACGTGCTTTCTGTTTCGGCGAGCCCCGGCCAGCCCGTGCGGCTCTCCGCCGCCGGTTCGTCCGATCCCGACGGCCACGCGCTCCGCTTCCGCTGGTGGATCTACCCGGAAGCCGGGACGTTCCGTGGCAAGGCCTCCCTTAGCCACGAAGAGGGTCCGGAAACCACGCTCGCATGGGAGTCCGGAGCGAAGCCCGGCACGGTTCACGTGATTCTCGAGATCACTGACAACGGCTCGCCCGAGCTCTACGCCTACCGCCGTGCTGTCGTGAGCATCCCCTGACTCGCCAGCCACTCGCGCACCCGCTCCGTCCAGCCGTCCACAGGCTGCCCCTGCCGCCTCATCCCGAACCCGTGCCCCCCGCGCTCGAAAATGTGCAGTTCCGCGGGACGCCCCGCCTGCCGCCACACCTGGAAGAGCCGTACGCTGTGCGCCGCCGGCACCGTGCGGTCATCGGCAGCGTGGACCGCCAGCAGAGGAGGCGCGCCCGCCGGCACGGGCCGCTCTTCGGGGAAATAGGCGTACACGGGCACGGCAAACGCGGGCCGCGCCTCCGCGTCTTCTGTCAGCGCCACATGGGCCGTGATGTAGCCTCCGGCGGAAAAGCCGAGGATGCCGATCCGTTCCGCATCCACGCCCCACTCGGCGGCGCGCCGCTTCACAACCCGCATTGCCTCCAGCGCATCGGTCACGCCGAAGCCCATCGCCTCCTTGCGCCGGGCGTCCTGCGCCTCTTTTGAAACGCCGCCGAGGTCGTCCGTGCGCATCACGCGGTATTTCAGCAGGAACGCCGCCACTCCGAGCGAGTTGAGCCATTCGCAGACCTCCGTCCCCTCGTGGTTGAAGGCCAGAATGCGGAACCCGCCCCCGGGCACCACCACCACGCCTGCGCCGGTCGCGCGCCCCGGCTCCGGCAGGAAGACGCTCACGGTGGGACGGGTCACGTTGGCGATCCGCAGGATGCCGTCCTTTTCGCCCATCGCCGCCGTTTCCCTCCAGTCCCACGCCTCGCTGCCCGGCGCAGCGCCCGGATACAGCGGCAGCACCTGCGGCCCCGCCGGCGGCGGGATCACTCCCATCAGAAGAAACACCAGAAACCGCATCTTTTGTTTCAAACGGAATAGGGCCGGCATGGCGCGCCGGCCCTTCCCTGCGTCCCTCTTACCGGATGCCGAGG
>FWWL01008985.1_pt1 | contig 12448 bp, 12 predicted proteins | sample 2228331 | NCBI WGS metagenome assembly FWWL01 (sample SAMEA103939775, study PRJEB20133) | metagenome | reverse complement strand
TCGCGGTTCAAGCACGTGGTGCGCACGCCGAGCGGGCGCTACCGGCGCCTCACCCCGGTCGAGCTCGAGCGTCTGAACGGCTTCCCCGACGGCTGGACCGACACCGGGATGAGCGACGGGCGCCGCGCCTTCATGATGGGCAACGCCCTCGTCGTGGGCCTGGTCGAGCGTGTTGCTGGGGCCGTCACCCTGTGGACACACGGTCACCACCGTCTCCACGGAGGGCTAGCTGGAACCGAGGCGGAGGCTCGACAGGCTCGACAGAATAGATACAGGGTAGCTGTCACCTAGGTGTAGTTCCCACGAACCTTGTTGACACGCGAGAGCCTCCTGGCACGGTTCGGGGCTGAACAGACAGTCCGGACCGGAAGGAGGCTCTCATGTCGCATCCTAGGGCGAAGCTCACGCCGTTCGGAAGGAGGCTCCTCGTGGAGCGCGTGGTGGAGCTGGGATGGCCAGTCACGGCCGCCGCGCAGTCCCTCGGGGTCTCCCGGGCCACCGCCTACAAGTGGCTGCGCCGCCACCGGGACGAGGGGGAGGCGGGGCTGCTCGATCGCTCCAGCCAGCCCCGCCGCTGCCCCCACGCCCTGCCCGCGCACCAGGTGCACAGGATCCTGCGGGCCCGCGTCCGCCTGCGCCGGGGCCCCCACCGCCTGGCCGCGGAGCTCGGGATGGCCCGCTCCACGATCTACGGGGTGCTCCGCCGCCACGGGCTCTCCCGGCTCCGGGAGGCCGACCGGACCTCCGGGGCCCCGGTGCGCTACCAGGCCACGCGCCCGGGGGCGCTGCTCCACCTGGACGTGAAGAAGCTCGGGCGGATCCCGCCGGGCGGGGGCCACCGGATGCTCGGGCGCAGCGCGCAGACCCGCCGGGCCCGGGGCGGGGGCTACGACTACGTCCACGTGGCGGTGGATGATGCCACCCTGGTCGCCTACGCCGAGATCCACCCCGACGAGCGGGGGGAGACCTGCGCCCGGTTCCTGGTGCGCGCCGCGGGCTTCTTCGCCGAGCTCGGGGTGCGGGTCGAGCGGGTGATGACCGACCGGGCCCTCTGCTACACGGGCTCGGTTGCTTTCGCCGAGGCCCTGGGGGCGATCGGGGCCCGCCACCGGCCCACCCGTCCCTACCGCCCCCAGGAGAACGGCAAGGCCGAGCGGTTCATCGGCACGATGCTCCAGGAGTGGGCCTACGCCCGCCTCTACCGGTCCAACGAGGAGCGTCTGCGGGCCTTCCCCCGGTGGCTGGCCTCCTACAATCGCCACCGGCCCCACACCGCGCTCGGAGGGCTCCCGCCGATGGTGGTCCTCGTCAACAAGGTCGGTGGGAACGACACCTAGACCGGGTCCATGCGATTCCCTACGATTCGCACAAGCGGAGCCGCAGGAGGTGCAGGCCTGGATGAACACTTTGCCAATTCGGGCGCAGACACAGACCCTTTACGAGTTCCTGAAGATTGGGCGCTTCCGCGTGCCCGAGTATCAGCGTCCCTACTCCTGGGAGGATGAACAGGTGAAGGACCTGTGGGACGATGTGCAATCTCAGATTTCGGTGCGAGACGGTGGATCTCACTACCACTTCTTCGGAACCCTTCTTACCGCGGAGGGCCATCAGGACCCGTCCCCGGAGGGTCTCACCCTCGAGATTCTTGATGGTCAGCAGCGGCTCGCGACCTTCACTCTGCTCCTGGCTGCCATCGATCGCGAGCTTGAAGAGATCGAAGAGTCAGAAGACTCTTCCCCCAAGGTCAGGAGGAGAGCGAAGGAAGCACGGTCGCAGATCGCTGATGTCGTATTCGTGAGGCCAGCGTCGGGCCTCCGTAGGGTGCAGCTTAGATCCGAGGAGGACCAGCTTCTTGCGAACATCTTCCACGGCAACCCGCCGGGTTCGAGTCTCCTCGGTCAGGCCTTCCAGATCCTGCATGCGGCGGTTCGGGAATATGCCGCGCAAAGTTCAGACCTCGTCAAGGACCTTACAGGGCTAATGGACGTGGTACTGGATCGCAGCGTTGTAATCCATGCGCGCTGCATGTATGGGTTCGACCCGTTCGCGGTCTTCACAACTCTGAATGCGCGTGGCCTCCCGCTCAGCGCCGCCCAGATCCTCCGGGCACGGACGATGGGGCTGGTCGAGGGTATGTCCGAGGGAGTTCGGGCGCTTACTCGCAAAGCCTGGGACAAGATCGAGAAGCTGGACGAGGAGGGTAATCGGTTCCTGGGCTACTACCTGACGATGAAGGAAGGCCGTCGCATCGCCGCGAAAGAGGTGGTGCGGCGTTTCGATGTCGACGTGCTCAAGGCACTGCGGCCGCAGAGCGAGGACGACTTTGGGCGACTGGCGGGGGAATTGGATGACACGGTCGAGTACTACGGTGCAATCCTGAGGAAAGAATGGCCCGGCGCGGTTCCCCCGGGACTCGGAGCCTGGCGGAGAAGGCGTCTCCGCCTTCTCACCAATGAGCTGCGGGTCAAGCAGGCGGTGCCCCTAATCCTCGCGGCCGCTTATCGTGTGCCAGGCGACCTGCCCGAACTGCTCGACATCATCGAGAGGGCTGCGTTCGTTGCGCTGATGTGTTTCCCCAACCAGACCCGGTGGGGGGACAAGCTGTTCGCCTGGGCCAAGGAGGTCTACGGGTCTTCGATGAACGTGGAGGATCTCCGCGGCGAGGTTCGGACGTGGTTCGTGCAGCAGCTCGGTAACCCGAAGCGTGCGCTGTCCGAGAGCCTTCCCATCCAACTGCGCTACAATGGCCGTAAGGTGACTGTGCTCCGCTACTTCCTGACCACGATCAATGACTACGGGTTCCCGGCGCCGTCACCGAGAAAGCCCGATGAGCAGGCGGAATGGGATTTGAGGAAGATACAGGTGGAGCACATCTCGGCTCGGAATGTTCCCGACGGGATAGCGCCTGATCTGAAGGACAGGCTGGGAAACCTAACCCCCCTCTACGGCCCAGCTAACGCCGCGCTGAGCAACCGACCATTCGACGAGAAGAAGCCCGCCTATCGTGATAGTCCTCTGCGCATGACGGCCCACCTCGCCACTTACGAGCGTTGGAACAGTGAAACTATCCTGAAGCGAGAGCAAGCGATCGTAGATTTCGCTGCCGCGCTCTTCTGTCGAGATATGGAGATTTGAAGAGGGTCTGCAGCCCCTCTTCGCATGCTACGCACGTTCTCCGACCTTGGGGACCCTTGAGGAGCGAAGAGCCACCGACACGAAAGTCTTGTTCAGCCAGAAGCTCCGCTTGACCTGGGTTCCCCCGCCGGGGACGGGATCCCGATCGCGGGAGTCCCGTCCGTGGGGGCGGACGTGGATGGCGCGCGTCTGGCTCTCCTTCGGGAGGGAGTCCGCGCGGCCCGCCGCTACAAGATCGCGGAACATCGTCCACTCCTTTTCGATGATTGCGAGCTGCTCGGCGGTCGGCTCCCAGTAGACGGGCTCGAGGACGACGCACTGCTCAGGGGGGGTTCGCCTCGTCTCTCCGAGGATCGGGATGAACAGCATGCGCTCGATGCAGGCGAGGAGGGCACTATCCGACCACGTCTCGTCCACGAGGGACATGTGGGCGAACGCCGGGAACGAGACGGCTTCGTACGGGTACAGGTCGGGCCCGACCCTGGGCACCCGGATCGTGGGACCGACCAAGCGCAGCTCATCCGCCGACAGGGGCGAGGCGGCCGTCACCGCCCGGCGCACGACGGTCGCGGCGTGGTTCTTGGCCCGACTCTCGGGGATCCCGAGCTCCGCGGCGATGTCTCCGACCTCCCGTCCCACGAAACGGCGGAAGCGGCGGAGCAACTCGCGGAGGCTGGCGCTCTCGGCGATCCGGTTGGGCTCCATCGGTTCTCCACGCGGCTCGACGTACAGCGAGAGTGTGAACGATGGCTTGAGCGCGAAGGCTCGCGACTTGGCGGGCACGTCGCTGAAGGGTTGTTTGCGAAGGCTTGCGGCGCTCGCGCCTTTCGTGCATGGCCCCAGGATCCGTCCATCGGCCTCGGAGAGCTCATGGGCCCGCCCCTGCAGGACCTTGTCACGGACGGTCTCCCAGTCCCGTCGGATCTGTTCCTCGATCGGTCCGGTGGGTTGCCATAGGGTCACCGAGTGGATGGGGAACTCCTCCTTCGGCCTCCCGGGGAGGTGCTCGAAGAAGACGAACAGGATCTTGAGCTTCTTCCGGACGCTCGCGCTCGCCCACGTCTCCCGCCAGATCTGGTCGAAGTCGATCAGCGAGATGACCGTGCGCTCCTTGATCCGGGGGCCGTTCGAGGTCATCTCGAGGGGGACCGTCTTCAGCTCGATCCCGGCGGCCGGGAAGTCCGGCCCGGCGCTCGGGTTGGGAGGGATCCCGAACCAGGCCTCGACAGCGTGCCCCGCCTCCTGGCGGCCCCGGCGCGGATCCTCCGCGGTGAACCGTGCCCCCGGGATGTCTCCCAGCCGGAGCCCCTCGAGCAGGACGGCGCGGGCCAGGATCTCCTCCTCCGTCGCCGTCCGGTGGTCGAAGCGCTCCATGGCTTCCGCTCGCTGTGCCTGCGCCGTAGCGTACGGCACGACGGAGGGCGCCTGGGGCTGGTGTTACCCTCATCGCGCGGATGAGCAGCGAGAACGAGATGCGGGAGGACCTCGCGCGGGAGCTCTACTGGGCCGAGGAGGCGACGCCGCGGGCTCGGATGGACACGACGGGCGTGCGGGATGCCCTCCACGACTTCGCTCTGCTCATGCGGCAGGACGAGAAGCAGGTGATCCCGCGGGGGGAGCCGAACCTGGCCTCGCGGCGGCGGTGGCGGCGGCGGCTCAAGGTGCGGCTGTTCCGCCTGTTCCGTCCGATCTCGTGGCGGTACGACCGGCTCCTGGCGGACCTCGGGGAGCTCACCGCGGCCCTGGCCGACCGGGTGGCCGTGCTCGAGGCCGAGGTCGAGCGCCTGCGCGGGGAGCGAGGGGAGGACTCCGAACCGGCCTGACGGCCCGCGCATCAACCCGCGGCGAGTCCGGTCACGAGCGCGACGAGCGCGCCGATGGCCGCGAGGGTGAACGCGGCGCCGAGGATCGGGCTGGGCTCGGCGGCGCTCGGCTCGACCAGGCGAAGCCCCCCGACGAGCGCCAGGGCGATCAGGAGCGCGACGACGTGCAGCAGCCCCGGCCCGTCGTTGGACCCGGTGAGCAGGAGCGTGCCGGAGGCGGCCTGCAGGGCCAGCAGGCCGAGCGTCCACGTCGCGATCGTCTCGAGCCGCCCACGGGGCCCACCGAGCGAGAACGCCGCCGCCGCGATGGCCGCGACGCCGACCGCAGCGATGCCGCCGAGCAGGTGGATGAGCATCATGCGGCTGCCTCCAGCGTCTCGAGCAGGGCGCGGCGCGCGATGTCCGGCTCGGCCGCCAGCCACCACACCGAGGTCCCACGAGCGAAGAAGAAGTGCCGCAGCCCCATGCCCGAGGTCACGTACACACCGGTGTGACCACGGACCGGATGGGGCGCATCGAAGGGCGAGCCCCCGTCCGCGATCCGATCCCGCATGCGCTCCACCTGCTCGGCCGCGGTCGCCGTGTCGGGCGCGCCCGAGCGCCAGATGGTGGCCGAGCCGTTCCCGTAGACGGCGACCTCGGCCTCGGTCAGGGGGATGTCCGCGCCGTGCAGCCGCTGGACGGCCGCGATCGCCTCGGCTCCCTTGAGGTGTCCGGTGAGCGGCTGGCCCGCGAGCTCCGAGGGGACCCCCGCCTCTGCGAGGGTCCTGCCGGCCATCCCCTCGTCGCCGTGCGACCGGGCCGGCGGTGCGCCCGGCTCCGCGAAGGTCCAGGCGAGGACGCCCCCGACCACGACGAGCGCGCCGGTGACCGCGGCGAGGATCCGCATGACCGAGCGGGAGGCGCGGTCGTCGTCGCGGTCCCGCTCCAGCCCTCTCCGGATCGCGTACACCACCGCCAGCAGGATGGGGGCGAGCCCGATGGCTCCCATCGCCATGAGGAAGAGGGCGATCTTGAGCCGCTGCGTGTCCATCCGGTCGTCAGGTCCTCTCGAGGAGCGCGCTCACGTACGCGTCGAGGGTGGGTCCGTCCATGGGACCCACGTACTTGGCGACGATCATGCCGCGCGCATCGATGAAGAACGTCTCGGGGAACCCGGTGACGCCGTACGTGGAGGTCACCCTCCCGTTCTCGTCGACGACGCTCCGGTACTCGATCCCGTACCGCTCCTCGAACGCGAGGGCCGCGCTCCGGCTGTCCTGGGTGTTCACGCCGAGGAAGACCACGCCGGAGTCGCGCCACTTCCTCCAACCGGCGGCCAGGACCGGAGCCTCCTGCTTGCAGGGGCCGCACCACGAGGCCCAGAAGTTGAGCAGGACCGGCCGGCCGCGGAGGTCGGAGAGGGTCAGCGCCCCCTTGCCCCGGAGCAACGGGAGGGTGAAGTCCGGGGCCGGCCCCGAGGGGTCCATGGAGAGGCGGTGCCCGGTGTTGACCTTCAGGGTCGCTCCCAGGATGGCGAGGACGAGCCCGCCGAGCACGGCGAACGCGAGGATGCCAGCGGTCCGTCTCCGCCCGGTCTTGGGCGGCGCCGTCCGCGGTCCCGTGTCGGGCAGCGTGGCCGCAGGGGATGGCCGCTCGTTCATCCCGCACCCCTCCCTGCGAGCTCGGTGCCGCATCGCCCGCAGGAGGCGTGTCCCGGGGCGGACGGGGCCCCGCACGAGGGGCATGCTGAGGAGGCGATCTCCCGCTTCCGGGCCGCGATCAGGGCTTCCAGCCGCGCCTCGTCGGCGAGCGGCTCCGCATCCCGTGGCCCGACCGCCGCTTCCCCGGACACGGCTGCGGCGGGTTCCTCACCGGATGCGTCGATCCCCGCCTCCTCGAGGGCCCTCAGGATCTGGGCCGCGTCCGCCAGGAGGGCGGCGCGCAGGCGGCGATGGTCCTGCTCCTCGATCTTGCCGGTGGCGAGGTCCATGTCGAGGTCGCGGATGTCGGAGAGGAGCCGCTCCTTGCGGGCGAGCAGCGCGGACGCGTCTCGCTCGGGATCGGCGGGCTCCCCTCGCGCCAGCGGGGCGACGATGAGGTAGAGGACGATGAGCAGGAGCAGGAACGTCCCGATGGCCGCGAGGAGCATCACCCGTCCTCCCGAAGCTCGCGTTCGATCTCGTCCAGGTACCGCCGATCGATCCCGCTCGTGGCCTCGACGGCGTCGGGGATCGCTCGCGGCCTCCACCGGTGGAGGGTGACCGCGACGGCCGCGGCTCCGAGCACCAGGGCGACGAAGGGGGTGATCCAGGCCGTGAGGTTGAACCCACGCTTGGTCGGTGCCGCGAGCACGCGCTCCCCGTAGTCGAGGGCGAAGAGCTCGAGCGCCCGCTCCGGCGCCACGCCTCGCCGCTCCACGAGCGCCCGCGCCTGCCTCCACATCATCTTCGACACGCTGCAGGTCATGGTCTGGTCGCACTGGTAGGCGTCGAGGTTGCAGCCGCACTGGCACATCAGCTGCGTGAGGACCTCCTTCAGCTCGGGGCTCACCGGGACCTCGCTCGGACCGGGTGGGCCCATGCTCGGGCCCGCCTCGACCTGCGGGTGGACGAGGTGGGCGTTGGCGAGCGCCACCCGCGGCAGCACGCCGACGAGCGCCATGCCCAGCAGGACGGCGAAGGCGAGCCCGCGCGCCTGCCTACGAGCTGACACCGGCTCCGACCGGCACCCGCGTCGCATGGGTCACCTCCATGGCTCCCCTCCGTCGCCGCTCCGGCCACCCGACCACCGCCCCGCCGGCGATCATCACGAGGCTGCCGAGCCACAGCCAGTACATGCCCGGGTTGATCAGGTACGAGACGGCCGCCACACCACGCTCGGTGTCCGGCGTCGTGAGGATCACGTAGATGTCGGCCAGCGGGGTCGAGCGGATGCCGACCTCCGTGGAGGGCTGCTCCTGGGTCACGTAGAACGACTTGCTCGAACGGACCGTTCCGAGATCGCGTCCGTCCGGGCCACGGATCCCGAAGACCCCGATGACCGTGGAGCGCTCGGGGGTGATCTCGGTCAGCATGTTCCGCAGGGTGATCGTGTACCCGCCGACCTCGGCCGACTGGCCGATGGCCACGGAGGAGAGGCGCTTCTCGACCTTGTAGGAGACGTTGATGGCCACGCCGATGAGCAGGATCACCACGCCGAGGTGGACGAGGTAGCCACCGTAGCGCCGAGGGTTGCGGGAGAACAGGTTCAGCGTCGAACGGATCCATCCCTCGCCCCGCGTGGCGCGACGAGCCCGGGCGCCGCGCCAGAACTCCTGCGCGATGCTGGCGAACACGAAGGTCCCGAGCGCCATCACCGCGATCGCGCCGAGATGCCGGCCCCGTGAGAGCGCGACGAGCGCCGCGGCGGCGACGACCCCGGCGAGCGCCGGGACGGTGAAGTTGCGGCGGAGGTTCCGGGCCGACGTCTTGCGCCACGCCAGGAGGGGGCAGACACCCGCCAGCCCGAGGAGGGCGATCCCGAGCGGCGTCATGAGGGCGTTGAAGAACGGCGGCCCCACGGCGAGCTTCACGCCGCGGACGGCCTCCGCGATCAAGGGGAACACCGTGCCCCAGAACACGGTGAACGCCATGGCGAGGAGCACGAGGTTGTTCACGAGGAACGAGGATTCACGCGAGACGAGCGCGTCGATCCGATCCTCGCTCCGGAGCTCCGGGAGCCGCCAGACGATGAGGGCACCGCCGATCACCACGACGGCCACGATCGCCAGGATCAGCAGGGGGCCGATGGTCGAGGTGGCGAACGAATGGACCGATGCGATCGCCCCGGAGCGCGTGAGGAAGGTCCCGAGGAGGGTCAGCGCGAAGGTGGCCACGATCAGGAAGACGTTCCACACCTTCAGCATGCCCCGCTTCTCCTGGATCATGACAGAGTGGAGGTACGCGGTCCCGGTGAGCCAGGGCAGCAGGCTGGCGTTCTCGACGGGGTCCCACATCCAGTAGCCACCCCAGCCGAGCTCCACGTAGGCCCATCGAGCGCCGAAGACGATGCCCACCGTCAGGAGGACCCACGCCCAGAGCGTCCACTTCCGAACCGTCCGGATCCAGGTGTCCCCGAGGTTGCCGGTGGCGAGCGCCGCGATGGCGAACGCGAAGGGCACGGTGAACCCCACGTACCCCGCGTAGAGCGTGACCGGGTGGATCCACATGCCGTAGTTCTGCAGCAACGGGTTGAGGCCCTGGCCGTCCGGCGGCGTCGTCGGGAGCGTGTCGAAGGGGTTCGCGACGAAGGCCACGAGTGCGACGAAGTAGCTCAGGACGACGCCGATGACGCCGACGACGTACGGCATGAGGTCGCGGTTGCGGCTCCGGTTCTGGTGGACGACGGCGGCCCCGGACAGCGCCAACAGCCACGCCCAGAGCAGCAAGGACCCCTCCTGCCCGGCCCAGAAGGCGCCGAGCGTGTAGAAGATCGAGAGGCTGCGGCTCGTGTAGGACGCGACGTACTCGAGCGAGAAGTCCCGACCGGCCAGCGCGGCGAACAACGCCGCCGCGGCCACGGAGAGGGCGACCGCCGCCGCGCGAAGACCTCCCTCCGCCGTCCGGGCCAGCGGAGCCCGCCCCCGCTTTACCGCGAGGAAGGCCGCGATGGCGCCCCACCCCGCCGAGGCGAGCGCCAGCAACAGGGCCATCCGTCCGATCACGTGCACCCGAGCACCACCTCCACGTCACGTGGACCGCGGCGCCATCCGTAACCGAGCCCACCATAGGAGGGGCGCGTCAGGGTCCGATGGAGAGGCTGTGGAGGCGGTGTGGAGACGCGATCCGGGCGCGCGACCGCGCCGTGGCCGTGGCCGGTGAGGGTCCGTGCGGTGCTACCCTCACGGAGCCGATGAGCAGCGACGACGTCATCCCAGGGATCGACCCGCGCGCCGAGAGGCCCGGGCGCCGTGTCACCGGGCTCCCCGGAGGGCGCGAGCGGAGCGGAAGGTGAGGATCGCCGTCGTCCACCCGCAGACGCCGTTCGTGCACGGCGGCGCGGAGACCCACACCGAGGCCCTGGTGCGGGCGCTGCGGCAGGCCGGGCACGAGGCCGAGGAGGTGGTCGTCGCGGGCAAGTGGTACCCGGCGACCGAGCTGCTGCACCAGATGGCCGTGTGGCGCTCGCTCGACCTGTCCGAGTCCAACGGGCTGCGCATCGACATGGTCATCGCGCTGAAGTTCCCCGCCTACCTCGTGCCCCACGAGCGCAAGGTGGTCTGGCTCATCCACCAGCACCGCAGCGCGTACGAGCTGTGGGACCACCCGGAGTTCGCGGACCTCTCCAAGCAGGAGGAGGGCCCCGCCGTCCGCGACATGATCTGGCAGGCCGATCGGATCGCCCTCGGCGAGGCCAAGCGCATCTTCACGAACTCCCGCAACGTGCAGGAGCGCCTGTGGCGCTCGCTCCGCCTCTCGAGCGAGCCGCTGTACCACCCCTCACCGGTCGTCGAGGCGCTGAAGGACCGGGAGCCCGGGCCCTACGGCGAGGCGATCTTCTACCCGAGCCGGCTGGAGCCGCTGAAGCGGCAGGCCCTCGTGGTCGAGGCCATGCGCCACGTGCGGACCCCCGTGCGGCTCGTCCTGGCCGGGGGCGGGCCCGACGAGCCCGAGATCCGGACCCGGGCGCGCGAGCTCGGGGTGGCGGACCGGGTGGAGCTCGCCGGCCGCGTGCCCGACGAGCGCCTGCACGAGCTCTACCTCGGGGCGCTCGCGGTCTACTACGGCCCCTACGACGAGGACTACGGCTACGTGACGCTCGAGGGCTTCGCCGCCCACCGGCCGGTGGTCACGCTCACCGACGCCGGCGGGCCCCTCGAGTTCGTGACCGACGGCGAGACCGGGCTCGTCGTGCCGCCGGAGCCGAGGGCGATCGCGGAGGCCTTCGACCGCCTGTACGTGGACCGCGCCCTCGCCAAGCGCCTCGGGACCGCGGGCCACGCGGTCCTGCGGGAGCGGGTCCCCACCTGGCCCGAGGTCGTCGCCCGCCTCACGGAGTAGCAGGTGGCGAAGGTCTCGCTCCCGAGGCGGGTGGTGGGCAGGGTCCGGCGCCTGTTCCGCTGGGACCACCGGCTCGAACCCCGGATCGCGTACCTCGCGCCGATGCCCCCGGCGCCCACGGGCGTCGCGACGTACGCCCGGGCGGTGCTCGATGGCCTCGAGCGGATCGGCTACCGGGAGCACGCGATCCGGCCGATCTGGCCGATCGAGCCGAAGCACGAGGCCCAGATCCCGTGGCACGTGCTCGGCGTGTACCACCTCGGCAACAACGTCGAGTTCCACCGCGACATCTACCGGCACGCCATCCAGACGCCGGGGCTCGTGGTGATCCACGACCTCGCCCTGGACGACTTCGTCCGCGGGCTCATCGCCGCAGGCGACCCCCTGGGGCACCAGGCGATGCGGGAGGGCCTGCTGAACGCGCCGAGGCTCGCCTCGTTCGAGGAGGCCCTCCGGAACGAGCCCCTGCGGGTGCCCCTCGTCGCGCACGTTGCGCGGCGGGCGCGAGGGATCGTCGTGCACTCGCCCTTCGTCGAGCGCTACCTGCGCGCCTTCGGCTGCCGCACGCCCGTGTACGTCGCGCCCCACCCCGTCGTGGAGCGCGAGGAGGCCGTCCGCGCCGCCGAGCGCGAGGCGGCCGTGCTGCGCGCCCGCCTGGAGCCGATGGGCATGCGCTCCCTCGTGCTCGTCGCGGGGGACCTGAACGAGGCGAAGCTGATCGACCGGGTGGTGGCGGCGGTGGCCCGGCTCCCCGAGCGCGTGCACCTCGCCCTCGTCGGCCGCCGGATCGAGGGGTACGACGTGGAGGCGGTCGTCCGCTCGAGCGGGCTCGGCGCGCGTCTCACCCTGCGGACGGACGTGCCGGATGCGGAGTTCCTCGCGTGGCTCTGCGCGGCCGACGTCGTCGTGGACCTGCGTCATCCCCACCGGGGCGAGGTCTCCGGGACGCTCGCCCGCGCGATGCAGTGCGGGAGGGCGAGCGTCGTGAGCGGGACGGGCACGTACCTGGATCTCCCGTCCGAGCTCGTCGTGCACGTCTCGCCCGGGCCCATCGAGCCGGAGGAGCTCGCGGCGGTCCTGGAGCGGCTCCTCGAGGATGAGGAGCGCCGGCGCCGGATCGGCCAGGCCGCGCGGGCCCACGTCGCCGAGCTCGCGCGCTCGGACGCCACGGCGCGCGTGTACGCCCGCGCGATCGACGGGACGCTCGCGCTGCTCGCCGACCCCACCCGCCGGGCCCTGGCGCGGTGGGCGGGCGCGCTGGTGGACCTCGGGATCACCGAGGCCGACCTCGAGCTCGGGTACGGCGTGAGCTACGCCCGGGCGCTGGCCGAGTTCGTCCCGCCCCGCGCTTCGGAGGGCCAGGGGACGGGGTAGGAGGGAGAGGGCGGACCCCCTACGGGTCGGGCCCGGCCCGGGCGGCCCCGGCCGAGAGCCGGCGCAGCACCGGGGGCAGGGGAGCGGGGTGCTCGA
>FWWL01008984.1_pt1 | contig 12448 bp, 7 predicted proteins | sample 2228331 | NCBI WGS metagenome assembly FWWL01 (sample SAMEA103939775, study PRJEB20133) | metagenome | reverse complement strand
CAAACTATAATGCAAATCCTGATGTAATTTATGATCTCTACTTCAGGCTTTAATTTCAGGGAGGCATTTGCCTCCCCTTTTTTTGGACTTTTTAATGCTTGAGTAAATATCTAATTTCCTATCTACACATTCTTAAGATTTCTAAAATCTTTGTTATCCTTTTGGGAAGATGAATTTCAGGATTATATTTTTTCAAAGTCTGCCATTTCCAGAGTCCTATTGGACATAATGTTGCAAAGGCTATTTTAAAGTTTTTGCATTGCTCTGGACGGTCATCATAAATTTTGCAGTTTGCCTCCATATATGCTCCATTTTTTATTGAAATATCTTCCAAATAATTACACTTAGTATTTTCAGGCTTTTTCCATCCATTATGAAATTGCACAGCCCATCTAAAACAGCACTCGCCACATCTTAGGCATATAAAGTTTTTTTCTGTGTTTTCAAGAATCTCATTTAGCGTTTCAAAAGACAAACTCATTTGTCATCTTTCTTAAAATTTTTAAAATATTTTTCATATCCTCTGGCATTGGAACTTCAAAATGAAGGAGTTCTCCAGTGATAGGATGGCTAAATTCAAGAACATGAGCATGAAGCATTTGTCTTGGTATATGAATCTTCTTTTTTTCAATTTCTAAATATGTTTTTCTTCCATATGTTTTATCACCCAACACAGGATGACCAATTGATGAAAAATGAACTCTTATTTGGTGTGTTCTTCCAGTCAAAATTTTCACCCTTACAAGGGTATGGTTTTTAAAATTTTCTAAAACTTCCCATTCAGTAACAGCCTCTTTTGCTCTTTTAGATTTTACAGACATTTTCTTTCTGTCATGCTCAGCTCTTCCTATGGCTAAGCTAATTTTCCCCTTTCCCTTAAGAGTTCCATACAGGATTGTGAGATATTCTTTTTTTACTTCTCGTTTTTTGAACTTTTCAACCATCTTGTAATAAGCTTCGTCATCTATAGCAATAATCATTAATCCAGAAGTTTCTTTGTCAAGTCTATGGATAACTCCAGGTCTGAGGGGACCACCAACAGATGCGAGTTTATTTACATGATAGGCAAGGGCATTCATGACTGTGCCATCAGGATGTCCTGCGCAGGGATAAACTACCATACCTGCAGATTTAGATATTACAACGAGATATTCGTCTTTATAGAGTATCTCAAGAGGTAGATTCTGAGGAGTTAGCTGAGCTGAAGCATAGGCAGTTGAAGGAATTGTGGCTATAATTTCAACTTTATCATTAAATTTTAGTTTATAGCTTTTTGGTTTTAAAGCATTGTTAATTCTTACTACACTTTCCTTAATAAGTTGTTGTGCCTTCGCTCTTGTAATGCCTAATTTTTCAGCGATAAACGAATCAATTCTTTTGCCCTGCTCATTTTCAGAGATTAAAAATATTTTACTCATAGCTCTAACTTTTTCCTTAAAAATTGTCCTGTGTAAGAATTTGAACTCATTGCAATATCTTCAGGTGTTCCAGAAGCTACTAAATATCCTCCATTAGCTCCACCTTCGGGTCCAAGATCAATGATCCAGTCTGCACATTTTATTATGTCAAGGTCGTGTTCAATTACAATTACCGTGTTGCCCATATCTACAAGTTTTTGTAGTATATTGAGCAATCTTTCTATGTCTACCATGTGAAGTCCGGTTGTTGGTTCATCCAGTATGTATAATGTCTTGCCAGTTGGTTTTTTGCTAAGTTCCCTTGATAGCTTAACTCTTTGCGCTTCTCCTCCAGAAAGGGTGGGAGCAGGTTGTCCAAGCGTAATATATCCCAGTCCAATGTCCTCCATTATTTTTAGTTTATAACTTAACTTCGGGAATGCTGAAAAGAACTCCTTTGCCTCTGAAACAGTCATATTCAGTACATCGCTGATATTTTTATCTTTGTATTTTATCTTTAGAATCTCTTCCTTATATCTTTTTCCTTTGCAAGTATCACAAAGAACATAGACATCTGGAAGCAGATGCATAGTAATTTTTTTCACCCCATCACCCTGACATGATTCACATCTACCACCTGATAAATTAAAACTAAAATGTGATTTCGTATATCCCCTTACTTTTGCATCAGGATGAGATGCAAAAATTTCTCTTATTTCTGTCATCACCTGGGTATATGTCGCTGGAGTTGAACGGGATGTTCTTCCAATTGGTGATTGATCAACAAGGACAATTTTGTCTATTTTTTCTAATCCCTCAATTTTTTCGTGTTTTCCAGGCAAGATGTTTGAATGATAACGTTCCCTTAGAAATGCTTTATAAAGCACTTCATGTATGAGTGTACTTTTTCCTGAACCTGCAACTCCTGTAACGCATACAAAAACTCCCAACGGAATATCAACGCTAATCTTCTTTAAATTAAAGGCTTCAGCTCCGAGGATTTTAATGAAATTTTTAGGTTTTCTTCGGTGTTTGGGTATGGGAATTCCCTCTGTTTTTTGTAAATATTTTGCAGTAATTGATTTTTCATTTTTTAGTAACTCATCTGGCGGCTCCAGAGCTATTAAATAACCTCCTTGTTTGCCACCAGTAGGACCAAGTTCTAAAACAATGTCTGCATTCATTATTGTGTTTTCATCGTGCTCTACGACAATCAAAGTATTATTTCTTTCCGCAAGTTCTCTCATACTTTTTATTAATTTTGCTGTATCTTTCGGATGAAGTCCGATACTTGGTTCATCAAGCACATATAAAACTCCGCTCAAATGTGAACCAAGCTGTGTTGCAAGCCTTATTCTTTGTGCTTCACCTCCGGAGAGGCTAAAGGATGGCCTGTCTAAACTAAGATATCCAACTCCAATTTTTTCTAAAAATTCTAATTTTGTAAATATCTCCTTTAATATCCTCTCAGAAATTGCGTGTTCGTATGAGTTTAATTTTAACTCAGAGAGAAACTTCTTAAGTTCATCAATGCAGAGATTTGATAATTCAGCAATGTTTTTACCATTTATTTTTACTGCCAAAGCCTCAGTCCTTAGTCTTTGCCCATGGCAAATTCTACATTTTATAAGGTTCAAAGGGTCTATCTCTTCATCCTCAACTATATTTTCATAACCCAGTCCTCTGCAATTTGGACATGCACCATATTTGCTGTTAAAAGAGAAAAGCTTAGGGTCAATTTCAGGAAGACTTATTCCGCAAGTAGGACAAGCAAGCACTGTGCTAAATAAGATATCTTTGTTTTCCTCAACAAGATTAACAACAACTGTATTTGAATGTTTTGTGGCAAGTTCAATGGCTCTTTTGATGTGTTTTTTATGCTTTTCTTTGATAATTATTCTGTCAACTAAAAGCTCTATAGTGTGTCTTGCATTTTTTTTAAGATTTAAATCTTGAGCAAGCTCAACTATTTTTCCATCAATTCTTGCTCTTATAAATCCTTCAGCCCTTGCTTTTTCAATCTCTGCCTTATGTTCACCTTTTTTTTCTACTATTATTGGCGCAAAGATCTGAATTTTTGTTCCAATAGGCAAACTCATAATTTGCTCAACCATTTTGTTAATATCTTGATATGCAAGTTCCCTTCCGCATTTAGGACAATAGGGAGTTCCAATTTTGGCATAGAGTAATCGTAAATAGTCGTATACTTCCGTAATGGTACCAACAGTGGAACGAGGACTTTTAGAAATGGTTTTCTGTTCAATTGAAACAGCAGGGGAAAGTCCTTCAATTGAGTCAACATCAGGCTTTTGTATTTGTTCAAATATATTTCTTGCCTCAATTGGTAGGCTTTGTAGATATCTTCTATGGGCTTCTGCAAAAATAGTATCCATTGCAAGTGATGACTTTCCTGAACCTGACGGACCAGTGATGACAATAATTTTGTTCCTTGGAATAACTATATCAAGACTCTTAAGGTTGTGTTGTCTGACCCCTTTTAATACAATGTTTGACTGCATATTTACTCTTTTTTATATTCCCTTAATTCTGCCACAACTCTTCCCACTGGAATTTTTGTCTCTACCTTTAATGGGATTTTATTTTCATCCTTACTAAGCCAAATTATTATGTCGCCTTTTCTTTTGAAAAGACCCTCAGTATCTAATAGGGGTTTAATGACAATTGCATCTACTTCTTTGTTATTAAGTTCCATTTTTTCTTCCTTGAGGATTTGCACATTTACTGTAGCAAATTTGTTGCTGTCAAAAATATCTATGGCTACAGAATCGTTTACATTTAAAGTTTTGGTTCGGAGATAGAAAAACCCAGAAAGAACATCCATATAAATTTTGTCAATGCCCTTGTGATAAGTGGAACTATTTTTGATATGGTTGATAAATAATATTTCTTTGTTTTCGTAATCAAAAAAAGTTTCCTTGTTCCCCCTGTATCTTCCCTCTATCTGAACTAAAGCAAAATGTTTAGGCCTGCCGTATTCTATTTTACTTTGTGCTTTGTCATTTACATAGTAGAAATTAGAGATAAACCCTGCTGAGTTAACTTTTGAGGTTATAGTGATTTCATTTTCATTACCCCTTACATATATAACAGCGAAGCCTACATATATTCCACTCCAGTATATATCAAATTTCATTGTTTCATTAATAAATCGGACAAAAGGATTAGGCGTTTGAGTATTAAAATTTGTCTGAATATTTTCATCTTGTTCTACTATCTCCTTTTGATGAGCAGTATAAGTGGGGGATGAAATGTCGTCTGACTCATCTGTTTTAGGTAAAAAGTTGCCATCTATTTTTTCAGAGGATTCTATCTGAGGAGATATGTTTGTATCTTTGTTGGATTTAGAAATTTTTCGTGCTACATTCTGTACTTTTTTTTGTTTAGTTTCAAAAAAGTATGTTTCAATAAAATTCAACGGATGGATAATAAGGTTAGTCTTTCCAAGAAAAGCTAAGAGCATTGTATGTATTATCAAAGAAATTATTAGTCCAACTATGATCCATCTTGTTTTCATATTAAATAGTATAACACTTAGTTGACCAATAGAATAAAACAAAGATAGAATGAAGAGATTATGATAAACCTGAAGGTGCGAAAAAAATTTTTCCTTATCCTATCATTTTTACTGATAGTTGTCCTGTCATTGATAGCAAAAATTAATATCACTCCTATTCTGCAAAAAACATTGACCGATGAATTGAAAAATATTACTGGAATGGATGTTTACATTCACAGGATTTATATTAAACCTATCCTTTTTAAATTGGAGTTAGAAAACATATTAATTAAGAGTTCTGAGAATCAGTTTTTAAAAATAGATGTGCTAAAACTTTATCCTGGCTTTGGCGATTTTTTTAACAAGGAAATCCTAATTAGACGGACAGTAATTTATAAAAGCGAATTTTCATTAGATTATCAAACACTTATTAAAACTATAAAAAATGTAGAAGATTATTTAGAACAACCTTCCAAATTTCTCTTTAAGTTTAAATTTAATAGAATTGAACTTAATAATATCACAGGTTCTATATCTTATGATGATGTAAAATTGATAATTTCAGAGACATACAGCCGATTAAATCTAAAATTTGAGCCTGAAATATCTTTTCTTTCCAATTTAAAGGTTATATCATCCAAGTATCCAAATATTGATACCAATCTGAAAGCTTTCTTTAAAATCAATAAAAATGAGATAGTTTTTAAAGAGCTTAAAATTTTTGATGCGGTTTCACTTGTAAAATCTGAGGGAAAATTAGATTATAGTAAATTTTTTGGAGAATTTTTTGTCTCTGGAAAACTTTTTTTAAAGTCCTTGATGAAATTTTTTGGACTAATCCACTCAGGCTATGGAGAAATTAATATTGATGGCAAGGTTGATTTAACAGATGCCAATTCATGGCTTAATAAAATCTATCTTGATTTGTCCTTTGATGGAGCTTTTTTTCTTGAAGAGTTAATGCAAATTTTAAAAGTTTCAGAAAAATTAACTGGTTGGATAGAAATATCTAAAGGAAAACTTCAAGGACCTCTTTCTGATTTTCATGTAGAAGCTAAAGCAAATTTAAAGAAAGGTAATATCTTAGGGATACAAATAGAAAAAGTAAGTGCAAAGGCTTTATATAGGAAAGGGATTCTGGAGTTTACAGATGGAGAGGCTAATCTTTATGGTGGGCATGCAAAGGCTCATGTTTGGATAACATTGCCAATAGTCACAAAACATTATGTTTTTGTTAAAGTTGATAATATGTCAAGTAGTGGCGTTTTTGAGTTAATTAACTGGAATCCAGGAATTGGTGAAGGAAGAGTAAGTGGATGGATAAGCTCTGAAGGTAAAGAATTTACACCTCGTGGCTCATTCATTTACAGTAGAACAGCCAGAATTCCAGAGGATGTAAGAGGCAAAATAAATTGGATAAAGGGTGATTTTGAAACTGAGAATAATGTCTATATTTTCAAATCACTTGAATTTTCTCTTGATAAAACAACAGCTCAAGCAGAAGGATATGTAGATATCAGAAACAATTATTTGTGTTTTAATTTTGTAGGAAAAAGTAATGACATTAACGAACTTATTGTTCCATATCAAAAAGGCTTTCATGGAGATGCAAACATAAATGGAAAAATATATGGTGGTTTTGATAATCCTGAAATAAAAGTTAATTTTACATCTAATGATATAAAGATAATTTTTGACGAATTACAGCAAAGTATAAAAAATCAATCAATTTCATTCAATAACATAACTGGAATCATTGTTTATAACAAAAATACGCTCGTAAGTAATATTTCAGCTAATGACTTCTCTCTAAAAGGTAAAATTTTATTTCCCGATGCTAAAAAACTTTTTGAATTACAAAATCCAGTATTTGATGTGAAATTCTTTGCAAATAATATTCAAATAAAAAACCTTTATATGCAAGCTTTAAATGAAGAAATTAATACAAATTTGAGTTTTAAAGGTCAAATCAAAGAGAGAGGTATAGTTACTGCAGAGCTTTCCTCTGAGCCAATTTATTTTGGAAAAAAGAGTGTGTTAGATAGAATAAAAGTAGATATAGAACTAAAAAAGGACTCATTATTTATTAAGAGGGCAGAATTTTTTTCAAATAAACAATCTTTAAATGCTTCAGGATATTTAAATTTTGATGGCACCATAAACCTTTCTGGAGCCTCAAAACTATTTGACATTACTCAGTTAGTCCAAAAATACACTGCAAAATTAAGAGTTAAATACTTACAACGGGTAAATCTTGATAATTTGAAATTTGATTTGAAGGGGACATTTAAAAATCCTAAAATTATGGCAAGTTCTGGACTAAATATCAAAGTTAGAAACGGTAAAAATATAACTGGTAATGTTTCTGTAAATTACGAAGAAAATAAAATTATTATAAAATCCCAATTACAAAACAGTATTTTTCTTATAGCTCAAGGTATACCAAGGAAATCTATGTGGATGCTGAATGGTAATTTCAACTCTGCAAGAGTTGATTCATTTATCGCCATGTTTTTAAACAGTCTTCCTGAGGATTTGGTCGTTCTGCTTGATGGAAAAATTAAAGGAGAAATTGTTGATGAAAAGCTAAATGCTCAAATTGATATTAATAGGATATTTGGCAGAATGTACGGCATTGGCTTAAGCAATAAAAATTTAGGAAAGATAAATATTAAAGATGGAAATGTTTATATTGACCCGATTATTTTAATTGGTCAATCTACTGAATTAACAATAAAAGGTAAAATAGTTGATTATTTTGATATTTTACTTGATGGAAATTCGGACTTAAGACCTTTTAAGACTTTGTTAAAGGTTGATGATTTAAGAGGCAGAGCTTCTATGCAAGTATATATATATGGAAACAAAAATAATCCTGAAATTGCAGGTGAGATTGATGTCAATAATGCAACAATTACTCTAAGCAAAGACATTCCTTCTTTTAGTAATTTAAATGCTATCATATCCTTTGATGAAAATCGCTTAGTGCTTGAAAAAGCACATGGAGATTTTTCACAAGGGAAAGTTGATGCTTCAGGCAGTGTTTATATTGAAAATTTTGGAGTTAAACAATTTGCCATATCTGGAAAAATTTCTGATATAAGATGGATCTTTACTCCAAAATGTTGGGCTTACATGGATGTCCAATTATATCTAACTGGAGACTACGATCAACCCCTTTTATCAGGTCTTGTAAAAGTAAACAGAGGTACATATGAAGAGAGATTTGATTGGACTAAGTTATCTCTTAGTACTTCCAATTACAAAGCTATAACATTAAAAGAAAACTTTTTCAACAGACTAAAATTTAATGTAAGAATTCAAGCTAATAATTTTTTTGTTAACAATAATCTTGCTACAATGACTTTAAATAGTGATCTATTACTAAGAGGCTCATTGTCTGAGCCTTATTTTCTTGGTTGGATAAATGCTAAAGACGGGTGGGTTTATTTCAGGGGAAATCGTTTTGAAATTTTAAGATTACTTGCTCAATTCACTGAGTCATCACCGACAAATCCATACATCAATCTTTCTGCAAGAACTACAGTAGACAAATATAATGTTAGCCTCAATATAAATGGCTATATTGATCAATTCAATCTTCTCTTGAGTTCAAATCCTCCTTTGTCAGAGCAGGAACTATTAAATTTATTAATATTAGGACAAAATTCTGGAGGCATTCCTGGAACTTCAGAGGCGACTTCATTTATAACTGGACAGGTGCAAGAGACTATTCAGGAGAGGGTAAGAGGCATTACAGGATTGGATGTAATGACTGTTGAGCCAAATATTTCAAAAAGTACAGGCTCAATAACTCCAAGGGTAACAGTTGGAAAAAAATTGATGGATGGAAAGATGCGAGTGACTTATTCAACAGCCACAGGAGAAACTGTAGAACATATTCTTAAAGTTGAATATTTTATCAAAAAGGGTATTTCTTTAGTAGGCATAAGAGATGAGATAGGAGGACTGTCAGGTGCTATTAAGTTCCGTTTTGAGTTTCGTTAGTCTTATTTTGTTAATTTTGCTATCAGTACCCCTGTCTATGGCTGATGAGACAAATCCAGGAAGACTAATTCAATCAATAGAAATAGAAGGATTAAAGTCATTGGAACAAAAGGAATTTTTGTATCTTCTTGGTGCTGAGCAAAATAAGACATTGGATGAAAAAGAAATTAACAGGGGTATAAAAAGACTATTTTTAAAAAATATATTTGAAGACATAGTGGTTGAATATAAAAATCAGACTCTGAAAATTAGTGTAAGAGAAAAACCCATAATAAAAGAAATTGAAATAATGGGAAATGAGTATTTTCCAGATAAATTTTACAAAAAACTTCTAAAACTCAAAAAAGAAGACAGGTTAACTGAATTATCCTTAAGAAAAACTAAAGAAAGCATTGAAACAGAGCTTACAAAAAGAGGTTTTAGGAGAAACAATGTCAACTGGCAAATAATTTCAATCTCTGCTGTTAACAATGATGTAAAGGTTGTCTTTTTAATAAGGGAAGGACAGATAGAAAGAATTAATAACATAAAATGGGAAGGTTCATCAGATGAACACATCAAAAGTCTTTTTCCATTAACTGCTGGAGATCCCTTTGATAGGGTTGAAATAGAGAATTTTATATCAAAGGCAAAAAAATACCTAAAAAACAAGGGATTGATTGATTCTGAAATAATTTATAGTTTCAAGGATGGAGAATTAATACTTCAAGTTAAAGGGGGGATAAGATTAACAGTAGAAATTGAAGGAAACAAATTTTTAGAAACTGGAGATTTAAAAAAAATAATCATGTCTCATTTTGAAGATAAGATAGACGAAGTCATTATAAGGGACACAATCAACAGCCTTATCAATTTTTACAGAATAAATGGGTTTCTCAATGTAAAAATAGTTCCATTAATAGAAAAATCAGTAGATGAGTGGAAAATCGTATATTTCATAAATGAAGGAAATAGAAAATTTGTTGAAAAAATAATATTTGAGAACGCTGATTTACCTGAGGTTGAAATAAAAAATCTTCTTGTAAATAAAGAAGGGCTACCATTTAATCCTGAAGAACTTTCTAATGACCAAAAAAGAGTTGAAGAATACTTAAAGTTAAAAGGATATTATAAATCAATAGTTTATGAGCCAGAAATGAAAGAAGAAAACGATAAAATTAGCATAATTTTTAAAATTCGTACAGGTAGTCTAATAAAAATAACTTCTATAAATATTTCAGTTAAAAATGAACTTTTAAAACAAGATGCTTTGAATTCAATAAAACACTATATAGATTTACCTTTCAATGATTCAGTTTTTCTTGATATTAGAAGAAAAATAAGAGAAGTTTATGTAAAAAAAGGCTATTCTGATGTCTTAGTTAAAGGGAATTTTGATATCGTTGAAGATAAAGCTTATATAAATATTGAAGTAGAGCCAAAAACTAAAAAATATTTTGGAAAATCAGTTGTTATTGGAAATAATAAAACAAAAACGAAATTCATTTATCAAAAACTTTTGCTAAAAGAGGGCATGCCATACAATCCTTACATGATTGAAGAAGAAAGACAGTCTCTTTATAGAACAGGACTTTTTTCTAAAATAGATATTATCCCAGAAATATCTGAAGACCGAGTTGATTTAATTTATAATTTTGAGGAGATTCCTGCAGGAGCAATTGAATTCGGATTTGGTTACGGAGAATATGAGAGAGCAAAAGCTTTTTTTGAATTTTCTTATATAAATCTTTTTGGTATGAATAAGCAAATTTTTACAAGAGTGGAATTAAGCACATTAGAATCAAGAACCTATATCACATATATTGATCCATGGTTTTGGAAAGACTTAACATTTAAATCTTCTTTAATACTGGAAAAAATGAATGTAAAAAATATTGACACTAAGGATGTCATTTATAAAATCAAAAGATTAGGACTTTCAGCAGGATTTGAAAAAAAGTTTACGGAAACCTTTAAAGCAGAGCTTCTTTATGAATTAACATCTTCAAAAACCTGGGATGTAAAACCCGAAGTTGTAATTAGCAATATTGACATAGGAAAGATATTTATGAGTGGAGTGAAGGCTTCATTAATTTTTGATAGTAGAGATAATGCCTTTGACCCCCATAAGGGTTGGTTAGCCGGAGTAACATCAAAGCTAAGTAATGAATTCTTTGGTTCAGAGATTAACTTTCTAAAGACTTCATTTTATATCAATAAATATACAGAACTGACAAAATGGCTTGTGCTTGCAAACTCTATAAGGGCAGGTTGGGTGTGGCTTTATGGAAAGACTGAGGAACTTCCAATATCTGAAAGATATTTCTTGGGTGGAAGAGACTCAGTAAGAGGTTATGCACAAAATACCTTAGGACCTAAAAGAGACAATCAACCTACAGGTGGAAATGCTTTCTTAATGGGAAATGTAGAATTAAGAACATATTTAGGGAAAAACTTCTATCTTGTCAATTTTCTTGATTTTGGAAACCTCTGGAGTAGAGTAAGGGATGTAAATGTTTCAAAATTGAAATACACCGCTGGAATTGGTTTAAGATATAAAACCCCTGTAGGTCCTTTAAGAATAGACTATGGACATAAGTTAAATAGAGAAGAGGGAGAATCTATTGGAGAAATACATTTTAGCATTGGGCATGCTTTTTAGAATCTTATTTGGTAATTTTCTACTTGTGGCTTTTGGCGTTATTTTTTGTTTGTTATCTGTTGCAATAAACATAGACGCTATGGCATCTGATTTTAAAATTATAAATAGAGTTGTTGCTTATGTGGACAACATTGCTATAACACTTGAGGATTTTAACAAAGAAGTCTTGAAACTAAGAGAAAAATTTATGGATATAAAAAACGAAGAGGTTTTAAATATTTTAATAAACAGAACTCTTCTTTTGAAAAAAGCGAAAGAATTTTTTATTGAAGGAAGGGACGAGGAGATAATTAACAGTTATATTGAGCTTAAAGTAAAGTCATTAATTATTATACCTGAGACAAAAATAAAGGAATATTACGAACAAAATAAAGATAAATTTAAAGAGCAAGATTATAAAGTGGTAAGGGGACAAATAGAAAGATATTTGTTTGAGAAAGAGTTAAACATAAAACTTAAAGAACATATTGAAGAATTAAAGCAAAATGCCGAGGTAAAAATAGTTTTTATTCCCTAATTTCGTATATAAGAGCTGTTTCATCGCATTCAGGAAATTTTGGACATCTAATGCAATCTCCCCAAATTTTTTGAGGCAATTTAGATTTTTCCACTTCCTTAAAGCCTATTTTTTTAAAAAATTCAGGGATATAGGTAAGAACAAAAACTCTTTTAAGTTCAAGGGATTTTGCTTCTTGTAAGCATTTTTTTACAAGCTTTGTTCCAATGCCAGTTTTTTGATATTCTTTTCTAACAACTAAGGATCTGACTTCTGCTAAGTCTTCCCATAAAATATGTAAGGCGCATACTCCTTTTATTTCATTTTCCTCAGCAACATAAAAATCTCTAACATTTTCATAAAGTTCATTTAATGAGCGAGGAAGCATT
>FWWL01008980.1_pt1 | contig 12450 bp, 11 predicted proteins | sample 2228331 | NCBI WGS metagenome assembly FWWL01 (sample SAMEA103939775, study PRJEB20133) | metagenome | reverse complement strand
CGCACCGGACCGTACGCTCGAAATAGGGGTGCCACCGATACCACACGACAACGTCGTGCCCGACATGGGCAGAATGTCTGCGAGATGGCCCTCAACCGCAAGAACGCACTGTTCGCAGGTTCTGACGAGGGCGGCGACAACTGGGCGGTGATCGCCACGCTCGTCGAGTGCTGCAAGCTCAACGGCATCGATCCGCACGCATGGCTATCCAGCACGCTCACGCTCCTCGCCGCCGGTCATCCCGCAAATGCCGTCGGCGACCTAATGCCATGGACCGCCGTGGGCTGAGAACATCGCTTACCATTCTGCCAGCGATCACGCTTATCGGCGTCGAGCTGTCGATCCTGGGCCTGATGGTTCTGGCGGCCTCGATGGGTGGCTCCGCCTGCATCCGGGATTTAATCCGGCTTCAAGGCAGCGCACGCGATATCGCCTTGATCGCCTTTAGACCCGAACCAAACCGAGAAATTGCCTCCTTGTGCCGTTCGAGCTCGCCATAGGGAAGATAGGCGATTTCGAGGTCCGCGATCCGGCTGAACGCCGGCCTTGCGATTTGCGCGCGAACTTCGCTTTCGCGGGCGTCAGGAGCGACAAGAAACAATCCCGCTGTCGCGTGTAGATCGCTGCCGCTCAGCGCAAGGTCCAGCATCCGGACGATGCCGGAATAGATGGAGGTCGAATGTTCGACTTCGAAGGCTGCTGCGACCCGGTCGCCGCCCCGCTCCAGCCACAAAACATCGATGAGGCGGATCGCATCCGCTCCCGTCGATGTCGAAATGGAAGTCGGCAGGCTCTCGAGGCACCCCTCCCCTAAGCGCACCCCGTCATGCAGCCGTCCCCGGTCATTGGATGCGATCCAGATGTCATACCCCAGCGCCAGACCGATATCGCGCAGCCAGGCTTGGATCTCCGAATGGGTGCGGTCACTCTCGCCCTGCTTTTGCAGTGCCTTGTTGAGGGTTTGAGTTTCGGCCCGGGCTTGCTCGAGGCGCGCGGCCCAGACTCCTAGAGTCTGGTGTTCCTCGTCGCGGGGGGGCGCGGGATAGCGGCCCGAGCCGATGTCGAATAGAAGGCTGCCAATGGCGCCCAGGTCGTTCGACAGCAGATCGCGAAAACGCTCGTTCAGGTCGAGCACGCCCGACCGCATTGCGAGAAAATGCTGCCAGCTTCCGAGCTTCACCTTGCCGCCGGTCAGCTTGTTATAGCCGTTGACGATCGCCGTGTTGAACGGCGGCACGAGGGTTGGATGCAGGAAATAGAGGAGGTTGGCCACCGCTGGCCCCAACCCTTTGATGTTTAGACGATCGATCGTGTGAATACCTGCGATGATCTCTTCCGCGGTGTCGCAACAGGCGCAATGGTCCAGCAATCGACTAAACGCGCGCTGGTTCTCCGGGTTTTCATAGATGTCGGGAATGCGCAATTTGGGCTTCCAGAGAAACGCATGGTCCGCGCCCTTGAAGATCTGCCTCTGCTCAGCGACTGAATGAACGACCGTCTCCAGAGAAGAACCGCGATAGGCCACGCCAAACCGACCGGCTTCGATCTCGGCAACCACCTGAGCCAGACCACGCCTGATCGAGCGAAAGTTCTTGATGCGCTCATCCCATAGAAACCAGCTCTGGTACGTCGCGTTCGGGTCTTCCTTCCATCGCTGGATCAGCTGCCGCGCCAGCAATTCAAACTCCGCCAAACCCCGCTCCCCTTTCGCGCCGATCCTCTCCGACGCTAGCACTCCGTCCCGTATTCGACCAGTTTTTGCGTGGTCGCGCCGAATGAAAATCGGTCCACATTATTTGATATCGTCCGGAATATGCGTCAGCAGGTCACGGGTATAGTCGATCAGGAGATCGCCAGCGGTTGCCCCGTAAAGCGCGAGGAACAAGATGAACGCCAAGAGCTTCGGGACGAAGCTCACGGTCTGTTCGTTGATCGATGTAGCAGCCTGGATCATCGAGATAATCAGCCCGACCACCAACATGATTATCAGTGGGGGGCCAGCTACGATCATGATCACCCAAAGCGCCTGGCCCATCGAGGCCGAGAAAGGGCTGTAGGTCTCCATTTGCTCCCACCCGACTATGATGCGGACGCCCCTGCCCGTGATGCTGCAACCTTTGTTGCGGGGCGAGCGACACGGAGCGCGATCGGTTGATTCCAATCCGTCTTCCCCACATCCGCTCGCCCCGGCGCCACGCTGCGACCCGTGGGCACCTCGGCTGTCCATCCTGCCAGGCGATGGGCTTCATCTGAATTTACGCAGCGCTGGCGTTTACCCCTCACGACCCGATCTATTTTTGGAAGATCGCGCCTCCGTTCGAGGGAAGATGCATCGTACCGCGTAATACCAGTGACAGCCGAGGTCAGCGAAAGGCTCATATGTACGATTGCGTCATCATAGGCGGCGGTCCGGCAGGGCTGACAGCAGCCACCTATCTGGGCCGGTTTCTGCGTTCTACGCTGGTCATCGATGCTGGCGACGGCCGCGCATCCTCCATTCCAGCCACGCACAACCTGATGGGTTTTCCAGACGGCATATCGGGCGACGATCTGCTGTCGCGGATGCGCCGACATGCCCTGCGTTACGGCGCGAAGCTCTCCGATGGTTTAGCCAATGGGATTGTACAGACTCGGACGGGCTTCCTGGTCACTACAGGTGTCGAGACCGTCAATACCCGCACGATATTGCTTGCCCAAGGCGTGATAAATCATCGTCCGCGAATGGCGCTGGAAACGCATGATCGAGGCCTCGTGCAAGGTCTGATACGCTATTGCCCGATATGCGACGGCTATGAGGTCCGCGGCAAGCGAGTGGCCGTGCTGGGCTGCTCCGACCATGGCGCGGCCGAGGCTTTGTTCGTTCGCCACTATAGCGACACCGTGACCTTGCTCGCGCAAGACAGTTCGCAATTGTCGGTAGCCGAGACGGCAGATCTGGCTCGATGCGGTATTGCCGTCGAACGCGCGCCGGTTCGAGATTTGTCGATCGATGGAGAATTCCTGCACGCCCATTTGGCCGATGGCCAATTGCTCCAATTCGACACCCTTTATGTTGCCCTCGGAACCGCCCCTCGCTCGGAATTGGCGCGAATGGCTGGCGCTGGCCTGAGCCGGGGAGGTGGCATCGTCGTCGATGCGCACCAGCAAACGACAGTCGGCGGCCTGTTCGCGGCCGGCGACATGGTTGAAGGACTGGATCAAATTGCTGTTGCCGCCGGTCAGGCCGCCAAGGCTGCAACGGCGATCCACAATCTGTTGTCCGGCTGAGACGCCAGCGCAGAATCAGCCATCAAAAATATATGCATGTCGGGCTTGACCCTGACACGATGTCAGACCCCAGATTGCATTTCGTCGAGAAGGAGACGAGCCTGTGACTGATCCTGTTCCAGCTAGCAATTCGGGCGCCCATAGCTGCTGCGCCGGCAAGCACGGTGGCGGCACGGACGTGAAAACGGTCAAAGATCCGGTTTGCGGGATGATGGTTGATCCGACGGGAACGTCGCATCATGCCTCGCATGACGGCGAGGACTATCATTTCTGCAGCGCGGGTTGCCGCACGAAGTTTGTCGCTGACCCGGAGCGCTACCTGTCCGAGGGTGAGAAGGAGGCGGCAACCGCTCAACCGGGCGCAATCTGGACCTGCCCCATGCACCCGGAGGTCCGCCAGGATCATCCCGGGCCATGCCCGATCTGCGGCATGGCCCTTGAGCCGGACCTTGTGACGGCAGACACTGGGCCGAGCGGTGAACTTCTGGATATGTCGCGGCGTTTCTGGATCGCCTTGCTGCTCACCATCCCGGTGTTTGTCCTGGAGATGGGCAGCCACCTCTTCCCGGCGCTGCACAATCTTGTACCGCCCCAACTATCTGGTTGGCTTCAGTTTGCGCTGGCTACCCCGGTCGTGCTCTGGGCGGGTTGGCCATTCTTTGAACGTGGGTGGGCGTCCGTGCGGACACGGAACCTCAATATGTTCACCCTGATCGCGATGGGCACGGGCGTGGCCTGGGCCTACAGCGTTGTGGCAACCATCGCCCCGTCGGTATTCCCGGCAGCGTTTCGGATGATGGACGGGACGGTCGCAATCTATTTCGAGGCCGCCGCGGTCATCACCGTTCTCGTGCTGCTGGGACAGGTGCTCGAGCTGCGCGCCCGTGAGCGGACCTCGGGCGCGATCAAGGCGCTGCTCAACCTGGCGCCCAAGACCGCTCGCCGCATTGGCGCGAACGGGGATGACGAGGAGGTGTCGCTCGACCAGGTCGCCGTCGGCGATCGTCTCCGTGTTCGACCGGGCGAAAAGGTGCCGGTCGATGGCAAGGTTGAGGAGGGCCGATCCTCGCTCGACGAGTCGATGGTGACGGGCGAGTCGATGCCGGTCACGAAGGCGCTCGGCGACGTCGTGATCGGCGGAACGATCAATCAGAGCGGCGCGCTTGTCATTCGCGCCGAGAAGGTCGGCCGCGACACGATGCTCGCGCGCATTGTCCAGATGGTCGCTGACGCGCAGCGTTCGCGGCCACCGATCCAGCGACTGGCCGATCAGGTCGCGGGATGGTTCGTGCCCGCCGTCCTGCTGATCGCGCTCATTGCCTTTGGAGTGTGGGGAATCTGGGGGCCAGAGCCGCGTCTTGCCCATGGCCTGATCGCCGCTGTCGCCGTCCTCATCATCGCCTGCCCCTGCGCCTTGGGGCTGGCGACGCCGATGTCGATCATGGTCGGCATCGGCCGGGGCGCAGGGCTCGGCGTGCTGATCAAGAATGCCGAAGCCCTGGAGCGGATGGAGAAGATCGACACACTGGTCGTCGACAAGACCGGCACGCTGACCGAGGGCCGGCCGTCGGTTACCCGCATCGTTCCCGCGACAAGCTATGAGGAGACGGAGCTGCTGCGGCTTGCCGCCGGCGTGGAGCGGGCATCGGAGCATCCGCTGGCGCTGGCTGTAGTCGCCGCCGCAAAGGATAGAGGGATTGCGCTTGCCGAGGTCACCGACTTTGATTCCCCAACCGGCAAGGGAGCGATCGGCACGGTCGATGGCAGGCGCATCACGCTGGGCAATGCCGGCTTCCTGTCAGAAAACGGGATCGAGGTTCGCGCCCTTGAGCCGCAGGCGGAAGAGCTGCGCCAAGACGGCGCGACCGCTATCTTCATTGGGATCGATGGACAGGCCGCCGGCATCCTTGCCATTGCCGATGCGATCAAAGAAACGACGGCTGAGGCTATCGCGGCGCTTCGCAAGGAGGGCATTCGGGTTGTCATGCTGACGGGCGACAATCGCACAACAGCACAAGCGGTCGGGCGGAAACTCGGGATCGATGACGTCGAAGCCGAAGTGTTGCCGGATCAGAAAAGCGATGTGGTCTCGCGATTGAAGGCTGAGGGGCGCATCGTGGCCATGGCAGGCGACGGAGTTAATGACGCCCCCGCGCTCGCCGTCGCCGATGTCGGCATTGCGATGGGCTCGGGCACCGATGTCGCAATCGAAAGCGCCGGCGTCACCCTGCTGAAGGGCGACTTGAACGGCATCGTCCGTGCGCGCCGTTTGAGCGAAGCAACGATGTCCAACATCCGCCAGAACCTGTTCTTCGCTTTCATCTACAACGCTGCCGGGGTCCCGATCGCTGCGGGGCTGCTCTACCCGATCTTCGGCATCCTGCTCTCGCCGATCATCGCGGCGGCCGCGATGGCACTGTCCTCCGTCAGCGTCGTGACGAACGCATTGCGGCTCAACCGGGTGGAATTGTGAACATCGGCGCGGCATCGGACGCGAGCGGGGTCTCTCAGCGGATGATCCGCCATTACGAGAAAATCGGCCTGATCCCGTCGGCGGCGCGGCGGGATAGTGGGTATCGCGACTACTCGGATGCCGATGTGCATCGACTTCGGTTCATAGCCAATGCCCGCGACCTCGGCTTTCCAATCGAAGAAATCCGAACGCTGCTTGATCTATGGTCCGATCGGGCGCGCGCCAGTGCCGAGGTCAAGGCACTGGCAGAGTCCCGTGCAGCCGACCTTGGCCGCAAGGCGGACGCGCTTAATGCGATGCGAGCAGCGCTGTTGGATCTGGCGAAGAGCTGCCACGGGAACAACCGGCCGGAATGTCCGATCCTGACGCATCTGGAATCTTGAGTATGTTTAGCGCGACGTGCTAGGGTTTACTTGTGCACTCGCGTCCCGCCAGTTTTGCGAGCTGGCGCGGCAGATCGGCGGCGATCTTGCGTTGCTGTCGAGGCGGCGCGTTCTTCCATGCCCGGCATTCGGGTTTGGACCTGCCGCCCCCCCGGCACTATCCAGCCGGCCGTCAAAACAGCACAGGTCGACGCACCGCGACTTCACAGGAACCTCATCAATGGCATTCGATTGCCAGATGCTTCAACTTATGGATGGGCACGAGCCGGTCGCGATAACTCGCAGCCTGCGCTTCTGTCTCGACGGCTGCCGTGATCGATCCGGGTTCGAGGGCCGCGATGAGGCTGCTCGATCACATTGACCTTCCCGAAGCCTTGGCGGATTGGCACCCGCCGAGAGCGCATGGGCAACGAGGCTCAGATATCAGCGGCCTGAAAAAGGTGGGCTGGTCACAGCCAATCGGTCTTGCATCGCCGTTACCGCTACATAGAAATTGAACCGCTGAGCAGGGCCGTGCGCCGATCTCTCACCTTTGCAGCGGCTGCGATTGGCGATCGGTTGGGAGACGGTTCGGCGTTTCTCTTCAACTGCTCCGGTAGCAGGCGTGACGGTCATGATCGTCGCGGGCATTGGCATTGTCGTCGATGCTGTCGCAGCTTGGTTGTTCGCGTCAGGCCGAAAAGGCGAGCTCAACATCCGGGAGCATTTTTGCATATGGGGGCAGACGCCCGCCCGATCCGTTCGGCCCTAACCTTAAGCGCGCCGGACTGATTGATCGAGCCGGCGAAGACAGGCGCGCCCTCGACCTTCTCGTCCCTTTGGTCGACTTGATGTCGCGCGGGCTTCGCGCGGAAATGGGCTTGGAATGGCCATTGTAGGCGCTATCGCAAAGATCCACCATGCGAAGTCTGACTTGATCGTTCTCGATCCGGGGGTGAAGCGTGCATCAGATTTCCACTCCACTGACTGCAGTCGACGCCATACTGACGTTTAGCAGCCCGCAAGAGGCTGCAATCCTAGATCCGCTCACATCGTCCACGCGGATAGGAGAAGCGATACGGCGAACCCCGCCGATCGCCAGCAGTGCATGGTCCCGGACGCCGTGCGAGATACCATTCCGCATGCTGCGCACGTGCGCGACCGAACCTCGGCTGCTACCTTCCCTTTACGGGTTTTTTCGGAGAGGTCATTGTAACGGATCCTTGCGCTTGGTTGGTCGCCGCATCAGACGGATGGTCGTGTTCCATAATTCCAGCAAAATGATTCATCTGGTCCTCAGAAATATTCTGCGGTTCGTCTGGCGCGCCGCACGCCGTCGTCAACAGAACTGGCAACACAGCCGCCCAAGCTTGAATCTTCAACCTTCTCATCACAAGCTCCATAAGTAAGCATTCTCGGGTCAGGGGCCGCGCGGTCGTGCGTGCCCTGCTGTTGTCGCAGGATATATGCTTAAGCATTCCTATAATCAAAGCGCACTCAACATGACCATTTATACTAATTGCTGCAGCGCATACCTGTCGTATCGCTCAGGCCGTCAGCTATGCAGCGCGGGATGCCGGATGACTCGCGCCACCCCCGCCGGGGAACCCAGTTTGCTGCGCAAGCCGAACACCGACGGCCTTTCTATCTGGTGACGCAGTTGCGAGGCGCAGAGCCAGGAGTTCGCGGACTTGACCAGATGGGCGGCGATAAAGCGCGGGACTGAAGCGGCCCGCTTATCGGCGCACGCCAGTCGACACCGCGAGGTTACGTGCCCTGTCTGGTACAATTTTTTGGAATCAGCGATCTTCGAAGGTAGATGGCGCGCGGGTCATTCGGCCAGATCTTCCCTGGGTTTGGCCTGTTGCGCGTGCTGTCGGGAGCGGTGTGAAAGTCTCGTCCACCCCGGCATGCGGTGCAACTCGAGGATCAGAAGCAGCATCGCCGCTGTGATGATAGCGAGGTGGTAGATGCCGTACGCGGCGCTGAGGCCCACCGCGGCAGACGCCCAGAGAGTTGCTGCTGTTGTGAGCCCCGTGACCCGTCCCGCGTCGCGCAGGATAATCCCCGCGCCAATAAATCCGATTCCTGTAACGATGCCGGCAGAGATGCGACCCTGATCGCCGATGGCGCCCGAGACGAGCCCGAACGCGCAGGCACCCAAGGCGGTGGCCATATAAGTTCTGATTCCTGCTTCCCGGCCCCGATGTTCGCGTTGCCAACCGATCACGGCACCCAACATGGCAGCAAGGACGATGCGCCCGATATCGACCCACCATGGCGCATCCGCCGCCGCAACTGATGTCATACTCTCTCCTGTCACGTGTGTTACGCGCCGTTTTGGGACAAACGCTCTCGTTAATTAGGGGCGTCGGCTCGCGGAGCCATGGCAGTGAACCTGACGGCACCGCCGTCATTCAGGGCTGACCTATTCTTGGTCCTTTGCGAACCGATGGTGCGAGCCAGCGGACATGTATCTAAGAATTCTTCGGCAGCCGTTGGGGCCTTTCCGATCTCGGATCGTGACCAGAGGAGGATAGCTACTCTTATCCGGACTGCACCCAGTTCTCGCCACGGGGCTCGAAAGCACTAAGGTGTTGGCGCTGGCACGCGCTCATATTCCCCGAGCAGGCGCCAGACGCACAGGCTTCCCGTCATGGCCATCGCGATCCGCTTTTACGCGCCACAATAGGCCAAGACATCGGTTTGCGCGGCTGCTCGCGCCCGCATGACCATGAAGGGAGTGGCTCATTCCCACCCAAACGGGCCATCATAGCCTGTTCGGGGCCAAGACGAACGGATCAGCTCTTCTTGGCGGGAGCAGCCTTGGTTTTCGCATGCGTTTTGTAGGAATGTTTGGCTGCCTGTGAGTGCGAATGTGCCGCCTTCGCGCCCGGCTTGTGGTTAGGTGAGGCGGTGGCGATCTGCGGCATCGCAATCAGTGCGGCGGCGGGTAGGAGGGCAAAAAGACGCATGGTAAATCTCCATACCGCCGGGAAAGTCTGGCGGTGGAGGCGAGTTTCATCCAGCCATGTTGCGAGCCCCTGTCGCCATGATGAAATCGGTGTCAGGCAGGTGGCCATTCTGCGGGGTTTTCGTGGCCGGCGATGGTCGCAAAACATGCGACACGGCGGGCTAGCGCGAGGGTGGCCGTTAACCGAGACCGAAGTCTGTCGATGAGAGCGCCCTCATATCGGCATGCTCATAATGTCTTTGTACGCGGAGAGCAGCTTGTTTCTGACCTGCAAAGTTGCTTCGAAGGCGATGGAGGAACGCTGACTGGTGAGCATCACCTGGGCGATGTCGGTGGTCTCGCCCCTTTCATAGGCCTCTGTGGCCGTCTCTTCCTGCGCGTCGAGTTCGCTGACTTTCCGTAAATGAGCTTGGAAAGTCGATACGAAGGTTGACTGCTCGACGTCACTGGCTTGTGCGACGCGCGCTGTCTCGCTCGCTGCCCCTACGCCGCGAGGAGTCGCATTATTTTGGAGCAAGGCATCCATTGTCGACTCGAAGCTCGGCCGCGCAATGACACCCGCAGTGCCAACATGGTTCGGATTGGTGGCGACATTGCGCAGCGCGATGTTCCGCTGAAGGATCGCTCCGCGCACCGCCATGACATTGTTGACGGATATTTCGCCCAATGGTCAGTCCTTCCCGCAGCTTTTGCCCGCAAGATACAAGAATTACGTCTACACCGTTAGAACATGGTTAACGGGCATTATCGAGGGTAAACTTTGAAGATCCCCCTCACAGAGCCATGCCGCGTTGGCGGGAGCTGGCTTCTTCATCTGGCTCGTGATCAGCGTCACCAGCGAAGGCTGCTGGTCAGCTTGGCACGCTCACCGTCGTCCACTCTCGTCGCACGCGCATCCGATCACTGGCGAGATCGGCTATTCTGACGTCGAGTTCATCAGCAAGACAGATCAGACAGGGGCCAATATGTTCAAGTGCTATTGGCAATCGAGCTCCTAAACGCCCGCGTCTCTCTGGAGATTTCATCATGTCCGAACGGCTGATTTCGTATGGCGACGAATCCCATGCGGTTCGCGAGTCAAGCAATCCTGTAAATGCCAAGCCAATTCTGCCCGCCATCCGGAAGATCGGGCTTAGGGATCTGCGGAGTGCGTTGACGGCGGGGATCGAGGATTTCCTCGCGATGCCTAGCCATGTCGTGCTCCTGAGCATCATTTATCCGATATTTGGTTTGTTCGTTGCCCTGATATCGGCTGATCACGACGTCATGCCCTTGCTGATTCCGCTTACGACTGGCTTCGCGCTGATCGGGCCGTTCGCGGCGCTCGGACTGTACGAGTTAAGCCGCCGCCGCGAGCTCGGCCTCGATGTTTCCTGGAAACACGCTTTCTCCGTCTGGCATTCCCCTTCACGTAACAGCATCGCAGTTCTCGCGATCGCGCTCCTGACAATTCTTCTTGCCTGGCTGTTCGTGGCGCACGCGCTCTATCGGTTTCTGCATGTCGATCCGATGGTCTCGCTCCCACGCTTCGCCTATTCGTTGTTTACGACATCACAGGGCCAGACGCTTCTGATCGTCGGCGGAGCCAGCGGGTTTCTTTTTGCTACCATTGTCCTCGCCACGTCAGTGGTGTCATTTCCTATGCTGCTCGATCGCAACATCGGCGCGGGTGCCGCAGTTCTGACGTCGCTGCGCGCAGTCCGATCGAATCCGGTGCCCATAGCGCTTTGGGGGTTAATTGTCGCCGCGTCGCTCGCCTTCGGCTCACTTCCCCTATTTGTCGGCTTGGCGGTCGTCATGCCGGTGCTCGGGCATGCAACGTGGCACCTCTATCGTCGTTTGATAAACTGACGAGAGGCCACGTAAACATCAGGCCGCTTAAAACAGCATTCGATGCCGCCCAGCAAGCCAAGCAGAGGGGCGCGGCAATGCTCATTGCAGCGATAAGGCTGCGAGTGGCTAGGTTCACTCCCTTTGGGCGGGAGTTAATTCCGCCTGAGGAGAGGGGAAGAGGGGGTTAGCCGCGTAATATGTTTGGATCGGCGACACCGCAGCGGACCAGAACACAATCGAGGAGGACAAGAGGGCCTAATGAGCAGAAAACCGCGAACCAAGCCCTGCGCCACTGGCGTTCACCGGCCTTGCCGCATCGAGTCCAACGAGAGTGGCATGCAGAGGGCGAGCTGGCGGCTATGCGGCTGCGCGCTCGTGCGGACCGCAGCGAGTAGATGCTGGTATTTTTCTGGGTTGCTCGGCGATGCGGTGGCGGAGCCGGATCAGCGCGTCGCCGTCCGCCTCTAGCCCTCTGCTCCGACATCTCACAGCTGATACGCAAGTTCATGGGCAGCTTCCGATGATAACGTCCCAGGAAAGCATGCAGTCGTTATGACCTGTCTGAGTTGGTTGTTCGGTGGGGTCGTCCTCAGCCTTGGGTGGTCATCGTGATGATGACTCGACTTTTGCCACTCTAACGCCGCAAATCCTCTTGATCCTCCAGTAGCTGGAATATCGAGGCTTGCCCCCCGCGAGCTTAAGTATTGGAGACGGGCCTTTGACGACGACTCCTGGTGAAGCGACCGGTATGTCTCGACGCTCGATAGTTGAGCGGATCTTGTCGTGGCGGGTGTGATCATGGGCCGGTCGGCGCTCGCCAACGCGCTTCCTGAACCCTCGCGTCCTTGGAATTTCGGTGCGGGCCACCTTGAATGGGAACGGCTATAAGTCGGTACCGGAGACACCCTTCTCGTCTCGGCGCAAGTGGGAGGGTCAGCGGTACGAGCGGTGCTCGATAGCGGCAGCGGTGCGACGATGATCAGCACGGCGCTCGCGGCGAAGCTCGGCTTCAATAATGGCGAGCGGCGAATGATCAGCGGGCTGAGCGCCAAAGCACCGGTGCGGTTGATACATGATGTTGATGTGTCGCTTGCCCGCGAACCGCGTCGATTGCCCTTCGCCGTGGTCGCTGATGACGTGACCCCCTGATTTCTACCAGCGCGGATTAGAGCCCAGCAGCTTTGTTGCGCATGAGCGCGGGTTGAGCAATGGCCTGCGCAGCGGAGCCCGTAGGGCGTAGCGAAGCAGCCCATTGCTTATCCAGTTCAGCGGCGAAGGCCGCTGGGGTCTCGTATCCAAGGGCTGAGTGCGGTCGCTCCCGGTTGTAGTCGTCGGCCCAAGCGGCGATCACCACGCGGGCATGGTCCAGGCTGAGGAACAGGGTCTCGTTGAGCAGTTCGTCACGCATGCGACCGTTGAAGCTCTCGACGTAGCCGTTCTGCATCGGCTTGCCCGGGGCGATGTAATGCCACTCGACCCCGATCTCCCCGCACCAGGCGAGCACCGCGTTCGAGGTCAGCTCGGTGCCGTAGCACATTGGG
>FWWL01008974.1_pt1 | contig 12452 bp, 13 predicted proteins | sample 2228331 | NCBI WGS metagenome assembly FWWL01 (sample SAMEA103939775, study PRJEB20133) | metagenome | reverse complement strand
CATCGAAGAGGAGTTCATGGACGCATGAATACTATTCCCAAAGCCTATGTGGTCGTGGTCGCACGGCGCGCCGATCAAGAGGCGCTTGCGCGTTACCGGGAGCTTTCCGCGCAAGCGGTCGCTGAACACGGCGGACGGTTTCTTGCGCGCGGTGGCAGGATGCAAGTACTCGAAGGCGCGTGGCAACCGGTGCGTGCGGTGATCGTCGAGTTTCCGTCTTTTGAAGCGGCTAGCGCATTTTACGATTCCGAAACCTACCGCCAGGCACGGGCAGCGCGACAGGGCCACGCCGAGTACGACATGCTGGTCGTGGAGGGCTTGCCGACGTGACAGCCAAGGCCATGTCCATGCTGATGGGCTATGTCTCGGCACACTTCCGTTCTTAGGGAGGCAGGTGCTCTAACCGTACCGGTTTGGTCCACAGCGAGCAGGACCGACTCAATCGAATCGTTGCAACCGTTTTCATTCTAGGAGCTTCAAATATGACTGCCATTGTCGATGTCATCGCGCGCGAAATTCTCGATTCGCGCGGAAATCCGACCGTCGAAGCCGACGTGCTGCTGGAATCAGGTGTGCTGGGTCGCGCTGCGGTGCCTTCCGGGGCTTCCACCGGCTCGCGTGAGGCGCTAGAACTGCGCGACGGCGATGCCAGCCGCTATCTGGGCAAAGGGGTACTCAAGGCAGTTGAGAACGTCAATACCGAGATCTGTGAGGCGCTCCTGGGACTGGACGCCGAAGACCAGGCCAACATCGACCGCACGCTCATCGAGCTTGACGGCACCGAGGACAAATCGCGCCTCGGGGCCAACGCCATTTTGGCTGTGTCGATGGCAGTGGCCAAAGCCGCGGCGGAACAAGCGGGTTTGCCGTTGTATCGCTATTTGGGTGGGGCAGGGCAGAAAGTCATGCCGGTGCCGATGATGAACGTGATCAACGGCGGGGCGCACGCCAACAACAGCCTCGATATCCAGGAATGCATGATCATGCCAGTGGGCGCGACGTCGTTTCGCGAAGCGTTGCGCTGTGGTGCCGAGGTGTTTCATCACCTCAAAAAGATTATCGACAAGCGCGGTATGCCCACCACCGTCGGTGACGAAGGTGGTTTCGCGCCCAATGTCAAGAATACCGAAGAAGCGTTGCAGCTCATCCTCGAAGCAGTATCTGCTGCCGGATATGAACCCGGGCGCGACGTGCTTCTCGCGCTCGATTGCGCCAGTTCCGAGTTCTACCGCGACGGGCAGTATGTGCTCGAAGGCGAAGGATTGACGCTGTCCTCGGCCGGGTTTGCTGACTATCTGGCCACTTTGGTGGACAAGTTCCCGATCGTTTCGATCGAAGACGGTATGGCCGAAGGCGACTGGGACGGCTGGAAACTGCTGACTGAACGGCTGGGCGACAAGGTCCAGCTGGTGGGCGACGATCTGTTTGTGACCAACACGCGGATTCTCGCCGAGGGGATTGCGCGCAGGATTGCCAACTCGATCCTCATCAAGGTCAATCAAATTGGCACGATCACCGAGACGATCGCCGCCATCGAGATGGCCAAGCGCGCCGGCTACACCGCGGTGGTGTCGCACCGATCGGGAGAGACCGAGGACGCGTTCATCGCCGATCTGGCGGTGGGGCTGTCGACGATGCAGATCAAGACCGGCTCGCTGTCGCGCTCGGATCGCATCGCCAAGTACAACCAGCTGCTGCGCATCGAAGAGGATTTGGGGGATACCGCACAGTATCCCGGCGTGGCGGCGTTTTATCAGCTGCGTCAGGGCTGATCGGGGGTGCGCGTCGGCGTGGGTGCTCTGGGCTGATCCGAATCACGTGAGTATCTTTCTCGAGATACTTTTGCCGGTGAGTCATTCGGATAAACGCTCAGGTGCGCACGCCAGCTCCCTGGACAAGGACAGCCATGCTGGTGACGCTCCTGAGGGTGGCGCTGGTGCTGTTGCTGCTGCTCTTGACGCACCAGCTGTGGTACGGTGAAGGCGGGATCCTGCGTCGCAACGCGCTTGAGGCGCGCATTGCGGAGTTGCGACAGCAAAACGAAGCGCTGGCGCAGCGCAACGAACGGCTGGCCGCCGAGATCCGCGAGCTCCGGGAAGGCGGGCCAGTGGTCGAAGAGCTCGCCCGGCGGCAGTTCAACTGGGTGCGGGAAGATGAACTCTTGTTCATGCTGCCCCGCCCGGCGACGGGGCAGTAGGCGCATCGAGCGCCTCAACAAACCCTCTAGCGTGATCGGCACTGAGCGGCGAAGGGCTTACTTGCTATCGATGCGGCGCAACGTGGCGCGGTAGCGCGCCGCGGCTTTGAGGTAATGCGCAGCGTTCTGGCGCAGCGCCGCGACGTCCGCATCGCTCAAGGTGCGCACGACGCGTCCCGGTGAACCGACCACCAGGCTGCGGTCGGGGATCACCTTGCCTTCGGGCACTAGGGCGTTGGCGCCGATCAGGCAGTCACGGCCGATCACCGCGTGGTTGAGGATCACCGCATTGATGCCGATGAGCGACCCGTCGCCGACGGTGCAACCGTGCAGCACGGCCATGTGACCGACCGTGACGTGCGCACCGATGGTCAGCGGCACACCTTCGTCGTTGTGCAGAATCGCGCCGTCTTGAATGTTGGTGCCTTCACCCACCGTGATCGGAGCGTTGTCGCCGCGCAGTACCGCGCCGAACCACACCGAGACGCCGGCGGCCAAGCGCACGTCGCCGATCACCGTGGCGTTGTCGGCAATCCAGACATCGGCAGCGAGGTGCGGTATTTTGTCGCCCAGAGCGAAAACGGCCATGATCGTCCATCCGTTGGGGGATGTGGCATTATAACCGAGTACGACACTCAGGAATCGGAAACGACACGATGTTGGCCTATCGGCATGGATTTCACGTCGGCAATCACGGCGACGTACTCAAGCACTGGATCCTCATCGAAGCGCTCGCCGCGTTCAACCGCAAAGACAAACCGTGGACCTATTACGACACGCACGCCGGTGCCGGCAGGTATGCGCTGCACCGGCGACTGGGCGGGCGTTTCCCCACGGAATGGCGCGAGGGCATCGCTCGCCTCTGGGAACAGCGGGCGCAGGCGCCGGCTGCGTTGCGGCGTTACCTTGCCACCCTCGCCGCATTCAACGAGCGCGATCGCCTGGTGCGCTATCCCGGGTCGCCGGCTCTGGCACGCCACCTGGCACGCCCCGAGGTCGGTGACCGCTTGTGGCTGTGTGAACGACATCCCAGCGATTTTGCGGTGCTCTTCCGGCGCTACGAAAAAGACCCGCTCGTGCGTTGCGTTGCCGGGGATGGCTTTACCCTGGCGCCGCGCGCGATGCCACCGGCGGTGCGCCGCGGTCTGGTGATGATCGATCCCTCCTACGAACTTGCCCGCGATTACGTGGCGACAGTACAAACGGTGCGAGCGGTGCGGACGCGTTTTCCGCAGGCGGTGGTGATGGTGTGGTATCCGCTGTTGAAGCGCTTTGAAGTACCGCAAATGGTGCGGCGGTTGCGCAATGTCCTACCCGAGGACCATCTGTGGGTGGAATTGCAGGTCAAAGCGCCGCCGCAAGAAGGGTGGGGGATGTACGGCAGCGGTGTGGTGGTGATCCAGCCGCCGTTTGGGCTGAGCGAAACGATCGCCGCCGGCGTGCCGTGGCTCAAAACGGTGCTGGCGCAGGACGAGTCGGCACGCGTGGCGTGGGAGGCTAAAGAGGCCTGACGGCGCACCGGATCCCACACGATGCTTGGCGTCGGGCGTCTTATCGAGCGATGAAATCCATCGGTCTATTTACAAAACGCTGTAGGGAGTGCCACCTCATTCACTCTCGGTGCGCGATGGGGCTGGAAAACACCAGCGTGCCGTCGCGCCGCATCATCAAATTGTCCCGGCTGATCAAGTCGGGTAAGAGTTTGTACTGTTCCGCGAATTGCGCAAGCGCTTCGATCGCTTCTGCCAGCGTTCCTTCGACCAAAGGCGGCTGCAGCTGCGTCATTTGTTTGAGCGCCAACCGACCCATGCGTATTCCCAACTCTCCCCACTGCTGGCACATCTCCCAATACACCTGCGTCAGCCGCGCGGCCAGCTCACCGGCAGGGGTGCGTGCGGGAATCGGGTACAGGCGTTCCATTTCGAACAAGTGCATCGGTAAGCCTTGTCCGGTGCGGCCGATGATGCCGTGGTAAGCGTGGATGATCGGGAAATGCACGCCTTGCGGGCGATCCTCGGCCGCATAAAGCTGAAATACGTCAGGGTCGGTGATGATCTTATACACGCGCTCGTTGCCGGCATCGAGCACGATGCTGTGCCGCCCGCGCGCCAGCTCCGGTTTCCCTTGCAGTAACGGATGATCCGGCAAGGGGTCACGAATCGTCGCGCTGGCATCCTGGGTTGGTGTCGTCATTGTCGTCTGCCTCCCGGTTTTGTATTTCAATCATATCACGGGCCAAGCGTTGGGCGCGGCTGCTGGGGGTTTCCAAAGTGATTCTTCCCAGTTTGCCCTCACGAAAGTCCTGTAGCACCCCTTGCGCCGCTTTTTCGGTATCGAGTAGGCCACCGGCCAATACGCAGCCGCGCCGACGCGCGATCATGACCAACCACTCGTGCGCCAGCATCGCCTCGGGCGGGGAAAGACGGTAGCGTTCGCACAAGCGATCCCCATAGCCCTCCTCTTGCAACACCATGATGAGCGCCTGCGCCACTTCGCTGTCGGTGACCGCATTGCGCCCGATCGCGTGGCACGCGGCGAGCAAAAAGCCATCGCTGTCGTGCTCGATTTTCGGCCACATCAGGCCGGGGGAGTCGAAGAGCACGCAGCTTGGAGAAAGCTCGTAGCGCTGCAGCGCTCTGGTCACCGCCGGTTCGTCGGCCACTTTCGCCGCTTTGCGCCCCAGCAGCGCGTTGATGAGGGTGGATTTGCCAACGTTGGGAATGCCGGCGATCAACAGCCGCAGGGGTTTCAACGCCGTGCCACGGTGCGGCGCGAGCGCCTGCGCGGCGGGAACCACACGGCGCACCTCGGCCGGGCGGTGCGCTGAAATTGCCAGGGCCTGCGTCTGTGGTTCCCGCGCAAGCGCCTGCAACCACTGGCGCGTGCGCGCTGGGTCCGCAAGATCGGCTTTGTTGAGCACCTTGAGCGTCGGCTTGCCGCGCTCGCGCCACATTGCTTCGAGCATCGGGTTGCGGCTCGCGGCAGGTATGCGCGCATCGAGCACCTCGATGAGCACGTCAATGTCGGCCAGCGCTTGGCGTAACTTGCCGCGCGCCGCATGCATGTGGCCGGGGAACCATTGAATCGAGGGCATAACGCTTTTGCCGTGAATCGTGCAAAAGCATAAATGCTACCAGCATCCTTCTGGACCACGGATGCCCTGGTGGTTGAGGGTGAGCGGAGTACAGGCAGCGTCCTTCTGCGCTTGCTGCCCTATCGCGGTGGCGCTTAGCGCGTAGCTTGTGGCCGTGGGAGGTGCGGCAAAAGCGAAGGTGTAACGGTTCGACAGTTCGTTGCGGCATTCAAGATTGGGAAGTTCTGCCCCCTGATAACTCATTCGGGTTGTGTAAAAGCGCTCCACCCACTGCGCCAGCTCCGTCAAGCAGGCCTGCGCTGCGGCACGGTGAGTGCGCACAATGTGGTTCTGGTAAGACGGGAAGGCGATCAAGGCAAGGATGCCAATGATCACCACCACAATCATCATTTCGATGAGGGAAAAGCCGCGCCGAGACATAGCGTTTCCTTCTCAATGGCACAATTCTTGCCAGCCGGTTCGACCCAGGCCGACGTCGTCGCCGCGCGCGGCGCGCACATTGCCGCTTTCATCCACCAACAGTTGTTGTCCTTGATCGTCCAGCACAGTGATTTTGCCGCCAGAGCCAAACGCGATGCCGCTGGGTGCTAAGAGTTCGCCCTGGTACATCAGGCGATCCTGTGGGGTAACCTGACGGTCGCGGTCGATGTCAAATACCGGAAAAGGCAAGCGGCCACAGTTTTCTAGCGACAAATCCATCACGAAGCCGCGGCGACCTCCGGAACACGGGTCCAGGTCCGGTACTAGCGTAGAGAAGCGCACGCGCTTGTATTCGGTGCCTAGGGTGCGCGGGCGCACCACGACGCGTTCGCCGAGTTCGACGTCTAAGTCCAGATAGCATCCGCGATGGCCGGGCTGAAGTGGGTTGTTGGAAACTACGCGTACGGTGTCACGTCCAAGCGGTGTTTCTACCTCGAATTGCGTCAGGATGCGCTGGCGCCCAAGGTCCGCCCGGGTGATGGCAGTAGTCATGGTTTCGCGATCGTGCACGATGTAAATCGTCTGCACCTGGGCGCTGGTTCGGTCGGTTTCGAAACGGTATGAACCCGTGCCGAACGCGACCGCGAGCAAAGAGACCGGTTCCGTGGTGCCGCTATCTTCGGCAGCGGGTTCGTAAAGGATCTGCGCTACCGGCGCGGTGGTGATAGGCTGGGAATTTCCATCGGGGTCGGTAGCGTGCGCCAGGCGCTGCACATGCCAAGAGTTCGGGTTGCTGGCGCTGAGGTCGAACCGCCAGAGATTGCCCTGCAGGTCACCGGCATAAACGCGATCAACCCGTCTGGAACGCGACGGCCAATCGGTAACCAGCGGCGCAGCCAGACCGTTAGGTTGCTCGGCCGAACCCACTCCGGTGTCTACACTTCCGATCAAGGTGCCTCGGAGTAGGTCGATTACCAGTAACTTGGCGCGCTGATCCTGGCTGAGGTAGCCGTTGCCGGTGATCACTGCCCAAGTGTCGTCGCTAAGACGCGCCACCGCCGCTTCGCCGCTTGCCGCCCCAAGGTCGGGATGGGAGAATTCCCAAAGCACGTCAGCAGGTTTGAACTCGCGCGGCCGCGTGACGTCAAGCGCAAAAAGAGTGCGCCCGCCTGCGCCCAACGATGCAACCAGTATGTCGCGCCATTCATTGCCGATGCGGTAGCGACGCACATGGATTTCCCCATCCACGAAATAACGGTGGCGTTCGTTGTAATGTGGGTCGGTCAGATGCACGATCGGGGCAGGGGAGTTTGCCGAGTCATTCTCCCGCAGCAGCAACACCCCCGGCACGTACGCAAAAAGCTCCTCCCCCGTTTCGGCATCGAACGCGTGCAGCATACCGTCGTTTGCGCCCACATAGACGACGCCGCGGTGATATACCGGGTGGGCGTGGATGATGTCCCCCAGAAGGCGCAAACCTTCTGTGGCGGCGCGGTTGCGTAACCCCGCAACCTCTTGACCGCGAAGCCAGGTCAGACGCTCTTGACCCCGGTTGTCGGTGCTGCCGTCGACATTGCGGTTGAGCGCGGCCTTTTGGTCGTCGCTGAGCTGTGTCCACTCCAGCCAGACCCCGCCGCCGCGCCCGGTGGGTTGGTTGTTTTTGGCAAAACGGGTAACCAGAGTGCGCCGATTTTGCGTTGCTTGCTCGCGCAGTTTGACTTCGGCTTCCCAACAGGTGGGACAACCGCGCGGTTGCGTCAAGCCGTCGACGACGCTCAGCCCTGCCAGAAACCCTGACCAGTCGCTGGCGCGAAACCCGGCGACGAACACGCGCGTGTCGGTGCGCAGCACAATGGTGCTTGCCGCCGAGCTGGCGCTGGCGGCTTCGATTTCCAGCGAGATCGCTTCGAACGCCTCCTTGAGGCTTTGCACCATTGCTGTCGCGTCGCCAGCGGTAAAATAGTGGTCCGGGCGCTTGAACGCCGGTTGGCCCGCGCCGCGAGGACCAAACGGGGTGAGCGTTTGCCCGTTGCTGTGCCACCAGGATTCGGGAAGGGGTCGTGCGCCCCACCCTTCCGGGTCGAAATCGGCCGGCAGTCGCGCGCCACCGTATTTGGCTGCGAGCGCGTACTGGTTTCGCGCCATGCCTTCGAGCGATTGTGCTTCCAATACGTCGATCCAATAGGTACTGGCGCGGGTTTTTCCAGGCAGATCGGGCCTAAGGTCATAGCTGTTGGCGTACCAGGACATGCCGGCGATGAACGCCGAATTTTCCCGACCGGTAAAATTACATGACGAACCAACATTGCCGATGCCTTCCATTTGCCCGACGCGGTTGGTGAGCGCCACGACGTTGATGCCGGTGTCGCTTTGTACTTGCCCGGGTTTTGAGGGTTCGTTGGTGGTGCAGGAACTGCCGGGCAGATTTTTGTCTTTGTGTGAATAGATGTCGCCAATGCCAAGAATCACATTTTTCTGGCACCAGTGCGTGATGGGGTCATCCCAAGTAGTGATGACGGGAAAGCCATCAGCCAGGTTGTAGCGGTCGGTTTGATTGGCCGGTAGGATGGAATATTCCGGCACGTTACCGAGATTGCGCAGATAACGCAGTGCCGTGTAGTACAGCTCGGATACGGGATCGATCGATTTGTGGTTCCGCGTCGTCATCTCGCCAAATTTATTGAGATAGTTGATGACGTCGCTGTCTTGAATGTTCGCGTTTGTTGCCGCAGCCCAGTCGCTGTCGGGGTTGCGGATGAGCACACCAGTCACCGGATCCCATTCGCGGCGAGGATTATCCACCCATTCACCCTGTTCGTTGCGAATTTTTGGTCCGATGTACTTTTTGCGCGCGCGCATCACTCCACCGTCACGCAGTATGTCGCTATCATTGAGATAAGAGAAGAGTGAGTACTCCAGGCGGTCGGCGTATTCCTGCAGCAGCCCTTCGGGTTTCCAACCCGAGGCATATTGCTTGCAGTTATCTTCCAGCAACCCCGGAACGCACACCGCGACGCGCACGCTGAGCTCACATGGCGCCGAGGCACAGTTACTGCTGGCCGGGTTGTAATGCTGTACGTTGGCATCGACGTTCGTGGCGTTGAGGCGAAAGCGCATGCGGTGTCCCAGGCCTTGAATGCGTATCTGCAGGAAGTTGGCGGTAAAGGGCGTATGTTCTCGTACGAGGGGGGCGTTGTTGCCGCTTGCCGGGACGCGACGGTTGGGAAAAATTCCTGTTCCTCCTTGCCCGTCATGTCGGGCTTTTTGCAACCATGTCTGACTCGGAGTGTCTTTGACGCGGTTGCCGCCGGTCAGGGCTTTGCGAAAAGGATCCACGGTCTGCGTAACTGCCCAGTTGAGAAAATTGCCGCTCCATTCCCCGGCACTGCCGCAGCGACCGTTCGAGGTGGTGCGCACCGGGTAGAAATGCCGCTCGCTTTCGGTTGCATGGTAACGGTATTGATAACATTTGCGGGGGTCGAAGTAGCCGACGTAGACGCGGTCGGGATTGAAGTCGCCGAGATTGGCGACGCTGTTGATCGTCGGCCATTCCACCGAGGGGGTGAGCACGAGGTGACCGCTATCCACGAGCTGCAGCGTAAACAGCGGCTGCTGCGCGACCACCAGCTCGGCACGCGTGCTCGAGCTGGCAACAAGTCCAGCGCTGAAGCCTATGAACCAGAATAATACTGCTGCGCTGCGCTGGAATAACATGCCTCGGCTCCTTAGCGTTCCTCTGGGCAAACGACGATATCAGCCGTGTAAGTCGAGCGCAACCACACCGCTGTCGCAGAGCTGATGCCGCTGGCGCGCGCATAGACAGCGTGCGAGTGCAAGCACTGCCGATCGGCGCTACCGATGTCCGGGTCATCGCGGGTTCGAGGGCGATTGTCGCCGACCATCTCGCCGACGCGGTAGCTGGCGCTGCCTTCGTATTGCGCGAGACTGATGTGACCGTCTGCATCTGGCCAAGTTTCGATGGTGCAAGTTGGCGGCGGTTCGCGCTGCCGTAGCGTCTCGTTGCCGTCGATTTGGGCAACAAGCCACTGCTCGCCCGCACGCAGCGCCGTTTCCGCGGCTTGGAACGCCTGGTAACGGTCTTGCCAGTTGGCGGCGATGCGTTCTTGCAGCGTGACTTCGCGCACGGCGGCGAGCGCCAGAAGGGAGACGATGAGCAACAACACCACACCGGTAATCAGTGCAAAGCCGCGGCCAGGACAGACCACTTCGGTGCGCAAACGTCGCTGGTGGTAGGACGTGGCCAGCAAAGAGGCGCGGTTGCTAATGCCTTGCACCGAAACAGCCCCCTTCAAGGCAACTGGTTGCGCAGACTTACGACAATCGTCCATTGGCGCTCCAAGGGGGTACGTTCAGTGCCGGTTGTGCTCAGGCGAACACCGACCGGTTGCTGGGACTCGGTTGTGACAGTGACGCGCACTGCGGTGACTTTATTCCACTCGCGCACGTCGCGTGCAGTAAGAAAACCGAGGTTTTCCCGCCCTTGCTCCAGATAGCGCAGCTGCAGACCGGTAATCCCTTCGGCGATCTCTTCCGCGCGCGTCTCTGCGTTTTCGTTTTGGGTGAGCAAACGCAGCCGCCACAGCGACCAGCCGTCGCGTTCGTTTCGCCCCACGTACCAGGCGCTGGCGTTGAGCTGTGCCAGGTAGCCACCCTGGGAGAACGGGTATGGAGTTCCCACCGCCGTGCAGCGCACCGGCAAGCCCAACCCTTTGGTGCAGTTGCCGGGTTGGTGGCCAGTGCCGGTGTTGTGCACGATCGTGACATTGTTGGAGTTGGCGTTGGTCACCTGAAATAACGCCGCCTGCCGGCTGTCGCACGCGAGCACGATGTCTCCGTTGCGCACACCGTGCGACGGGGTATTGACCATGAACTGAGCCGAAAGGGGGTTATGTTCGACGATTCGGACAGGGGTGGTATTTGCGGTGGCGCTAAGGATAGTTACGGCGTCGGTGCCGACACGTCGATTGCCCGGGCTTGTGCCAAAACGGTGCGGAAAGCTGTTGTCGTTGCTATCATAGCCGTGTATCGGCGATTGCTGCCATTGTGCCCACCACAGCTGGTCGCTTTGGTTGAGCACCACCGCCGTGGGAAGGGAACGATCGCAGAAATTCCCTCCTGCTTCACGCAACTCCCGCGCGATCATCTCAAGCGCGAAACGGGCGTTTTCCTGCATCTGCGCCAGCGCTTCGTTACTGCGAAACGCTTCGCGCTGCGCGAAAAACATCGTGACCACCGCGCCCAGCACTACCAACCCGAGGCTCAGCGCAATCAAGATCTCTACGAGCGAAAGCCCAGATTGCCGCTTCATAGCCGTGACCGCCATCCGACTTCGACCCAAACCGCTTCGTCGCGTCGACTCGCCAAGCGGTCGTCCCAACGCACTGCGACACTGCAGTAGCAGTTTTCTCCCTCGACAACGCTGCACGGGTCTTCTCCGTCTTGCGCCGGGGTACAGCTGATGCGAACGCACGGTTGCGCTGCTTCACCCATCTGCGCACGCACCATTATCAGCATCTCGGCAAGCGCACGTTGTTCGGGCAAGGCCGCGTCTGCCGGCGGATCGCAGGCCCAGCCAACGGTATCGAACGCATTAGTGGTCGCAAGCTGGCGGTGCGCGCGTAACGTGTCCATGAGAAAGTAGCTTGCGGCAATCGCTTGTGTGCGCATTGCTGCGCTCTGGTTGCTTTTGAGCGCGTTGGCAAGCAGCCCGGCCATCGCGAGTAACCCCACCGCGAGCACGACCACTGTCACCAGTATCTCGATCAAACTGGCTCCGCGCGTGTTCTTCATGAGCAGTCGTCCTTGGGTTCGACCCGAGCGCGTACGTTGGTCAGCACGATCTGCCGTCCGCGCGAGGTAGAGGAAGCACACAACGAGAAGCTTCCGGCGGTTGCACCGACTTGGGCAATCCGGGCGTTGGGCATGTAAGAGATCGCAGTCCTTAATTCGGCACGATTGATGCTCAGGGTAATCCCTGCCGGCAGCGGTCCCCACGCGCGTAATAGTTCTTCCGTCTCATCGCGACGCTGGTTGCCGTTGACATCGGCAAAGACGATCCAACCACTTTCCCATCCATCGGCGGTGGTAGCACAACTCTCACCGTCGCTGCTGCGACAAACCACCACTTGTTGCGCGCGGCGGACGGCTTCGCTGCGCGCCAGATGCAGCGCCGAAAGAAACTCATTGGCGCTGACCGAGAGCCGATGCTGTACGGTGAGTTCACGGTAGCTCGGCACGGCAATCCCCAGCCCGATCGCCAGGATTGCGACCGTAATCATCATTTCTACCACCGTCAGCCCGCGTTGCCACAAGAAGGGTTTCACAGCTCAAACGTCCTGAAATGTCGGCATTCCGGGTTTCGTTTGCTTTTTGGCTGGGGCGGGACCTTGCGTTGCGCCCCTCAGGCCTATGCCAGAGCAACCGATTCCAAGCGGCTGCTTCGAAGGGGCAGTTCACAATTTACATCTTTGGCCCGCAAATTCAATCTCAATGGAAATGTGGAAATGGATTGAGCCGACAAAATCTCGCGCCATGGCGCAGTCCGTAGCAAGGGCGAAAGGCCATTGAGCAGACCCGTCAAGGACTAAGAGCGGTCTTGAGGTGGCAAACGCTACTGCTCACCATCGCACCACCGCCGCGGCACCAACGCATCAAAGAGCGCCGCTTCGGGGCTGCCGGGTTCGGGTTGCCATTGGTAGCGCCACGTGGCCACGGGGGGCA
>FWWL01008970.1_pt1 | contig 12453 bp, 14 predicted proteins | sample 2228331 | NCBI WGS metagenome assembly FWWL01 (sample SAMEA103939775, study PRJEB20133) | metagenome | reverse complement strand
ATTTAACATTATCACCATAAGGCGAGTCTACAAAAATCATATCAACACTGTTATCTTTCAGTGGTAATTCTCTTGCATCCGCTTGAATGATGTCGGGGCGCGTAGGTGATATATCAAAAGCGATAGACCTTCTTTCCTCTTCTTTGCATACATCTATTGTTGTTCCACTTCCTGCCATAGGATCTAATACAAGATCCCCAGGTTCGGTATATCTTCTCACTAAATTGTAAATGGTAAATGCTGGTGTTACACCAGGATATTTATTATCACCCTTAGGGGTTTTCCCATAGCTTTGTTTTGGATAATCCCAAAGTGTAGTGGTTTCAGGTTTGGGTTTTTCATCAACTTCAACTTGAGGAATAGGTATTTTGGACAGGTCAATATTGGGATTTTCTAAAATTTTCATCAAAAATTCTATGATTTCTTCTCCAAAAACATCTTCTTTCCAGTTGAAGTTTAATTTTTTTAACAGGCGTGATGCGTTTTTAAAGGATTTAATTTCTCCATTAATAGATACTTTAACTTGGTAAGGATATCTGCCATTCCAAATTTGAGGGTTAATATTTTTACCACCATCTGAGTCTGCTATAAAAGGACCATAAAGTGTATCGTTATCAATGTTTAGTAAAAATAAAATATCACCCTTTTTAATTTTATACACTTTATCACGATAGATGCGATTTGTGGCAAATATCCTATGAAAAATACATTCATTAAAATTCCTATTTGTGCAAGCAAATATTGCTCCTTTCACTATTGAAAATTTTAAAGGTAAAAGGTTGAATTTATATTAAGATATCTTTAAGTTTCTTTTCTAAATTATTTAGAATGGAAATATCATTACTTCCACCTTCCGCCTTGAATTCATTTCCTCCACCTTTGCCTACAATTTCCATCATTAAATTTTTTGCATTAATTTTATCCTTTAAATTCTTGCCCACTCTAAAATGAGCCAAAAACTTACTATTTTGAATTGAAAATAGTAAAACCACATTATCCTCCTGGACTAAATAATCGCCTAACTTTCTTAAAAATTCTATATCAACATCTTTTAGAATTTCTAAATGAACCTTATATCCATTTATATTTTTATATCTAGTTCGCTTTGAATAAAGCAGAATGTATTTTGACATTAGATTTTCATACTTATCTTTTAAAATCCTATTTTCATCTAATAATTTTTGAGCCTTATTTTCTAGGTCCTTAATATCTGACTTTAATAAAATGGAAACTTTCTTTAAGCTATTTTCTATCTCTTTAACGTATTCAAAAGCCCTATTTCCAACTAATGCATTGATCCTTCTAATTCCACTACTTACCGCCTCCTCCTTTACAATCTTAAAAAATCCAATTTCACCAGTTCTTTTAACATGCGTTCCACCACAAAGCTCCTTACTAAAATCCCCAATACTTACAGCCCTTACAATATCCCCATATTTCTCTTCAAATATTGCAATTGCTCCCTCATTTATTGCATCTAAATATTTTTTATATTCCCAAAAAATCTCTGAATTTTCTCTAATTTTTTCATTTACAAGATTTTCAATTTCAAAGATCTCTTCATCTGTTAAAGCCTTTGTATGAGAGAAGTCAAATCTTAATCTATCATTTTCAACAAGGGAACCTTGCTGTCTTGCATGCTCTCCAATAATCCTATGAAGTGCAGAATGAAGCAGGTGTGTAGCACTATGTGCCCTCATATTTGCCTTTCTTGATTTCTCATCAACCTTTGAAATAACATTTAAATTATTAATTATAAACCTTTCTTTAAATTTGCCAAATAGAACAATGTCAGAGCCAATTTTCTTCGTATCTTCAATATAAATAATTCCATTTTCAAATATCAAAATACCTTTATCTCCAATTTGACCTCCACCTTCTGGATAAAATGGACTTTCAAATAGAACTAAATAAACTTTATCATTTTCAATCTTATATTTTGCAACTTTCGTTTTATATTCTAAAAATTCATATCCTACAAATTTTGAAAAAACATAATTTTCATCAATATAATCCCAATTTTCAATAACTAATATATTTTTCCTTTCCCTTGTTTGTCTTTTTCTTTCCTCTAACAATTCATCATATCCTTCTAAATCCAATTTCAAATTCTTTTCCTTTGCATAATCTTCTATCAAATCAATAGGTATTCCATATGTATCATAAAGCCTAAATATATCTTCACCTTTTATAATTTCCTTTGAACTTTCAATCACTTCAACAAGATAAATAATATTTCTTCCAATCGTTTGAATATATCTTTCCTCTTCATTTTTTACAATTTCTTTTACATTTTCTAAATTATTTGAAAGTTCAGGATATGCGTCCTTCATAATTTCATATACAACATCTACAAGCTTATATAATATGGGCTCATTTACACCTATCCTTTGTGCAAACTTATATGCCCTTCTTAAAATTCTCCTTAATACATAACCCCTTCCATAATTACTCGGATAAATACCATCACTAATAGCAAAAACTAATGCCCTAATATGATCTGCCATTACCCTATGTGCTACACCTTCATCCTGATTATACTTAACACTCGTTAAGTTTTCAATTTCTTCAATAATTGGCATGAATAAAGATGTATGGTAATTATTATTAACATCTTCTAAAATAGAAAGAAGTCTTTCTAATCCCATTCCCGTATCTACATTTTTCTTTGGAAGCGGCTCTAAGCTTCCATCGCTTCTTCTATTAAATTCCATAAATACAATATTCCAAATCTCTAACATTTCATCTCCCAAATTATAATGAATTTCTGTTGATGGACCACAAGGACCAATATCCCCCATCTCCCAAAAGTTATCCTTCTCATCCATCCTAAAAATTCTATTTTCATCAATTCCAACTTCATCTCTCCAAATATAATAAGCTTCATCATCCTTATAATAAACACTTACATATAATTTCTCCCTTGGAATTTTAAATACTTCTGTTAATAACTCCCATGCCCAAATAATTGCTTCTCTTTTGAAGTAATCTCCAAATGAAAAATTTCCAAGCATTTCAAAAAATGTATGATGTCTTCTTGTAAATCCAACATTATCTAAATCATTATGTTTTCCGCCAGCTCTAAGGCATTTTTGACATGTTGTAATTCTCTTTGAAGGGGGTTCTGCTTCACCTAAAAAATAAATTTTAAATTGATTCATCCCTGCATTTGTAAATAATAATGTATTATCACCTCTTGGAAGTAATGAACTTGAAGGATATATCAAATGTCCTTTTTCTTTGAAGAATTCTAAAAATGTTTCTCTTACTTCATTAGCTTTATTCATATTCAAAATTTTAAAGGAGACAGTGAGATTGTCCTTTATAATTTTCAATTCTATATGAAAAGAATTTTCAAAAGGCATGTTCAAAAAGATAGTCAGGGAACAAGGCTTGATGTATATTTAACAATTAGTGGTATTGGTCTTTCAAGAAGTAAAGTAAATGAATTAATAAAGGAGGGTAAAGTTAAGTTAAATGATAAGATGATCGAGAAACCTTCTTATAAAGTAAAGGGAGGAGATTATATAGTAGTTGAATATGAGGTAGAGGAGGAGCATGAAATTGTTCCTGAGGATATCGAAATTCCTATAATTTATGAGGATGATGATGTTATTGTAATAAACAAGCCACCTGGAATAGTAGTTCATCCTGCTAAGGGACATATTAGAGGAACTATTGTAAATGCGGTATTAAAGAAAATTATGGATATTTCAACTGATAGAACAAGACCTGGTATTGTGCATAGATTGGATAAAGACACGAGTGGCATTATGGTAATAGCAAAAACACAAAATGCGGTAAGAAGCTTGGCTGAGCAAATTCAAAGAAGAATTATGAAAAGATATTATAAGGCATTTGTTTGGGGAACAGCTATTAAAGATAAGGGAACTATTTCTGCACCGATTGGGAGGCATCCCGTTGATAGGAAGAGAATGACAGTTACACCATTTAATTCAAAAATGGCAATTACCCATTATAGGGTATTAGAAAAATTTTTAGAGGTTGCAAGCTTATTAGAATTGAAGCTTGATACAGGAAGAACACATCAAATTAGAGTTCATATGGAATACGTAGGTTATCCTGTAATTGGAGATGAAACATATGGTGGTAGGGATCCTAGAAAAATTTTTAAAGTAGTTCCATCAAACTATAAGAATATGGTAAATGAAATTTTAAGTATTTCAAATAGGCAAATGCTCCATGCATATAAACTTATATTTATTCATCCATCAAAAAATGAAGAGATGATGTTTGAAAGTTCATTTCCTGATGATATGAATAAATTATATGCAAAATTGAAAGCTTTGCTTTAAAATTTTCATTATGTATAAAATCATTGCTATTTACAAAAAACCTGATGATGTTGAAGCCTTTGAAAAATACTATACTGATGTTCATACACCCATTGTCAAGAAAATACCAGGTCTAAAAGAGCTAAGAGTTACGAGGATTAAGGGTTCTCCATTTGGTCAAACTGATTACTACTTAATTGCAGAAATGATTTTTGAGACGAAAGAGGACTATAAAAAAGCATTATCATCAAAGGAGGCTATTGAGGCTGGTCAAGACGCTTTAAAATTTTCAAATAATAAGGTAGAGATTATTTTAGGAGAAGAAACAATTTTATGAATTTAGAGGAGTTTAGGAAAAAGGAAGAGAAAATACGAGAAAAGTTAAAGGCTCAAAGACAAACACCTGATGTTATTCAAAAGGATATTCTCCTAGCAATAGATTACGAATATAAAGGAAGGGATATTGTAGTAGAGATTACTCAACCTGAATTTACTAGTCTCTGTCCAATGACAGGTCTTCCTGACTTTGCAACAATTAAGATAAATTACATTCCTAATGAAAAAATTGTTGAATTAAAATCCCTAAAATACTACCTTCTTCAATATAGAAATGTAGGTATTTTTTATGAAAGCCTTATAAATAGGATTCTAGATGATTTAGTTTTAGTTATAGAGCCAAAGTATATGGAAGTTATAGGTGAATTTACACCAAGAGGTGGGATTAAAACCATAGTAAAGGCAGTTTATAAAAAGGAGGGTTAGGATATGCTTGAAAAACTTTTATCGGAAGAGAGGGTGAAGATTGGAATGAAGGCAAAGAACAAGGAAGAAGCCCTTGAAGAGCTTGTTGAGTTGTTAAAGCTTTCGGAAAATACAAAGCAAATCATATTAGATGCCCTAAAAAAGAGAGAAATTATAGGATCCACTGGAATTGGAAGAGGTATAGCTATACCCCACACAAGAAGCACAATTGTAAATGATGTATATCTTGCAATTGGAGTTAGTAAGGAAGGTGTTGATTTCCAGTCAGTAGATAATCAACCTGTTTATTTATTTTTCCTTCTTGTGGCACCACCAAATGACCCTGGAGCAACTTATTTAATAGTTCTTGGTAAAATTGCTCAAATCGCCAAAAGAATTGCAAAAGAAAATGTGGATTATTTAAGTGTGGATAATCCAAAAGATTTGATAAACTTAATTTTATCACTTGAAGCATGATTATGAAAAGCCTAACTGAAAAATTGCTTGTTCTTCAAGATATAGAGATTAAACTCAAAGAGATAACAAGTGAAGAATACATTCAAAGAACAGGCTTTGAGATAGACAATGAAAAAATTTTGGAGATTGAGAATTATAAGAAAAAACTTGAAAGTGAAATCCCTTACAAGTATCTAAGAAAATTTAAAGCTTTGCTCAATAGGTATGGTAGAGCGGTTGCAATTGTTTATGAAGATGCTTGCTCAAACTGCTTTTCAAAGTTGCCGACAGGTATTAGAAAACCAAATGATAATGAACTAATATTTTGTAATGTTTGTGGGGTGATTTTGTATTTTCCATGAACATTAAAGAAATTTTGGGAATTATAAAAAGAAATGTTTCTAATTTTTTCCCTGAGGATGAATTTATTAAAAAATATGAAAATTTTTTGAAAAGCAAAAGAGGACCTATTAGGGTTAAATACGGTGCGGATCCTTCACGACCTGACCTACATCTTGGACATTATGTTAGCTTGAAAAAATTAAAGGATTTGCAAGAAATTGGATTTGAAATAATCGTAATAATTGGTGATTTCACTGCAATGATTGGAGATCCAACAGGGCGCTCAAAAACAAGACCAAAATTATCAAAAGATGAAGTATTAGAAAATTCAAAAACTTACTTAAACCAAATTTCAAAAGTATTAGATGTAAATAAAATCAGACTTGAATATAATTCTACTTGGCTTTCAAAATTAAGTCCTTATGATATTGTTGAACTTTGTTCAAAGTATACGATTTCAAAAATGTTGGAGCGCGAAGATTTCAAGAGTAGAATTAAAGAGGAAGGACCTCTATTCATACACGAGGTATTATACCCACTATTTCAAGCATATGATTCAGTTTATCTAAAAGCGGATATTGAAATTGGTGGAGATGATCAGCTATTTAACTTTACATTAACAAGAGAAATTCAAAAAGCTTATGGAGAAGAGCCACAAGTAGTATTAACTATGCCATTATTGGTTGGAACTGATGGTAAGCTTAAAATGTCAAAGTCATACAATAATTATATTGCATTTAATGATGAGCCATTTGATATGTTTGGTAAAGTCATGTCAATAAGGGATGAGCTTATGGAAGATTACTATAAGCTCGTTCTGTATTATGAAAATTTGGATAACATTAGGAAGTTAATAAATGGGAACCCAAGATATGCAAAAGAAATTTTAGCTTATGAGATTGTTAAAATTTTCTACACTGAGGAAATTGCAAATAAGGTAAGGGATGAATTCAATAGGGTTTTTAAGTATAAGGATATACCTGATGATGCAAAGGTTTATGAATTGAAAGGTGAGGAAAGTTTGGCTGATATTCTAATAAAGACTGGTCTTGTTAGCTCTAAGAATGAGTTTAGGAGACTTATTTTACAAAATGCAATTAAAGTTAATAATAATGTAGTAAAGGAAAATATTGTTATTAGCAGTAGTGTTTTTGTAAGAGTTGGAAAGCATAGATTTTTGAAAGTTGTAAAGGGATGAATATTAGGGAATTCCAAGATATTATTTATAGAACTTATTATAAAAGGGATAAGGAGAGAGGTTTTGAAAGAACTTTTATTTGGGCGGTTGAGGAATTTGGAGAACTTGCAAAGGCTATAAATAGGAAAAGTAAGAATGAGATTGAACTTGAGTTATCAGATGTAATAGCCTGGATTTTTAGTATAGCAAACTTATTGGATGTAGATGTTGAGAGTATTTTGGATAGATATAAAAATGGATGTCCTAAATGTAGTAAGATACCTTGTGTATGTGAAAAGGAGGTGAGTTTTGAAGGAGTTAAATTTGAGAGTAAATGAAGCTATAAGATCAAGAGAGGTTCAGGTTATAGGACCTGATGGTAAGAATCTTGGAATTATGAGAACTATTGAAGCTATACAGCTTGCAAGAAATATGGGATTGGATTTGGTTGAAGTTTCTCCAAGTAGTAATCCACCTGTTGCTAAAATTATGGACTATGGAAAGTATTTATACGAACAAAAGAAAAAGATGAAAGAAGCGAAGAAAAATCAAAAGGCTGTTGAAACAAAAGAAATTCAACTTTCACCTACCATTGATAAGCATGACCTTGAAGTGAAAATTAGGAAAGCAAAGGAATTATTAGAGGATGGGAATAAAGTTAGATTTAGATTGATATTCAAAGGAAGGCAAATTGTTCACCCTGAAATTGCTAAGAATGTTCTTGAAAATGTTATGAATGCCCTTTTAGATATCTCGGATGTTGAGCAAGCACCAAAAGATGAAGGAAGGTTTATTATAATGGTATTAAGACCAAAAATTAAAAAGTAGACTTTAAAATTTTAATTCTTAAATTGCGCCCATAGCTCAACTGGATAGAGCGGCGGACTACGAATCCGCAGGTTGGGGGTTCAAGTCCCTCTGGGCGCGTTTTGCTATCAAAATCCAAAAATTATGAAAGTCAAGCACTAGGCTTTTTACCTTATTAAATATCTTATATCGTTCAATTTCACTTAGATTTTTGCTTAGTTCTTCTGCAATATCTAAAATACCATTATCTAATAGGAATTTCCCTTGGTTTTCGAAAAGAATAATTTCAAAACAGAGAGTATTTAATTGATTTTTGATAAGTGTCCAGTCTATAAAATATGTAATATCTTGCTCATATAAGTTTTCAAATGGATTATCTGATACTGTATGCTTATAATAACAAGTTAGTGAGCCATTTGGAAACCTTTGAATTAGCTCATCTCTTTCATATCCATAATCCACAATTACAATATATCCACTTCTTAGAATTTCTGATAGTTTCTCTAAAAGTTCAATTGCTTTTATTGAAATATCATAAATTAAGCCTTCAAATGTTTTTTCAGGAAGATATTTTAGGACATTTTCTCTATCTTCAATTTCAGAAATATAAAACTCACTAAAATTCCTTACATAAAGCTCTTTCCATTCTCCGTCAATAAATATAAATCTTCTAAACTCAATTGCATCTAATAGTTCATTTGCAAATATCAAACCTTCAAAATTTTTTATCTCATCTAAACTCTCTAAATACTGGACATCTTGAATTTTCTTAAACTTTGCCCTATCTAACACAAAATAATTTAATGCTTTATTATTCATTTTATAAAATTCAATAACTTCACTTGCAAAATAACCTTCACCTGCTCCGATTTCAATTATATTTTCAATACCAAAATTTATAAAATACCTTGCAAACGTCCATGAGAATAATTTTTCAAATGAACTTGAAGTGTAATAATCTTCACCAATTCTCTTTTTGGAATAATAACCTTTAAATGGATTGTATAGAACTTCCTCTAAAAACTTATCAAAGCGCAAACTTTAAAATTTTAAACTTGTTTAAAATTTATCTTGCAAGACCAAGAGGATTTTGTGCAGGTGTTGATAGAGCGATTGAGACAGTAAAGATTGCATTAAAAAAGTATGGTAAGCCAATTTATGTTAAGCATGCAATAGTTCATAATAGGCATGTAGTTATTGAGCTTGAGAGGGAAGGAGTGATATTTGTTGAAGATATAAATGAAATTCCTGATGGTTCAATAGTTATATTTTCTGCACATGGTTCTCCACCAGAACATTACGAGATTGCAAAGAGAAAAAATTTAAGAGTAATAGATGCGACTTGCCCTCTTGTTAATAAGGTTCATAGGGAAGCTATTGAATTTATTAATAATGGTTATTATATTGTTTATGTTGGACATAGGAACCATGTAGAGGCAATAGGCGTCAGGGGTGAAGCCCCTGATAAGGTTGATATTGTTGAAACGAAGGAGGAAGCTTTAAACTATAAGCCAAAGTCCAATAAGCTTGCTCTTTTAACCCAAACCACATTGAGTGTTGATGATACTAAAGAAATAATTGAGATTTTAAAGAATAGATTTCCGCATATTGTTCTTCCAAAAAAGGATGATATTTGTTATGCCACACAAAATAGGCAAGATGCACTAAAAAAAATTGCTCAGATTTGTGAACTTGTTTTAGTGATAGGTTCAAAAGAAAGTTCGAATTCAAACCGTCTTGTTGAGGTTGCAAGAAAATGTGGAGCAGAGGCTTATTTAATTGAGGATCATACCTATATTGATGAGAAATGGTTAGATAATGTTAAAAATTTAGGTATTACATCTGGTGCATCTACACCTGAATATCTTGTTCAGCAGACAATAGACTATTTGTTAGATAAGGGGGGTGAGGGGGTGATAGAGGTTCAAAATGCTATTGAAATGATAAAATTTCAACTTCCAAAGATATGAGTATCTTCACATTTAAAACAAAGTTAAAAATTGCACTAGTTATTATTATCTTTTTTACTTTCCTTATTATATCTGCAGTAGTAGTGGAATTTAATCCAATTGACCTTATAGTTGGAATACCAAGAGCATTTGATTTTATCATTTCATTGCTAAAACCAAATTTTGGTTATTTCCCAATAATTTTTCAAAAACTATCAGAAACTATTCAAATTTCACTTCTTGGGACAACTATTGCAGTTATATTTGCATTTCCATTTACTTTCTTAGCTTCATTTACTACTTCCCCAAATAGAATTATTTATTATATTTCAAGAGTCTTTATGAACTTTATTAGAACCATTCCTGATATTGTTCTTGCTTCTGTTTTTGTGGCAATTTTTGGTATTGGTGCACTTCCTGGGATTCTTGCAATAAGTTTGTTTTCATTTGGAATTATTACAAAATTGTTATCAGAAGATATTGATGCGGTTGATAGAAATCAGATTGAAGGTGTTCTTTCAACAGGAGCTAACAATATCCAGGTTATTTACTTTGGGGTAATTCCACAAATTCTTCCAAACTTTGTATCTTATGCACTTTATTCTTTTGAGGTTAATGTTAGGGTTTCTGTTGTTTTGGGATTTGTTGGAGCTGGTGGTATTGGTCAGATACTTATTGAAAATATAAGGCTTATGAATTATGAGAATGTTAGCATGATTGTGCTTATAACATTTTTGGCAGTTGTTATTGTTGATTATGTAAGTGAAAAAATAAGGAGTGAGCTTGTATGAAGAGATGGAGGAATTTTTTGATTGTAATTTTTGTAATTTTAATCTATTATTGGGCTATTAGTAGTGTTGATATAAACTTAAATAGGATTGTAGAGGGACTTCCAAGAGGTTTAATAATCATCAAGAGACTGTTTATAGATTCTTTACAACTACTATTTAGTGATTTCTTTTTTAACATGCTGTTTGAAATGCTTAAAACACTTGCAATTGCTTATTTTGGAACATTCATAGCATCTATTCTAACAATTCCCTTTGGATTTTTATCTGCGGTTAATTTTTCAAGGTTTTCAAGATTTTTTAAAATTGTTCTTAATTTTATTAGAACATTTCCTGAAGTTCTACTTGCTATAATTTTTGTAAGTGTTGTGGGACCTGGTGCATTTGCTGGTTCCTTGGCAATAGGTATTCACTCAATTGGTATGCTTGGAAAGTTATATACGGAAGCAATAGAAAATATAGACAGGGGTGTTATCGAAGCTGTTGAGAGTGTTGGGGCAAATTTTTGGCAAAGATTTTTCTTTGGGGTAATACCACAAGTATTCGTTTATTTTGCAAGTTATTCAATTTATAGATTTGAACTTGCTGTTAGAAGTGCTACAATAGTTGGAATGGTTGGAGCAGGTGGTATTGGAACTCAGCTGATTTTAAAAGTTCAAAATAGGTCTTGGGAACAGGTTGGAATTATTATCATCATAATTATAATAACGGTCGCAGTTGTAGATTATGTTTCAGGTCAAATTAGAAAGCGTTTGGTATAAATTGTAAAAACTAAAATTTTAAGGTATACCTAAATTAAATTTTTTATATATTGAATTTTAATTTTTATTGAGCTTTAAACTTTCAAACTATGCTATTAACAATTTTAACACAAGCGAATGTATTTTATGAGGGTTTCGAGAATGCGACATTTCCTCCATCTGGATGGACGAATACGGGGACAAGGAATAGCAAATGGGTAAGGAGAACGAGTGGAGTAGTGTTTGGAAATGCTTCTGCTGGTGTTCAGGTTGCTCAAACATCATCTGATACAGGAACTGCTATACTTCAAACACCCCAAATAAGCTTACCATCAATAGGACCAAGTGATACTATTATCTTCTCATTTTATTACAGATTACCATCGGTTGGGGGTCAATTTGATACAAGATTTAAAAGCACAGATACAATAAAAGTTCAAATATCAACTGATGGTAATAATTGGAGCAATTTGGTTGTCTGGGATTCCACAACCTTATATACAAACGCTAATAATCAATCAAAAAAAGTGCAACTTGATATTTCAGCCTATCAGAATAGCTCAATTTACATAAAGTGGATTTTCATTGATAATACGAGTTCAACAGATGCCAATAATTCCTATTTCAATATAGACTCAGTTTTTGTTAGTGTGAAGGCTACTAATTTAAATGAGCATTCCAAAATTATCTCCTACATCAAGACAAGGGGTTTTGGTATTGAGGTTGCTCCAAATGAGCCCATTTCACTTAGTTTATATACGGTTGATGGTAAGAAGCTTTATAGCCTGAATGTGGATAGAAAGGTTTTCATACCTCTAAGGTCTGGTCTATATATTGTTAGTGTAAATAATCAGAAGTTTAAGGTGTTCGTTAGATAGGGCGACATTTGTTCGCCCCTGCATTTCTGTGTGTTTTGGGGGCGTATTGCAATACGCCCCTACATAAAATATATTAAATAACATTCATTTGTATCCACAATTCAATGATTTAGGTATTCCTAAATTTATTTTTCTAAAATTTGAAAAAATTCAAAACTTATCCTTTAAACTTTTGGACTATGCTAATGTTAATTTTAAATCAACTTCAAAACACTGACTTTGAAGCCTGGAGCTTCATAAATAGGGATGTTCCATTTGCTTGGGATACACTAAAAAATAC
>FWWL01008969.1_pt1 | contig 12453 bp, 10 predicted proteins | sample 2228331 | NCBI WGS metagenome assembly FWWL01 (sample SAMEA103939775, study PRJEB20133) | metagenome | reverse complement strand
GCGGACTTCCTGGACACGCCCCATGGGCGGATCCCCACCCCATGCTTTGCCCCGGTGGGCACCCAGGGGGCGGTGAAGACCGTGCCGGCCTGGGAGCTGGAGGCCCTGGGAGCCCGCCTCATCCTGGCCAACACCTACCACCTGTATCTGCGGCCCGGCGACGAGCGGATCGCCCGCCTGGGCGGGCTGCATCGCTTCATGGGGTGGGACGGCCCCATCCTCACCGACAGCGGGGGGTTCCAGATCTTCAGCCTCCAGGGGCTGCGCGAGGTGGACGAGGACGGGGTCACCTTCCGCTCCCACCTGGACGGCTCGCTGCACCGGTTCACCCCGGAGAAGGCCATCCGCATCCAGGAGAACCTCGGGGCGGATCTCATCATGTGCCTGGACGAATGCCCGCCCCCTATGGACTACGATTACAACGTGCGGGCCCTGGAGCGGACCCACCGCTGGGCGGAGCGCTGTCGGGCCGCCCACACCCGGCCGGATCAGGCCCTCTTCGGCATCGTGCAGGGCGGGGTCTTCGAGGACCTGCGCACCCGGAGCGCCCGGTTCCTGATCGGCCTGGATTTCGCCGGCTACGCCATCGGGGGGCTCTCGGTGGGCGAGCCGAAACCCCTCACCTACCGCACCCTGGAGCTCATGGACGCCCTGCTCCCGGAGGAAAAGCCCCGCTACCTGATGGGTGTGGGGACTTTAGTGGATTTCGTGGAGGCGGTGGCCCGAGGGGTGGATCTCTTCGACTGCGTGATGCCCACCCGGGTGGCCCGCCACGGGACTGCCCTCACTCGGACCGGGCGCCTCAACCTGCGCAACGCCGTTTACGCCGAGGACCCTCGCCCAATTGATGAAGAATGCCAATGCCCAACATGCCGGCGCTTCTCCCGCGCCTACCTGCGGCACCTGTTCAACGTCGGGGAACCCCTGGCGATGTATCTGACCACCCTGCATAACCTCCACACCGTGTTCCGGTTCATGGAGGAACTGCGTATGGCCATCCTCGCGGGCCGCTTCGCGGACTTCCGGGCGGCCGTGTTGGAAACCTACGGGGCCCTCGCTTCGCGCCCTGAATTGGACTATTAAAGGCAACGGGTGGGAAGCGCGTATGACCCCCACGCTCCGCGCCATCCTCTTCGATCTGGACGGCACCCTCTACACATCCCACAGCCCGATCCCGGGGGCCGTGGAAGCCGTGCACGCCCTGCGGGCACGCGGCCTCGCCGTGCGCTTCGTCACCAACACCACCACCCGCAGCCGCCGCGCGCTGGCAGAGCGGCTGCGCCGCATGGGCTTCCCGGCATCGCCAGAGGAGATCTACAGCCCGCCGTGGGCGGCGGGGCGCTTCCTGCGCGACCGCCAGGCCCGGGCCTATCTCCTGGTCCCGGAGGGGGCGCGCGAGGATTTCGATGGGGTCCCCCTTGATGATCAGCGACCGGACTACGTGGTCGTCGGGGATCTCGGGGAGGAGTGGACCTTCGAGCGCCTGAACCGGGCATTCCGTCTGATCCTGGAGGAGGGGGCCGGGCTGATCGGCCTGGGCCGCACCCGCTACTGGCGGGCGGCCGACGGGCTCCGCCTGGATGTGGGCCCGTTCGTCGCCGCCCTCGAGGAGGCCACGGGGCGGAAGGCCCTGATCCTGGGCAAGCCGGACCCCGCCTTCTTCCGGATGGTCCTGGAGGACCTGGGGGAGCCGCCGGAGCGGGTCGCCATGGTCGGGGATGACATGGAGGTGGACATCGGCGGGGCCCAGGCGGTGGGGATGCGGGGGATCCTAGTGCGGACCGGGAAGTTCCGGCCGGCGGACCTGAGCGGCCCGATCCGCCCGGACGCGGTCCTGGCCTCCGCGGCCGAGCTTCCGGATCGGCTCGCGTAGGCCGATCGGGGCATCCATCCGATCCGATCCCCCTGTTTCCCATCCGGCCGGGCGGTTGGCCTGGCCCCGATTTTACCATCGCCATCCCCAACAGAAGCGGGGCGGATCCCTCAAGGATCCGCCCCGCTCGTCATCCGGGCGCCTGACGGACTTACTTCACTTCCCCTTTCCCCGCTCCTGGCCCGGCGGGGTGCTCGGGCGGTGCTCCTGGCCGGGCGGCGTCTCCGGGCGTTGTTCGGGCGGGTTCCCCGGCGGGTTCTCCGGCCGCTTCTCCAACCCGGGCGGAGTGGCGGGCCGGTGCTCCAGGCCCGGCGGTGTCTCCGGCCGCTGGCCGCCCCGCTTCGGCGGGGTCGCCGGCCCGGCTTCCACCTCCTCGCAATGCGGCACGCCCTTCATTCCTTCATTGAAGGCCGCCAGGATCTCCGCCAGATGGATGGCGGTCTGCCCGTCCGAAGAGGAGGCGGGGACGCCCGGATTGTGGGTGTTGAACCAGTCCGTGGCGTCGTTGAAGGCGTCCTGGACATCCGATGGCATCACGGCGCCGGCGGCGACGTTCAGGGCGGCGGCGATGTATTGATGGGCCAGGATGAAATAGGCATCCCCCCGCGGCGCCGTCCACAGGACCTCCAGCCAGGTCTTCCCGCTGGAAAAGAAGGAAGCGTCTGGATCGTGGCCCGCCGGCCAGGCGTTCGGGTGTGTCTTCCAGAAGCCCTGGGACAGCACGCAGCCCACGGGGCATGGCGGCGCCGTGAGGTGCACCACCGCCTCCGCCATGCGAGTCTCCTGGGTGTCCGACTCGGTGAGGGTGGCGACATTGTGGAGCTCCGCCGTGGCATCGCAGACTTCATCATTGGTGATCGTCTTGTGGAACGAAACCGCGCCGGAGTCGGAGAACGTCCACGGCCCCGTCGCGCTCGGCGCGCAGCTGAATCCGGTGGGGCAGTGCTCCACATCCGTCACCGTCGCCGATTCGTCCACCTCGACCGTGGTGGGCTGGCCCGGCAACGAGAACTCCTCCTTCGGCTCCGGGCCGAAGGGCTCCCCGAGGTGGCCGGAATGGTTCGTGATGGTGACGATGGCGTGGTTGCGATATTGGGCGACACCCTCAAGCGGTGTGAAGGGGATGTTATAGTCATAGCAATGAGACTCTCCGGGGCCCAACACGGGATTCCCGCTGACATCCACAGTCACCGTGAGGAACGGCGTCCAATCCGTGACCGTCGGCGGGTTCTTGTACTCCACCACGTCGGTGATCGCGAGACCCTCTGTGGCGACACTCCCTGTGTTTGTCACGCAAATCGTCCCCCGAACTCCGGCGGTCTCGGCCTCCGCCGCCACATGGCGGGTGGCGGTGATCCAATAGGTCACCTCGCCCGAGGCCCCTTTGGCCAGGGTCAGGGTATTCGGCATCACCGCCTTCTCAATCGACCAGTCATAGGTGATCACACGGGTCCAGAAGCCCTCAGCGGTCTTGGACGCTTCGATGCCGGTCCCCGCTTCTTGCTGGGGTTGGCCCTTCTGGGAGCCTCCGGCCCACCCCGCCACCACCTCGGTGAGGCGGGTGGGAGCCCCCCCGGCCGCCCAGGCAGTCCCGAAGGCCAGCAGAACCAAAGCGAAGAGGGCGATGAGCACCGCCGCTCCCGCCCGCATCCATGTGCTCCTCATCTCCCACCTCCTTTCTTTTCTTTAATTGCAAGCCACCGATATGCTGTGCTTCAATCAAAATACCGATAAAGATCGCCCCAGGTTGCGTGGATGATGGACACAAAAAGTTAAAATTTTATGACCAATTAGTGTTAAAATTCAAACCAAGCGGTCAGAAGTTCTCCCCGCGGGAGTGGGTCATGGGGGAATGGGCGGTCCGCGTTGGGCTTTGCCAGGCGACCGGGGTTCCGCGGACAACCGGGGAAGGGGAAGCGATGGGAACCTTCTTCGGCGGCCCCCATCGCTCCACCTCTGAGTGGAAAGCGACACGGAGGAGCCCCGTGGGCCAAGTCGAGCGGGTCAATCACGTGGCGGGAGGAGACGAGGAAGCCCCTCAACCCAGAATAAAGGCGATCGCGCCCCCGCCGCGCCGCTCATGCCCCGCCGTTCCCCAACGCCTGCCGGATAGCCCATACGGTCTGGAGGAAGGCGGGGTGGGACCATCGCTCCCCTCCGCGCGGGCGGGGGAGCGGGACCTGGATCTCGGCCACGATGGAGCCCGGGCGCGGGCTCATCACCAAGACGCGGTCCGCCAGCCAGGCCGCCTCGTGGACGTCGTGGGTGACCATCAGCACGGTCTTGCGCTGCCGCTCCCATAACTCCACCAGCACCTCGTTCAGGCGCTCCCGGGTGAGGGCGTCGAGGGTGGCGAACGGTTCGTCCAGGAGCAGGATCTCAGGGTCCGCGGCCAGGGCCCGGGCCAGGGCCACCCGCTGCTGCATCCCCCCCGAGAGCTCCCGGGGGTAGGCGCGCTCGAAGCCCTGGAGCCCCACCTGCTCCAGCAGCTCCTGCGCCCGGCGCGCCGCCGCCGGCCGGGGCCATCCGCCGAGCTCCAGCGGCAGCTGCACGTTCTCCAGCGCCGTCCGCCACGGCAACAGGGAATCCTTCTGGAACACGATCCCGATCCGTCGGTCCGGCCCCCCCAGCGGCTGCTCCCCCAGCCATACCTCCCCGCGGGTGGGACGGAGCAGGCCCGCCAGGATGCGCAGCAGGGTCGTCTTCCCGCACCCGGAAGGCCCGACCAGGCAGACGAACTCCCCCGGCCGCAGGGCGAGGGAGACCTCCTCCAGGGCCCACACCGCCCCCCAGGCGGTGCGGTAGCAGTGGGCGATCTGACGCGCCGTCAGGACTCGCCACTTGCTCATCGCCCCTGCTCCACTTGCGGCCAGAGCTCCTCCACGAAGGCGTTGGTGAACATCGCCAGGATGTCCCCCGGCTCCTTCAGCTGGCCCATCCGCACCAGAACGGCCACCATCTCCTGCCACGCCCGGGGGTCCGAGCGGCCCGGTATCTCCCCCTGCCACAGCGGCAGCGTGGCCTGCAGCACCTCCCACTGGGCCGCCTCGTTCTCCCCGCTCAACCCCTCCACGTATTTCTTGCTGATCTCGAAGGCCTCCTTCGGGTTCTGCAGCGTGTCCCGCAGGCCCCGCAGGAAGGCCCGCAAGAACCGCCGCACCAGATCCGGCTGCTCCCGGATCGTCCGCTCGTTCGTGAGGATCCCGTTGCCGACCAGCGCCGCATGGTCGGCCACATCAATGACTTCCACAGCGAGGCCTGCCCGCCGCAGCACCAGCGGCTCGTTGTTGATATAGCCCACCGCCGCGTCCACCCGCCCCTCCTTCACCGCCGCCACCTGGGTGAAGCCCCCCAGGTCCACCGCCTCCACCTCCTCATCCCGCAACCCGGAGGCATAGAGCAGCGCCTTGAACCCTACGTAGGAGGCGCCGAAGAAACCCGGGAGCCCCACCCGCCGGCCCCGCAGGTCCTGAGGGGTTCGGATCCCTTTCTCCTTGAGGGCGAAGACGGCGATCGGGTAGCGCTGATACCACTGGGCGATCATCACCACGGGCAGCCCCTGGGCCCGGGCCAGCGGCACCTGTTCCCCGCTCACCAGGGCGAAGGGCAGTTGCCCCGCCCCCACCAGCTGCACCCCGTTGGTCTCGAAGCTGTAATCGAAGGAGAGCGAGATCCCCTCCTGGGCGAAGTAGCCCTTCTCGACCGCCACATAGAAGGGGGCAAACTGGACGTTGGCGATGTATCCCATGGGCAGGCGGATCGAGGTGGGCGTGGCCGGCCCCGGGGGGCCGGAGAGGACCTGACAGGCCGTCAGCGCGATGAGGAGCAACCCCGTCAAACGTCCATGGCGTCGCATCGTTCGCCTCCGAGAGGAGATTTTGATCGCCACAGGCCGAAGCGGGGCGTCTGGTTCACCCCCGCACCCAGCGGCGCTCCAAGGCCGAGAGCACACCGTAGAGCAGCAGGGCCTGGGAAGCCAGGAGCAGGATCCCCCCGAACACCAGGGGGGTGTCGTAGAGCCCCTGGCCCTGCTTGATCAGGAAGCCGATCCCCCGGTCGGCGCTGATCAGCTCCCCCACGAACGCCCCGATCACCGACAGCGTCGCCCCGATCTTCAGCCCCCCGAAGATCACCGGCAGGGCCGCCGGTCCCTCGAGCTTCCAGAAGGTCTGCCATCGGGTGGCCCGCAGGCTGCGGAACAGCTCCCGCCACTCCGGGGGGACCTGCCGGAAGCCGGCGATGGCGGAGATCAGGACGGGGAAGAAGGCGATGAGGGCGCTGACCAGGACCCGGGCCAGCAGCCCGGGGCCGAACCAGATGATCAGGAGCGGGGCGACGGCCACGATGGGCACGGCCTGGGAGGCCACCAGATACGGGGCCACCAGGCGCTCGAAGGGCCGCCAGTGGGCCAGGGGATAGGCCAGGATCAGGCCGACGGCGACCCCGAGGCTCAGGCCGAGCCCGACCTCGACCGCCGTCGCCCACCAGTGCCGCCAGAGCGCCCCCTCCACCGCCAGCGCCCACAGCCGGGCGACCACCCGCTCCGGCCCGGGCAGGATGAAGGGCGGGTAATCCCCCAGCCGGACGACGAGGCTCCAGCAGAGGAGGAACAGGACCGCTCCTCCGATACGGGCCAGCCACGCCCCCCATGGCGCCTGCGCCCCCGCCGCTTTCCAGCTCCCATGGGCTATCCCTTTACCCTTCCCGGCCACCCCTGATTTCCTCCATGAGCCAACGGAACAGGCATGCCATCTCCAACGCGGCCAGCGCCGCTTCGGAGCCCCGATTGCCTTTCGGCCCCCCGGCCCGGGCCAGCGCCTGCTCCAGGCTCTCCGCCGTGATGACCCCGAAGGCGATCGGGAGATGATGGTCCAGCGCCACGCGCATAATCCCCGCAGCGGCTTGCCCAGCCACGTACTCGAAATGGGTGGTCTCCCCTCGGATCACCGCCCCCAGGCCAATCAGCGCGTGAAACCGCTCGCTCCGGGCGAGTGCCTGAAGGGCCATGGGGAGCTCGAAGGCCCCGGGCACCCAGACGACCACGATGTCCTTCGACCGCACCCCATGAGCCTGCAGGGTCCCCACCGCCCCTTCTAACAACCGAGCGGTAACCACCTCGTTGTAGCGGCTCACCGCGATCCCGAACCGCAACCCATCGCCCCTCCGCTCCACTTGAACGATCCGAGCCATCCCGACCCCCACGCTTCAAAGCCAGTGCCCCAAGCGCTCCCGCTTCGCCCGCAGATACGGGCCGTTTTCTGGCGTTTCAAGGGCGCGCAGCGGGATGCGCTCGATCACATGGATGCCGCCCTCCTCCAGTGCCTGGATCTTCTGGGGGTTGTTCGTGAGCAGTCGGACTTGACAGATCCCCAGGTCGCGCAGGATCTGGGCAGCCACCCAGTGCGCCCGCGCATCGGAGGGGAGGCCGAGCCGCCGATTAGCTTCAACGGTATCCCACCCCTGCTCCTGGAGGGCGTAGGCCCGGATCTTGTTGGTGAGGCCGATCCCTCGCCCTTCCTGGGCTAAGTAGATCAACACGCCCTGGCCGTGCTCCCCGATGAGCCGCATGGCCTGCCGCAGCTGCTCCCCACAATCGCAACGCAGGCTCCCCAGCACATCGCCGGTCAGGCACTCATCATGCACACGGACCAGCGTAGGGCCCGGGGTGGGATCCCCGAGAACCAGCGCGAGGTGCTCGCGTCCATCCACCCGATTGCGATAGAGCATGGCCCGGAAGACCCCAAAGGGGGTGGGGAGGTGAGCCTCGGCGGTGCGCTCCACCAGCCGCTCATGCCGTCGGCGATAGGTGATCAGAGCCGCAATGGAAAGCATTGGAATGCGATGGCGTGCCGCGAAAGCTTGCAGGACCTCTCCCCGCGCTGGGGCTCCGTCCGGCCCTAACACCTCACAGATCACGGCCGCTGGGTACAAACCGGCCAGCCGGGCCAGATCCACCGAAGCCTCGGTGTGGCCCGGGCGGACCAGCACCCCCCCTTCCCGATAACGAAGCGGGAACACATGCCCGGGGCGGGCCAAGTCCTCCGGCCGCGTCCGGGGGTCCAGAAGGGCACGCACCGTGGCCGCCCGGTCCTGCGCCGAAACCCCCGATGTGGTCCCGTGGCGGTAGTCCACGGAGACGGTGAACGCGGTGCCAAACAAGGCCGAACTCTCCCCCTCTCGCACCATCAGTGGGATGCGGAGTTCATCCAGGCGCTGGCCGACGATCGGGACGCATATCAGCCCCCCGCCGTGGCGGATCATAAAAAGAATAGCCTGGGGGCTGATATGCTCGGCGGCGATCGCCAGATCCCCCTCGTTCTCCCGGGTCTCATCATCCACCAAGATAACCATCCCGCCGCGGCGGAAGACCTCGATCGCCTCCTCAACAGGGACGAAGGCCATGGTGAGCCCTCCCGATCAGCCCCTGGACCGCCCAGCTCCACAGATAGCGGCCGACGATGTCGGTCTCCAGGTTCACCCAGTCACCAGGCCGCTTGCGGGAGAGGGCAGTGCGGGCCTGGGTGTAAGGGATCAGCATCACGGAGAAGGCATCCGGGATCACATGGATCACCGTCAGGCTGACCCCGTCTACCGCGATGTAGCCCTTGGGAACGATCATCGGCATCAGCTCCGAGGGTGCCTCGATCCACATCCGCAGGGCTTCGCCATCCGGCTCCACCGCGCGGATGCGTCCGGTCCCTTCGACATGGCCCTGGACCAGATGCCCCCCCAGCCGGCCATGCGCCGGGAGGGCGCGCTCGAGGTTCACCGGATCCCCCGGGCGTAGCTCTCCCAAGTTGGTCCGACGTATCGTCTCGGGGCTGAGCGTCACGGTGAAGGCGCCCTCTTGACGAGCGATCACAGTAAGACAGGCGCCGTTCACCGCGATACTGTCCCCTTCACGCAGGTCCTCCAGCACCCGATCCGCGCGGATGGTCAGTTGCGGAGGGGCGTAGCGGAGGACGATCCCGATTTCCTCCACAAGGCCGGTGAACATGGCGGATCCTGCTCCTCTTCGGGCCATCGGGGGTAACCTAGGATCAGGAGATCAGGGCCGAGGGTGCGGATCTCAACATCCTGCAGCGGGATGGCCTGCGCAACGCACGGGCGGCCATGGCCGGCGATGGGGCCGGGAGCCTGCTCTCCTCCAATGAGTAGAGGGGCGATAAACACCGCTACCTTGTCGATCAGACTCCGATCGAACAAGCTGCCCAGCAATCGCCCTCCCCCCTCAACTAGAACGGAGCGTATCTCCTGCGCCCCAAGGTAGCGCAACAGCGCGTCCAGATCTACCCCCTGATCGGAGAGCGGAAGGACAATCACGTAGGCCCCCCGGGCTCGCAGCGCAGCCAGCCGAGAGGGATCGGCCCGCTCCGTGGTAGCGATCCAGGTAGGGGCCCGTTGGTTGAGGATGCGGGCATGGAGCGGCGTGCGGGCGCGGGAGTCCACCACCACCCGAATGGGCTGGTGCTCCGCAGGAGGCGCCCCGAACTCCTCCGGACGCGCTGTCAGCTCCGGATCATCCCGAAGGACGGTTCCCACTCCCACCAGAACCGCATCCACCTGAGCCCGTAGGCGATGCACCCAAGCGCGGGCCTCCGGACCGGAGATCCAGCGCGAATCACCGGTGAACGTGGCGATGCGCCCATCTAGACTCATCGCATACTTGGCGATCACAAAGGGATAGCCAGTGGCGATCGCTTTGAAAAACGCCTCGTTCAGGCGCCGGGCCTCCTCCGCATGCTCCCCCAGGATGACCCGGATCCCAGCGGCTTGGAGGGCGGCGACTCCTCGCCCGTTCACCAGAGGATTTGGATCCAGCACCGCGACATGCACCTCGACGATCCCTGCCGCGATGATAGCCTCGGTGCACGGCGGCGTGCGCCCGTGATGGGCGCAGGGTTCCAGCGTGACATACAGTGTTGCCCCCCGCGCGGCCTCTCCCGCTTCGGCCAGGGCCACCCGCTCCGCGTGCCAACCGCCAGCGGGCTGGGTCGCGCCCCGGCCGATGATCCGCCCCTCCCGGACCACTACCGCGCCCACTGCGGGGTTGGGGCGGGTGCGCCCCTGGACCTGATGAGCCAACCGCAGGGCCTCGGCCATGAAATCCATCGGCTCCGCCTCCCTTTACCAAATCCTCAGCCTGAATCAACAAAATGCCCCAGGGATCCGCTGACCCCCGGGGCAGGAAATAAACCTCCAGCCCGGAACCCTCCACGTCCCGGGCTGCATCCCCGCCGCGCCCACGATGAAAAAGCCCCTGAAGGTCTTTTGGACCCCCAGGGGCAGGGCGAACCGATCCCCCCGCCGCGCATGGGCATGGAAAGACAACCCCGAAGGCATCAGAAGACACCTTCAGGGCAGGCCTCACGCCACGCGCGGCGCGCGGCGGGAAACGCCACCTGCTCCCATCCCGACTATACGGTCGGCCCCGGACTTTCACCGGTGTCCTGCCTCGGCGCTGTCGGCCTCGGCTCGCGGGCTGAGGAGGGAGCGACCCTCCCCCCATCACCGCCGGTCGGGAATTGGCCGCCCGTCGGGCGGCCTCACCCTGCCCCGCAGGTCGTTCGATTCAGTTGTCGCCGAAAGACCGCACCGGAGCGCCCCGCGGAACCCGCTCGGGCCCGATGCGATGGTTCACGATTATGATAACCGGGCAGGGTCCCCACGTCAACATGAACGGCAACAGCTATCAATCCCCTGCCCGCACCCAGATGGAGGCTGCCGCATCCTGATAGATCCGTCGCCAGCGCGGCGACCGGGCCACGGCCTCCAGCAGGGCGGGCTGCTCCGCCGGGCTGAGCATCAGCAGGCGCACGCCGTAGCGCGCCAGCCGCGCCTCCCAATCCGGGGCCGCGGCGCTGATCGCCAGGTAATCCTCCCAGATCGCCATCGGGTAGAGCTCCAGCCGCGTGTCCACGAACACCGGGTAGTCCGGCTGGGCGGCCCAGATCAGGTAGCTCCCGAACGGGAGGGCGTGGAACAGCAGGCCCGGCGGCCGCTCCCGGAGCAAGAACGCCGTCGCCGCCACCGGAGTCTCGGCAGAGATCAGCCCCGCCTTGGCCGCCGGCAGCGGCCACCACGCCTTGAACCACGGGAGGGCGGTCAGCGCGACCCCCCCCAACAGGCCCAGGAAGAGGGCGTTCAGGGCCGGGATCCCCCGCCCGGGGCGCTCCGGCCAGCGGGCGTGGATCCGGACCGCGAGGATCGGGGCCGCCACCATCCCGAACCACACGATCCCCCGCGAGGTCTGCAACCCCATGAGGGCAAAGGCCGCCCCGCACAGGAGATGCTCCAGGGGCAGGCGCCGGGGAGTGGCTGCTATCAGCGCCCCCAGCAGCGCGACTCCCGCGAAGAACAGCCACCCATGGCGGTCCGGCCCCGGCGGCGCCCACTCCGGGACCATCGTCCGGATCACGGGGTTGCGGGCCATCGTGATCACATAGTCCCATACGCCGAAGCCCCGAGGGTTGGCCCCTGCGCACACCCCGGCGAGGAGGAAAGCGAGCCCATACCGGCGAAGCACGGCATAGGAGCTCGCCCCGCGCCTCCACCCCTCCAGGACCTTGCCCGCCAGCGTCAGCCCAATGAGCAACAACCCGATGGGGAACGACCCGTGGGTGTTGACCCACAGGAGCATCCCCAAGGGGAAGGCCCACAGCCAGCGCGGGGAGCGCTCCAGCCCCGCAAGCCCGCGGAGGAAGAGGGCGCCGCTCAGGAAGGCGAACGCCTGGGGCCGGACGTTCCAGTCGTCCAGCCCCAGGGCCGCGGCGAACAGGGTCCCCAGCGCGGCCGCCCGGGGCCCGGCGACCTCCCACGCCGTCCAGAGGATCAGGCCATAGGCCCCGGTGATGAGGAGGCTGTGGGCCAGCACGATCAGGGCGGGGCCGCCCAGGGTGTAAAGCGCGTAGAAGAACAGCTCCGCCAGCCAGAACATCGCATAGGAGGGGTAAGGGGCCCCCGCCCGGGTGAAGGAGAACGTGTCCACCTCTGGGATCCGGCCGGTTCGGGCGATCTCGCGGCCCGCGGCGAGATGCCACCAGAAGTCATGGGGGCGGATGGGATGGGTGCTGACGAAGGCGAAGATCCCCACCAGCACCGCGAACGCCAGGAGCTGGGCAGGGGTCATGGTTCCGACCAACGGGAGGTCCGCATCCGATGCCCGTGTCTTCCCCTTCATCGGCGGCGCCGTTCCGGATTTCGTGGTTCTCTGCGGCCTCAGCGGTCCCTCTGCCTGGATCCGCCATCCTCAACCCTCCATCAGCCTGTGCGATGGCGTGCGCAGATCAGATCCGCGCAGCACCGATGGAGGTAAAAGGGAACCGACGGATCCGCCCCGGTGCGGTGAAGTATAATCCACGATAGAAGGCGAGGCGGAGGGCGCAGGTGCCGCGGCCCCATCCGGGTGGAAAGCCCTCCGCGCCGTCTGCGCCGAGGATGAGGGGGTGAGGGGACGGGACGTGAAGCGCCGGAGGGATCCTGTGGATGTTCAACCCATGGGGGATCCGAAGCCGGAGCGGGTGATCGCGCCGGACCGGCGGCCGGAGGAGCAGGCCATCGAGATGGCCCTGCGGCCCCAG
>FWWL01008968.1_pt1 | contig 12454 bp, 14 predicted proteins | sample 2228331 | NCBI WGS metagenome assembly FWWL01 (sample SAMEA103939775, study PRJEB20133) | metagenome | reverse complement strand
TGCCTACGAAGGCGCAACGATGGAATGGATAGACGGCAACCTCGGCTCCAAGGTCACGATGAAGTACCCGGCCGTCTACATGATGGGGCCAAAGGCGCACGGCGAGATTCTGTCGATCGCCTTCGCCGGTCACGGTCAGCACCAGGACGCCGGCGGCAAGGTCGTGCACGGCGCACCCTACACCAGCTCGAAGATCGTCTCCAAGTCGATCAGCAAGGATGGCGGGCGCGCCAGCTATCGCGGCTTGCTCAAGGTTGGCAAGGGCGCGCACCACAGCAAGAGCAACGTCGTCTGCGACGCGCTCCTGCTCGACGAAGCCAGTCGCTCCGACACCTATCCCTACATCGAGATCGAGGAGGAGCAGGTGAGCGTGGGCCATGAGGCATCGGTCAGCAAGATCGGCGAAGAGCAGCTCTTCTACTTGATGAGCCGCGGTATCGGCGAGGATGAGGCGGCGGCGATGATTGTCGGCGGCTTTATCGAGCCGTTGGTCAAGGAACTGCCGATGGAGTATGCGGTGGAGATGAACCGTCTGATTCAGCTTCAGATGGAAGGCACGATCGGCTAAAGTATCTGAATTGTGGATTGTGAATCATGAATTGTGAATTGTGAATGCAGCGCACAGCCAGCCAACGTCACAATTCGCAATTCAGAGTTCACAATTCACAATTTGACTGACGGGAGAAACAAACGTGAGCGTATTAGTCAAAGAACCGGAAGCCATCATGCATTCCGTCGAGGGATTTACTGAAGAAACTGTGCGCGCTCATTCGGCGGCGCGCAACGAGCCGGCGTGGATGCTGGAACTGCGTCTCGACGCCTGGCGTCAGTTCGAGGCGATGCCGTGGCCCAAGCCGACCGACGAGGCATGGCGGCGCACACGGCTGACCGGCTTCGATCTCAAGAACTTCAAGCCTTTGGCAACCGCAGGCGGTAAGGTCGAAAAGGGCGAACTGTCCAAGTTGTTGCAGCAAGAGCTGGACGAAATGGACAGCGCCGCCAGCATGGTCTTCGAGGACAGCAGCCTGCGCAACAGCATTCTGCACAGCAACTTGCAGGATCATGGCGTCATCTTCATGGACTTGCAGAGCGCCGTCCAGCAGCACCCGGATTTGGTGCGCAAATACTTCATGACCGAAGCGGTCAAGCCAGGGCTGAACAAGTTCACGGCGCTGCACGCGGCGTTGTGGGACACGGGAGCGTTCGTCTACGTGCCGGCAAACGCGCGCGTCACGCTGCCGCTGCAGGTGATCTTGAACCAGCGCACCGACGGCGTCGGCGGCTACCATCACACCCTGGTCGTCACCGAGCAGGGCGCCGAAGTGACCGTCGTCGACGATCTGCTCGGCGCCAGGGACGGCTTGCAGGTCAGCGTGGTGGAGCTGATCATCGGGGCTAGTTCGGTCATGCGCTACATGAATCTGCAGGACTTCGACCACAGCGCGTGGAACTTCCTGACCGGTCGCGCCGTGCTGAGCCGCGACGCCGACCTGCGCTGGATTCAGGTGAGCTGGGGCAGCCGCCTGACCAAGGCGTTCCTCGACGTCGATCTGATAGGCACAGGCGGGCACGCCGAACTGCTGGGCATCTACTTCCCGACCGGCGACCAGCACATCGACCACCAGACGCTGCAAATTCACCGTGCCCCGCACTGCTTCAGCGATCTGCTCTTCAACGGCGCGCTCAAGGACAAGAGCCGCAGCGTCTACATGGGCATCATCCAGGTCTATCCAGGCGCGCAGAAGACCGACGCCTATCAGCGCAACGGCAACCTGATTCTCGACCCGACCGCACGTGCGGACAGCATTCCGGGGCTGGAGATCGAGGCGGACGATGTGCGCTGCACGCACGGCGCCACCGCCGCCCAGGTTGAAGAGGAGTACGTCTTCTACCTGATGGCGCGCGGTCTCAGCCGCCCGCAGGCTGAACGCATGATTGTGCAGGGCTTCTTCCAAGCCGTGCTCGACCGCGTGCCGGTGGAGAGTGTCGTGCATAAGCTGGAGCGCGTGATCGAACGCAAGATTGGCGGCTAAACAACTGACTTTGTGTCATTGAGATTGGGAGATTGTGAGATTGGCTGGGCATCCCCCCGCCGCCTCCAATCTCCCATTTTGATCGGAAACGAGGAGGAACCATGACAGTTGCAGAGAAAGGCTATGCTCACCCCGATGCGTTGGTCAGCACCGAGTGGGTGGCCGCGCACTTGAACGACCCGTCGATTCGGCTGGTCGAAAGCAACGAGGACATTCTGTTGTACGATGTCGGGCACATTCCCGGCGCGGTGAAGGTGGACTGGCACGCCGACCTGAACGATCCCATCACGCGCGATTATGTCGGCAAGCCGCAATTCGAGGCGCTGATGTCGCGACTTGGCATCGCCAACGACACGACCGTGATCTTCTACGGCGACAAGAACAACTGGTGGGCGACCTACGCTTACTGGGTCTTCCAGTTGTTCGGGCACACCAACGCCAAGATCATGGACGGTGGACGTATGAAGTGGGTGGCGGAGGGCCGCGAACTGACGCGTGAAGTCCCCACCTATCCGGCCACGAACTACGTCGCCCAGGAGCGCAACGACGAGCCGATCCGCGCCTTCCGCGACGACGTGCTGGCGCATGTCAAGGCAGGTTTGCCGCTGGTCGACGTGCGCAGTCCCGGCGAGTACAAGGGCGAGCTGCTGCACATGGCTGATTATCCGCAGGAAGGCGCCATGCGCGGCGGACACATCCCCGGCGCCAAGAATGTGCCGTGGGCACGCGCCGCCAACCCAGACGGCACCTTCAAGAGCGCCGACGAGCTGCGCGCCATCTACGAAGAGGAACAGGGACTCAAGCCAACCGACGACGTGATCGCCTACTGTCGCATCGGCGAACGCAGCAGCCACACCTGGTTCGTACTGACGCGGCTGCTCGGCTATGAACACGTGCGCAATTACGACGGTTCTTGGACGGAATGGGGAAACGGCGTAAGATTACCGATTGAGAAATAAGATCGGGGAATCAGAGGATGCTGGCGCAACGCACGGTCGACTACCAACAGGATTACTATGCCTGGACGATCCAGACAGCCTGGCTGCTGCGCGAAGGGCGCTTCGGCGAGATCGACGCGCTCCAGATCGCAGAAGAGTTGGAGAGTATGGGCAAACGTGAGAAGCGCGAATTGGTAAGCCGGCTCTCCGTGTTGATTGCACATCTCCTGAAATGGCGATTCCAACCAGCCAAACGGTCGCGCAGTTGGCGCAACACAATCCTCACGCAACGTGAAGAGATCGAGGCGTTGCTGGAGGATAGCCCTAGCCTGCGTGGCGAGTTACCTGCGCTTGTACCGGTGGCATTCACACGCGCCAGGCGGCTGGCTGAAGATGAGACCGGCATCGAGCAGGAGATGTTCGGTGAAACTTGCCCGTTCACAGTGGATGAAATCCTGGACAAAGGTGGCTATGAGAATCTCTGAAACTGCGCTGAGTGACCGTATCATCGAACTTCGCCAGGATTTCCCAATTCTGCAGCGCGTGCTGCCTAACGGTAAACCACTCGTCTACCTCGACAATGCCGCCAGCAGCCAGAAGCCGGAAAGCGTGATCCGGGCGATGGATGACTACTATCGCCGCTACAACGCCAACGTCCACCGCGGCGTGCACACGTTGAGCGAAGAGGCGACCGAAGCGTTCGAGCAAGCGCGCGAGAAGGTGGCGAAGTTCATCCACGCACCGAGTGCGCGACAGGTGATCTTCACCCGCGGCGCAACTGAGAGCATCAACCTGGTCGCCTACACGTGGGGGCGCGCCAACCTGGGACCGGGCGACGAAGTGCTGATCACCGAGATGGAGCACCACGCCAACATCGTGCCCTGGCAGATCATGCAGGAGCAGCTCGGCTTCACCCTGCGCTATGTGCCGATCACCGACCACGGCTTGCTCGACCTGGACAAGTTGCCCGAGCTGCTGACCGAGCGCACGAAGCTCTTCTGCTTCATGCACGCCAGCAACGTCGTCGGCACGGTCAATCCGGTGCCGGAACTGGTGGCGGCTGCCCGTGCCGTTGGCGCCAAAGTGCTGATCGACGGCGCGCAGAGCGTTCCGCACATGCCGGTCGATGTGCAGGCGCTCGACGCCGATTTCTACGTCTTCAGCGGCCACAAGATGTGCGGCCCGACCGGCATTGGCGTGCTCTACGGCAAGCGCGAACTGCTCGAAGCGATGCCGCCTTTCATGGGCGGCGGCGACATGATCCGCGAAGTCAAGATGAGCGGCAGCAAGTGGAACAGCGTGCCTTTCAAGTTCGAGGCAGGCACGCCAGCGATTGCCGAAGCCATCGGTCTGGGTGCGGCGGTGGATTATCTCCAGCAGGTCGGCATGGAGTGGATTCATGCCCACGAGCGCGCAATCACACGCTATGCCTACGAACGTATGGCTGAGGTCGAAGGGCTGCGCATCCTGGGGCCGGCGCCAGAGCAGCGCGGCGGGCTGGTTGCCTTTACGCTCGAAGGCGTCCACCCGCACGACGTTTCGGCGATCCTGGATCGGTCGGGCGTGGCGGTGCGCGCTGGGCATCACTGCGCTCAGCCGCTGCATGACCGTCTCGGCATTCACGCCAGCGCGCGCGCCAGCTTCTATCTCTACAACACGCACGCCCAAGTCGACGTGTTGGTGGATGCGCTGCACAAGGCGCAGGAGGTATTCCTGCTATGACCGTTGCAATGGAGACGATCCCGCGCGCAGTTCACCGGGCGCTGCAAAAAATCACGCACGAACCTCGCTTCGATGTTGCGCTGTCCATTGCTGTCAAAGATTTGCTGCGCCTTCGCCTCAAAGAAGTCACACAGCAACGAGAAACCTATGAGGCGAAATACGGGATGTCGTTTCAGGTTTTTCAGGCGAAGTTTCAGGCAGAAGAGATTCCCGACCAATATTCTTATGCTGTTGAAAAGGACTACTGGGAATGGGAAGCTGCGGTCACGAACGAGGCTGCCTTGCGCGAGTTGCAGGATAGCGTTTTGTGAGTCTCGAGGAGTTCATCCGCGTAATCTTTGATACGGTCGAGCGATCGTCGTTGTGTGAAATCGCAACCATCGCCAATCTCGATGAGACTTCCGTCAAGATTCACATACTGCTGTACACAGATGCGTATATTGATGTCTATTACAATGAGCAAAATGGTACAGTGGCATACGCACTGATCGAGCAGAACGAGCGCATTTATGGAGCGGATAATTCCGGTGCACAATGGCATGTTCATCCATTCGAGCACCCAAATCACCATGTTCGATTGTCGGGGCCGATGGAATTCTCTACATTCTTAGCGGCAGTCGAGCAAAGATACTGAAACACGCGCAAGGAGTAAGCCTGTGGGCAGCGACGATCTCTACCGGGAAGCAATCCTGGACTACTACAAACACCCGCGGCGCAAGGGGCATCTCGATGCCCCGGACATCCAATATCACGACCACAACCCGTTCTGCGGCGACGAGATCACCGTTGAACTGAAGGTGGAAAATGGCGTAGTGGTGGATGCTGCGTTCGACGGTCACGGCTGCGCCATCAGCCAGGCCACCGCCAGCATGTTGATGGAAGAGATCGTCGGCAAGTCGCTCGACGAGATCAAGGCGATCGACAAGGAGTTCATCCTCGACATGCTGGGTATCGAGATTGGGCCTGTGCGGCTCAAGTGTGCGCTGCTGCCGCTCAAGGTGCTCAAAGCCGGCGCCTACGGGCTGGAAGAATGGCCCGAATAACATCGTGACTATTGCGTGACGTAGAGGAGCAACCATGTTTTTTGCACCACCCAGCGCCACCTATTCGAGTGAAGACGACAAGCAACCGATTCAAGAACTATTCAACGACAGAACTATGAGCAACTACGTGAAAGTCGCCGCCCTCGCCGACATCCCGGCTGGCGGCAGTAAACTGGTCGAGGTCAACCGAATCCGCGTGGCGCTGTTCAACCTGGATGGCGCCATCCATGCCATCGAAGACGTTTGTACGCACGACGGCGGCCCGCTCGTCGAGGGCACCATCGTCGACGGCTGCCAGGTGCAGTGCCCGCGCCACGGCGCGCGCTTCGACATTCGCACCGGCGCCGCGCTCAGCTTCCCAGCGTTCGAGCCGACCAACACCTACGCCGTCCAGGTCAGGGATGGCGACATCTGGATCGAGGAACCGCGCTGAGGGACACTCGCGCGCACACACAGACGGCTGTGCTACCATGCCAGACAAGGAGAAAGACAATGGCATTACCAACCAACACTGAAGTGCGCGAGGTGATTCGCGCCAGAGTCAAAGACCCGGAACTGATGATGAATGTCGTCGATCTGGGCTTGATCTATGATATCGAGATCACGCCGGAAAAGACCGTCGAGATCACGATGACGCTGACCAGCCCCGGCTGCCCCGCCGGCCCGGAGATCATCACCAACGTCCAGCGCGAGACGCACGCCGCCTTCCCCGATGTCGAGGAAGTCAACATCCACCTGACCTGGTCGCCCTTCTGGAATCCCGACATGATGTCGGAAGAGGCGAAAGAGGAATTAGGAATTTTCTAGCCCGTTCGCTGAGCACGCTCGAACAGGTGAACGACAAGGGGCAGCGCAACACGCATCAAGTTTCGCTGCCTCTTTATTCGAGGAAGTATCATAAGCCAGATGACAGCACAGGCAACACCAATCAAACGAACATTCATACAGACGGTCTGGTACTGGCTGTTCCGTCTGCTTGGCTGGAATGGCGAATACCGGCATCCAGACACAGAGAAGTTCATCATCATCGTGGCGCCACACACCTCCAACCTGGACTTCTTTATCGGATTCATCTACAGCCGTGCATTTGGGATACCCTTTCCCAACTTTCTGGCAAAAGATTCACTCTTTCGCGGCCCCTTTGGCTGGGTATGGCGCTGGCTGGGCGGCATCCCGGTCAATCGGAGGGATCGCACCAACTTCGTCGATCAGGTGGCGACGGAGTTCCAGAAACGCGACCGCATGGTGCTGGCGATCACGCCCGAAGGCACGCGCAGCAAATCGGAGTATTGGAAGACGGGCTTTTACCACATGGCGGTGAAAGCCAATGTGCCGGTGATCATGGCCTACATCGACTATGCCCGCAAGTACATCTCCTGTGGCGACGTCGCCGAGATCACCGGTGACATGGACGCGGACATGGCTGAGATTCGCGAGTATTACGCGCCGATCACGGCCCGTCATCCAAAGCGGCACGGCGAGATCCGCTTCCGCCCAGCAGCGGATGAAACCTCTGCGTCCGAAGCCAAACCCGACGACGCCTGACCGCTCGACCAACGCAGCTCTCCCTCGTTCGTTGTAACTTTGCAACTCCACAAAAGGCGATTTGCGCAGACGCCATGCCTGTGGTATTCTGCGCGCCGCTCCAAATTTCACTAGATGTAGTCATATTTTTCGGAATCGTTGACGACAGCCTATCGGCAAGCCGCCCTACGAGGCGCTTGGCTACCACTTGAACCGTAGCATGGCAGAACGAAATCCGTTGTTGCGTGTCGAGAATATCGTATTGAGTTTTGGCGGCGCCACCGTGCTCAACCGCGTCAGCTTCGACGTGGCTGAACACGAAATCTACGCCATCATCGGGCCAAACGGCGCTGGCAAAACCTCGATGCTCAACTGCATCAGCGCGTTCTATCGCCCGCAGGAAGGGCAGATTCACTATGCCGGGCGCGACCTGGTCAAGACGCCGACGCATGAGGTCGCCCGTCTCGGCATTGCGCGCACTTTCCAAAACATCGCGCTCTACACCGGATTGACGACGCTCGAAAACCTGATGGCGGCGCGGCACATCCACATCAAAGAGAACGGCGTCGCCAGCGCGCTCTTCTGGGGGCCGGCGCAGCGCGAGGAGATCAAGCATCGGCGTGTGGTCGAAGAGATCATGGATTTCCTGGAGATTGCCCATATCCGCAAGGCGGTGGTTGGCGCACTGCCCTACGGCTTGCGCAAGCGCGTCGAGTTGGGGCGGGCGCTGGCGCTGGAGCCAAAGCTGCTGCTGCTCGACGAACCGATGGCGGGCATGAATGTCGAGGAAAAGGAAGACATGGCGCGCTTCATCCTCGATGTCCACGAACGCCGCGGGGTGACAATCATCCTGATCGAGCATGACATGGGGTTGGTGATGGACATTTCGCATCGCGTCGTTGTGCTTGACTTTGGCAGCAAAATCGCTGAAGGCACGCCCGACGAGGTGCGCCAAAATCCGGCTGTGATTCGCGCCTATCTTGGGCAAGCGGGATGAATTCGGAAGAGATGAGCAAACCGCAGACGCTTCCACAATACTTCGTTGAACGCACCGCTGCCTACGGCGCCGGCAAAATTGCGCTGCGTCAAAAGGAACTGGGCATCTGGCAGGAGTTCACCTGGCAGGCGTCCTATGCGCAGGTGCGCGACATTGCACTTGGATTGATTGCGCTCGGCTTGCAGCGCGGCGACCGCGTGGCAACGGTCGGCGACAACGATCGCTTCTATGTGTGGGCGTATCTGGGGATGCTGGCGGTGGGCGGCGTGCAGGTGGGGCTTTACACCGACGCCGGCAGCGAAGAGATGAAGTATATCGTCGAGCACAACGACGCGGTTTTTGTCTTTGCCAAAGACCAGGAGCAGTGCGACAAGCTGCTCGATGTGCGCGAGCGGCTGCCCAAAGTCAAGCGCGTGATCTACTGGGATGACCGCGGGCTGTGGAACTACGACGACCCGTGGCTCATCTCCTTCGAGGAAGTGCAGGCGATGGGGCGAGCACTGCACGCCGATCAGCCCAACCGCTTCGAGGACGAAGTGGCGGCGGGGCGCGGCGACGATCTGGCCGTGCTCTGCTACACCTCCGGCACGACTGGGTTGCCCAAAGGCGCCATGCTGACGCACACCAACATGATCTTCGCCACCGAAGCCTTCAGCCAGGTCGATCGCCGCCTCGATACCGACAACCATGTGAGCCTGCTGCCGCTGGGGTGGATCGCCGAACATGTGCTGGGCGTGGCGCCGCATGTGATGTACGGCATCATCATGAACTTCCCCGAAGCGCCGGAAACCGTGCGCGCCAATGTACGTGAGATCGCGCCGGAGGGCATTCTCTACAACAGCCGGCTGTGGGACAACCTGGTCGGCATGGTGCAGGTGCAAATGAACGAGGCGTCGTGGATCAACCGCCAGTTCTTCCGCTGGTTTCTGCCCATCGGCTATCAGGTGGCGGATCGGCGCATCGCCAACCAGCCGGTCGGCGCCAGGCTGAGCCTGCTCTATCGGCTCGGCGATGTGGCGCTCTTTGCGCCGCTGCGCGACCAGTTGGGGCTGTCGCGGCTGCGTTCCGCCTACACCGCCGGCGCGGCGCTCAGCCCCGACGCCATGCGCTTCTTCCATGCGCTCGGCATCAACCTCAAACAAATCTACGGCTCGACCGAGGTGTCGGGCGGCGCCACGCTACACCGCGACGCCGACATCAAGTTTGCCAGCGCCGAGGATGGCGAGATTCAAATTGCCGGGCCTAATGTCTTTCAAGGTTACTACAAAGACCCCGAGGCGACGGCGAAAGCAATCATCGTGGATGAAAGCGGACGCCGCTGGTTCCGCACCGGCGATGCTGGCTACATCGATCCTGACGGGCACATCATCTATCTCGACCGCGTCAAGGACATGGTGACGCTTGCCAACGGTGAACGCTTCTCGCCACAGTTCATCGAAGGGCGGCTGAAGTTCAGCCCCTACATCCGCGATGTGATGGCGGTGGGCGGACAGGATCGCGACTTCGTCACTGCGCTGGTCATCATCGGCTTCGAGAATGTCGGCAACTGGGCGGAGAAGCAAGGCATCAACTACACGACCTTCCTCGACCTGTCGCAGAAACCGGAGGTCTACGCGCTGATCGCGCGCTCGGTGCGCGAGGTCAACGCCAGCCTGCCGCCGGCCGCGCGCGTGCGTCGCTTTGTGCTCATGCACAAGGAGTTCGACGCCGACGAAGCCGAGATGACGCGCTCGCGCAAGCTGCGCCGCGGCTTTCTGGCGCAGCGTTACGCAGCCATCATCGACGCCATGTATCAGGGCAGCGAACACGTGCGTGTGCAGGCCCCCGTGCGCTATCAGGATGGGCGCGAAGGCGTCATCGAGACCGAGTTGACGATCATGACGGTTGAGCAGTAGGGCGAAGGGGCGAGTTGCGGGGGCAACGGTGACAGCAACGGTTCGCTCCTCGCAACTCGCTCCCCGTTTCAGGACTCTGGTGCGCACCGTAGCGGGTGCAACGAACGATAAAAAAATGGGCGGCGGTGCGCAATTCGCCCCTCGCCCCTGGTTCAAGAACAGGCGGAGAAGCAGACGATGAACTGGCCCCTTGTACCACAACAGGTGATAACCGGTATTCTCAACGGTGGCACGATTGCGCTGATTGCGCTCGGCATCGTGCTGATCTTCAAGGCATCGGAAGTCTACAACTTTGCGCACGGCCATCTCGTGATGCTCGGTGCATTTCTGACCTGGTGGTTTGCCGGTGGTGAGGAGCTGGGCGGCGAGCTCTTCAACTTGCCATTGTGGGCGGCGACGGTGATGGCGGTGCTGACCGCAATGCTGGTCGGTCTGGCGATCGAACGGTTCATTTTGCGCCCGATGACCGGACAGCCGGTGCTCGCCATCATCCTGGTGACATTAGGGCTGTCGCAGTTCATCGAAGGCGGCGTCTCGATCCTCTTTGGCGCACAGCCGAAGAGCAATTTCCCAACACCCTTCTCGCCAAGTGATGTCATCCGCATCCCTTTCCCTGGCGCATTCAACGACACGATCATCTTGAAGCAGAGTCTGGTCGCCAGCTTTGTGGTGGCGGCGGTGGCGTCGGCGCTCTTCATTCTCTTTTTCCAGTACACCAAGACCGGTCTTGCCATGCGCGCCACGGCAGAGAATCACGAAGTGGCGCAGGGCGTCGGCATCCGCGTCTCGCGCATCTTTGGCTTGTCGTGGGCAATCGCCGGTGTGATCGCCACCTTTGGCGGCGTGTTGCTGGCGACGGTGTCGGGCGTCAGCCTCAACATGGCGACGGTCGTGCTGGTGGCATTCCCGGCAGTGCTGATCGGCGGGCTGGAATCGTTCGGCGGCGCTATCGTCGGCGGTCTGATCGTGGGGCTGTCGCAGGCGTTGGTGCAGGCGTCGCGCAACATCGAAGTGCGCAACTCGGCGGAGATCGTGCCCTATATTTTGCTGCTGATTTTGCTGATCTTGCGTCCCGAAGGTCTGTTCGGACAGAAGCGGATCGAACGAATCTAACGTCACACGCAACACGCAACACGTAAGGAGCTTCTATCGTGGCGATGCTACGACCCGCCGGTGATTTCGACCGCAGTTATGCGCAAGATATGGCGTTGCTGCGCCAGCCGTGGCAGCGTTGGGCGATGCTGCTGATTGTTGTAGCGGCGGCTGCGATCCCGCTGCTGGGCAACGCTTACCTGGTCACGACCGTCAACCGGATCATGTACACGATTGTCGCCGTGCAGGGGCTCAACGTGCTTACCGGCATGACGGGGCAGATTTCGCTCGGTCAGGCGGCGTTCATGCTGGTCGGCGGCTATACCGTGGCGCTGACTGCCCAATACTGGGGGTTGCCGATCTTCGTGACGCTGCCGCTGGCGGCGTTGGGAACGGGCATCGTGGGGCTGATCTTTGGCTTGCCTTCGCTGCGCGTCAAGGGCTTCTACCTGGCGATGGCGACGCTGGCTGCGCAGTTCATCATTCCGTGGCTGAGCCGGCACATCTTCCCCGAAGTGCTCGGCGGTTCGTCGGGGCGCATTCCGGTGCCGTCGCCGGTGATCTTTGGCGTCACCTTCAACCAGGTGGCGCAGGTCTTCTACATTTCGCTGACCGTGCTTATCATCACCACGGTACTGCTGATCAACGTGCGGCGCACGAAACTGGGGCGATCCTTCATCGCCGTGCGCGACAACGACCTGGCGGCGGAGGTGTTGGGCGTCAATCCTTTCGGCGTCAAGCTGCGCGCCTTCTTTGTCGCAGCGATGCTGGCAGGCGTCGCTGGCGGGCTGAAAGCGATCAGCCAGCGCAGCGTCGGCACCGAGCTGGCATACGGGTTGAACGAGTCGATCCTGCTGCTCGGCATGTTGGTGATCGGCGGTCTCGGTCACAACCTGGGGCCCTTTCTCGGCGTCGTGACGATCATCTTTCTCGAAGACCTGGCAAACGTCACGGGGTCTACAATGGCGGCGCTCTTTCCCGACCACGCCACCAACCTGCTCACGTCGTTCCGGCCGTTGTTCTTCGGTCTGGTGTTGATGCTGTTCTTGATCTTTGAGCCGCGCGGGCTGGCGCATCGTTGGGAGATTCTCAAGGCATCCTGGCGCATGCGTCCCTTCTCTCGATAGACGAGTTCGATCGTTGGTCACAGATACTCACAGGTGAAGGAAACAAAGGAGGTTTTATGAACAAGGTGTTTCGAGTCATATTG
>FWWL01008967.1_pt1 | contig 12455 bp, 13 predicted proteins | sample 2228331 | NCBI WGS metagenome assembly FWWL01 (sample SAMEA103939775, study PRJEB20133) | metagenome | reverse complement strand
GGATCGAGCCTGACGTGCGCCGCATTCAGAACGCTGTAACAAAGACGGAAAGGACGGCCGCGCTCCGGAACGGATGCGGCATAGAAGGCGAGGATCCTGACCTCGCTGCCCGCGAGTTCCGGGGGGAGGGAGACCTTGCGCGGAGGCGGCGGAGGCGGCTTCTCCCTACGCCGCAGCGCGAACTGGACAATGCTTGCTGCGGCCAGCAGCGCGGCGGCGGCCAGCATCAGCCGCAGCACTCCGGCGATTCTGTTCAAGCTGACTTCATTGTCGCTCCTGCCGCAGCGCGGGGGAATCCGGCCCTTGACACGCGCGGCGAAGATGCCAAACTGCCTGTGGAGAGGGTGAGCCGATGCCTTTCATGGCGCTGGACAGCACTACGAGGGATTTGCAGCTGCTGGAGGAGGAGTTTGTGCGCTGCATCCGGCGGCGCGATCCCGAAAGGCTGATGGAAACCTTCTATGCCGCGGACGCCGAGTTGCAGGCCCCCGGCGCGCCGGCGATGAGCGGGCGGGAGGCGATCCTCGGCTGGCTCCGGGCGCAGTTCGACAACGGCCTGATCGAGCTCAAGCGCGAGGCGAATCACTTCGAGGCGGAACACAGCCTCGCCTGCGCCTCGGGGCGGTACAGCCTGACGCGCGAGACGCAGCCCGGCATCCTGTGCACCACGGAGGGAGCTTTCACGACGGTGTTCCGCAGGCAGCCGGACGGCCACTGGCGCGTGATCATCGACTGCCTGACGCCGGCCCGCTGAAGGCCGATTCGGGCGCGGGCGCGAAGGGCCGCGCTACAATGGACGGTTACCGTCCCGACTCACGCAGTATTCCGGCATGGCTCAACAGATTCCGCTTGATTTCCTGGGCTCGCTGCGCCGCACGCATTCCTGCGGCGCGCTGCGGCCCGCTGACGAGGGCAAACGCGTCGTTCTCATGGGGTGGGTCCACCGCCGCCGCGACCTGGGCGGCGTGATCTTCATCCACCTGCGCGACCGCGAGGGTGTCACGCAAGTCGTCTTTCGCGCCGAGTGCGACGCCGAGCTCCATGCGAAAGCGGAGCTGCTGCGCTCGGAATATGTGCTCGCGGTCCAGGGAGTGGTGGAAAAACGCTCGCCCGAAACGGTGAATCCGGCGATTGAAACCGGCGAAGTGGAGGTGGTGGCGGAGAAGATCTGGATCCTGAACACAAGCGAGACGCCGCCCTTCCCCATGGAAGAGCACATCGACGTGAGCGAGGACATGCGGCTGCGCTACCGCTATGTGGATCTGCGCCGGCCGCATATGCAGCGCAACATCATCCTCCGCAGCCGGATTTCGCTGGCCGTCCGGGAGGAGCTTTACCGCCAGGGTTTTCTGGAAATCGAGACCCCGTTTCTGACGAAATCCACGCCGGAAGGCGCGCGCGATTTTCTGGTTCCGTCCCGGATTCAGCACGGCTATTTCTACGCCCTGCCGCAGTCGCCGCAGCTCTTCAAGCAACTGCTGATGGTCAGCGGCTACGACCGCTATTTCCAGATCGTGCGCTGCTTCCGCGACGAGGACCTGCGGGCGGACCGGCAGTACGAATTCACGCAGATCGACCTCGAAATGTCGTTCCCGCAGGAGGAGCAGATCTTCGAGACGATCGAACCTCTGATTGAGCGCGTGTGCGAGACCGCGGGCTATTCGGTGAAAGGCCCGTTCCCGCGCATGACCTATGAAGAGGCCATGCAGGGCTACGGCACGGACAAGCCGGATCTGCGGCTGCCGCGGTTCTGGCCCGTGGAGGATCTGTTTCCGGCAGAGGCCGGGCTGACGCGGCCCGGGCTTCCGCTGGTGGCGATCCGCATTCCGAAGACGGGCGCGCTCAGCCGGAAGGAGCGCGACGAGCTGAAGCTGTATGGAGGCGAGCGCGGGCTGGCCGTCTATGATGACGTGAAGCGCCTGGACCGCGACTTCCCGGAGCCGATGCAGAAGGTGCGGGAGCGCACCGGAGCGGCCGAGGACGACCTGCTGCTTCTGGCCGGATGGCGCGGCGAGCCCAAAGGGCCAAGGCCTGTGGAGACCGTGCTGCTGGCATGCGGGCAGCTGCGGCTGTACGCCGGGCAGAAATACAATGACCGCCACGGGCTGCTGGATTCGCGCGATTTCCGCTTCCTCTGGGTGCTCGACTTTCCCATGTTCGAGTGGGACGAAGAGGAGCAGCGGTGGGTGGCTGCGCACCATCCGTTCACTTCCCCGCGCGAAGAGGATCTGGACCTGATGGAAAGCGACCCGGCGCGCTGCCGCGCCCGCAGCTACGACTTTGTGTTAAACGGTGTCGAGCTTGGATCGGGCTCCATCCGTATCCACCGGCAGGACATCCAGAAGCGCGTGTTCACAGCGCTCGGGCTGTCCGAGGAGGAGGCGCGGGCGAAGTTCGGATTTCTGCTCGATGCGCTCACCTACGGCGCGCCGCCGCACGGCGGCATCGCACTGGGGCTGGACCGGCTGGTGATGATCCTGGCGGGCGAGAACTCGATCCGCGACGTGATCGCATTCCCCAAGACGGCGAAGGGGACAGACCTGATGTGCGACGCTCCGTCGCAGGTGAGCGACCGGCAGCTGCGCGAACTCGGGCTGATGCTGCGGCGCCCGCCGCAGGCTTGACAGTCGTCCCGGCGCTCAAGGCAGGGGCACGTCTTTCACTGTGACGGTCTTTTGCTCGTTCGGCTGGACGCGGATTTTCCCGGCGTTTGCGAAGAGCCACTCCAACGCGTCAGGATCTTGCAGGAAGCTGCCGTCGCCGCTGCAAACCCCGGCTATCTGATACTCCCCCGGAGGCACCGAGTCCAGATATGCCCGCCCGGCGGAATCGAAAATTCCGGCGCGGACGACGCGAGTCCCTGAAATCCGTCCGGGCTGCCACAGGACGAACCGGTAGGGCTCGCATGGGGATTCCTCTTCTGTTTGCTGGCGTTGGATGGCAACACGTGCGGCGTCGGCGCGGAGCGTAATGACAACGGTCACGGGCGCCCCTGCGGTCAAATCGATTTCCTCGGTGACGTCCACGCCGGCGGACGTGCGGATCGTTGCGACATAAAACCGGCCCAAATCGCCAAAGATCTGGAGCCTGTAGATCGCTGGAATCTGGATGCCAATCTCAAACGTCCCGTCTTCCGCGACAGGGACGCCACTGGAGGCCATGATCGATTTGGGGTCCGTCGGCGCGGCGCTGACCGTGAGCTTGCCCGGCGCTCCTTTGCCGGATCCCCTTGCGCCTTCCGTGCGGATTCGACCGCTCAGAGTGAACGGCGGATGGAAGCGGATCTCGACTCCCTCCACGTCGCTCTCGCCGACTTCCACCGGCGCCGTGGCCATCGAGGCTCGCCTCGGGTTGGAAGAATCCGTTCGACTCGCCAGCAGGTCATATCTTCCCGGAACCACGTCAGACAAAGTGAACGATCCCGGCTCACGACCCCGCTCCATGCGGCTCGGAAACATTGGCATGGATTGGTGGCCTCTCCAAGCCTGCGTGAGCGTGAAATCCTGCGCAGGACTCCCGTCTTCCAATAACACGCGGCCGGAAATTTTCCGCGAAGGAACGCGGCGGAGGCGCAGCTCGAGGTTGGCGGCTTCCTGTCCGGCGGCCACCTGGATCCATGCCGCCTGATCCGGTTCAAGGGCGTCCGGATAGTAGGTGGGGGCATGAGTGCCGCCCGCACCTTCGGTGACAACACGTCCGGGCTGGGATGGGCGAGCTACGATCAGGTACTTGCCAGCAGGCAGATTGTATAGCCGGAACGCTCCCCGGTCGTCCGTCTGCATGGAAGCCCCATAGGGCGTGAGGGTGGCGGTCCCGTTCAGGATCGTCGACCTTCGCAGAACTGTGACCTGAATGCCCTGCAAGGGCTCTCCCTCTTCGTCGATCACGCGCCCGGAGAGGACGGCTTGCGGCGCAAGAGCGTAGCGGAGCCCCGTCACAGGTTCGCTGGCTGTCGCCCGGATCCGTTGCGGCGACAGGCCTGCGCCGGAACGCGGAAACATTCCCTCCCGCCGCACGAAGACCTCGTATTCACCTTCAGGGATATTTTCGAAGCGGAAGGAGCCGTCCGAACCAGTGACCGCGCTCAACGGCTGCTGGCGAGCATCGCCGGGCGATTGGGACGTCATCCCTCCCGCGCGGATGCTGAGGGAAGCGCCTGCGCCACCGCCGGGACCAGAACCTTCGTCCATTCGCGTCAGCTTCACTTCCGCCCGGCGGACGGGTTCTCCCGTCACGGAATTGACCACCGTCCCGCTGACCATCACGCCCTGCTGCGCACCCGGCTGAGCAGGGGCGTAAAATCTGGCAAGGAGCAAGCCCGCCAGCCCCCGGAAAATCACCCTCGTGATCCGGGTGCGCACAAGCCCCCCTTCCTCCAGGTCTGGTTCCGGGTGCGATTCTATCAGCTCCCACGAGCGAATTCACCGCGCTGGAACCACACGCCGCCGATGGGCCGAAAACCGGCGGGAAACCCGTGAAACACTCGCCCCGAAGCGCCGGATCCCGGCGCCCGGATCCGCCCCGATTCGCCCATGGCGCCGATCTCGCTACAATAGTCTCGAGCGGCCGGCATCCTCTTGCGGCCTCGTGTCATCCAAACCCCTGAGATTCCGCCATCACCTGAAAAAAAGTCATGTCCGGAACCAAACACCTGTTCATTGCTGCCATGATCGCCGCTGCATTGCCTGGCGCCGCCCAGCAAAAGGGCGACCCGGCCAAAGGCAAAGAGGTCTATGAGCAGTGCAGCGTCTGCCACTCGGCCACTACGGACGAGAAGAAGATGGGCCCATCCCTGAAAGGGCTGTTCAAGAAGGCCAAGATGACCAACGGCCAGAAGCCCACAGAAGCCAACGTGATGGCCATCATCAACAAGGGCAAGGGCACGATGCCTGCCTTCGAGGACATCCTCACGCAGGAAGAGAAGGCGCACCTGCTCGCCTATCTCAAGACGCTGTGAGGCAGCCGCGGGGCTGCGTTTGACCCGCGCCGCCGCAGCCCGCTAAAATGGGAATCGCAGCAGTCTTCTCCGGGCTGCTGATGCAACGCGTCCCCATCGTCTAGCCAGGCCTAGGACACCGCCCTTTCACGGCGATAACGCGGGTTCGAATCCCGCTGGGGACGCCAAACCTTCCCCTCTCTTCCCCGCAACGATCCCATCTTTGGTCTGATGCGCGATTGCCTTCCGCGCGCGGAATTCCTTCAGCGCTGCTCATTCGAACCGGAACCGCTCCCGCCCTTCCCGCTCGCGGGCGATGCCGCGCTTTGTTCCGCGCGCGAACTCGACGATGTGCCGCGCGTGCGGGCTGTCGATCTCCTGCTCGATCCGCTCGAGCGCCTTCGTCAACGTCAGCCCGGAGCGGTACAGGAGCCGGTAAGCGCGCTTGATGGCAGCGACTTCCTCGCTTGAGAAGCCCGCCCGGCGCAGCCCGACCACGTTCAGCCCCACGGGGCTCGCGTAAACGCCGCTGTAGAGGAAGAACGGCGGCAGATCCTGGTTGACGCGCACGCCGCCGCCGATCATCGCCAACCGCCCGATGCGGCAGAACTGGTGCACGACGACGCAACCGCTGATGAATGCCTGGTCCTCGACGGTGACGTGCCCGGCGATGAGCGCGCAGCTGGCAATCACCGTGCGGTTGCCCACCGTGGCGTTGTGGGCGATGTGGCCGGAGCTCATGATGAAGTTGCCGTCGCCGACGCGCGTGACGCTTTCCGGCGCAGTGCCGCGGCTGATGGTGAAGTGTTCGCGGATGCGGTTGCCGTTGCCAATGACGAGGTAGCTGCGCTCGCCGGTGAAGTTCTTGTCAAAGGGATCCGTGCCAAGCGCCGCGCCGGCGCTGATCTCGTTGTCGTCGCCGAGGGTGGTCCAGCGCTTGATGTAGACGTAAGGTTCTAGGCGGCAGCGCGCGCCGATGACGACGTCCTGCTCGATGACACAGAACTCGCCGATGTGCGTCTGCGGGCCGATGCGCGCATCGGGATGCACTTTCGCCGTGGGCGCGACATAGGCGGACGGATCAACGGGCATACACTGGGTATGATACCGGCCGGGGCCGGGGAAACGAGGCGCACGATGAGGGTGAGGGACATCGCAGAACGGCTCGGGGCCACGTGGGAGGGCGACGGCGAGCGCGAAGTGTTGCGCGTCGCGCCGCTCGAGAGCGCCGGCTCGGGGGAGCTGGCGTTCGCCAACAGCCGCCGCGCCTTGCGCGACGCGCAGTCGTCTGCCGCCGGGTGCCTGCTGGTGCCCCTCGACTTTGAAAATCCGGGCGGGCGAACGATCATCCGTTGCAAGGATCCCCGCGCCGCCTGCGCGCGCGTGATTCCATGGCTGCACCATCTGCCGGAGCCGCCGCGGGGCATTCACCCGGCGGCGCTGATCGGCGAAGGCTGCGATATCGGCGAGGACGTGAGCATCGGACCGCTGTGCGTGATCGGCGACGGCGTGCGCATCGGCGCCGGAAGCGTGCTGCATCCGGGGGTGCACATCTATCCGGGCGTGGAGATCGGGCAGCGCGTGATCATTCACTCGGGCGCGGTGATCGGCGCCGACGGCTTCGGGTTTGTCTTCGAGGAAGGGCGTTACGAGAAGTTCCCGCAGGTGGGGCGGGTGGTGATCGGCAACGACGTGGAGATCGGCGCCAACTGCACCATCGACCGCGCCGCGCTCGGCGTGACGAGCATCGGCGACGGCACGAAGCTCGACAACCTGGTGCACATCGCGCACAACTGCCGCATTGGACGGCACGTCGTGATTGCCGCGCAGACGGGGCTCGCGGGGGGGACGGTGATCGAGGACTACGCCGTCATCGGCGGGCAGGTGGGCATGGGCGACAACGTCACGGTGAAGTCCGGCGCCGTGATCGGCTCGGGCGCGGGCATTCTGAGCTCGAAGGTTGTGCGGGGGGGAGGAGAGGTGTGGTGGGGCACGCCGGCGAGGCCGCTGAAAGAGTATCTGGAAACGCTGGCGCACCTCAGCCGCCTGCCGCAGTTGCGGCGCGAGGTGGAGGAGCTGCGCAAGCGCATCAGCGAGCTCGAGAAGCAGCGCGGAGCATGAAGATCGTCGTCGGCGGCACAGGGCGGAAGTGCGGCAAGACCACGCTGGTGTGCCGGATTCTTGCGCTTTCCCGCGAGAAGCGCTGGACGGCGGTGAAGGTTTCGCACCACGCGCCCGACAGCGGCGCCGCATTCGAGCTGATCGAAGAGACGGAGGCGGGCGATTCCGGCGACACGCGCCGCTATCTAGCCGCGGGCGCTGCGCGGGCATTCTGGCTGCGTGGGGATTTCGAGCAGGGATTGCCGGCTCTGCGCGCTTTGCTGGCCGGCGCGGAAAACTGGATCGTCGAATCGACGCGCGCCGCACGCGTTCTGGAGGCGGATGTGGTGCTGCGCGCCGGGGCGGATCCGCCGCCCGATGATGCAGCGCTATTGGCCCTGCTCGCAGGCAGGGAGCCGCAGCATCAGCTCCAGCCGCCCCGCTGACGCCTGCGCGCCCGTCTCGAAGCGCCCGCCAGCGAACTCCAGAAAGCGCCCGAGCGCGCCGCCGGACGCGGAAGAGCGCAAGGACCGGGCGGCGTCCTCCGGATCTTCGCTGCCGGCAGCCCAAAGGCGCAAGACCACCCACTCCCCTTCGCACGCGAGACTCGCATGCACCGGATCCTGGCAACCGGCCACGTCCCGGAAGAACGACACCAGATGCTCGATCAACCTCGGGAGCGCTGCCGGCGCGTGAATCCAGCCATCGTTTTCGAGATGGAGATCGAGCACAGCCTCTTCCTGTTCGTAGAGGCGGCGGCCGGCCTGGGCCAGCGCGGTGGCGAGCGGCTGCACCGTCATCCCGCCCGGAAGCGCGGCGCACAGCAGCGCATCGTCGAGAAGCCAGCTCGCATGCAACACCATCGCCCGCAGCCGCCGGCAGTGCGGGATCAAATCCGGGCGCGCCTCGCTGACCACCATGTCCACGAAATAGGCCGCCGATTCGATGCCCGAAAGAGGCTGCCGGAGCTCGTGCGCGAGGTGCCGGATGAGTTCGGCGGCATCCAGCGGCGCGGGCTCTGCGGTGTGCGGCGCGGTGGGAGCGGGCTGCATCAGAATTCCCTCCATGCAGGATAACACCCGCCGTCAGCGCGGATGCTCCCGCGAGTGGCGTTCGTCGTGGTCTTCTTTCGACTCGAGATGAGTGATCATCTCCAGCGGCTGGCCGAAACTGTTTTCCAGCGCCTCTTCGATCAGCGTCGCCGTGTGGTGCGCCGAGCCCAGGCTGGTGGCGTAAGGGAAGATGAGATGCGCTTCGGCGAGAAACTTCCCGCCCGTGGCGCGCAAACGCAGACCGTGATAATCGATGCCATGCTGGCGGGTCAGGTCGTCCAGAGCCGCCCGCAGGCGCGCCTCCACCTCCGGATCGGCATAATCCAGCAGCCCCCGCGCGCTGCGCCACACCAGCTGCGCGCCGGACCAGAGGATGTAAAGGGCCATGAGGATGGCCACCAGCGGATCGAAGGGCTTCCATCCGGTGGCGAGAACGAGCGCCACGCCGGCGAACGCCGCCACGCTGGTGATGCAGTCGCTGAGAACGTGCTTGCCGTTGGCTTCGAGGATCAGCGAGTGATGTTTGCGGCCGGTGCGGATCAGATGCCAGCCGAGCGCGCCGTTGGCGAGGCCAAGCGCGAGCGTAATGCCCGCGCCGAGCGTGAGCCGCTCGAGCGGCAGGCCTTGCCGCCACTGATAGGCGGCGGTGACGAGGATCGAGACGGCGGCAGAGGCGATCAGCGCGCCTTCGAAGCCCGCCGAGAAGAAAGCGATGCGGTCGAGCCCGTAATGGTAGCGGCCGCCCGCGGGGCGGCGGCTCAGCCGCAGTGCGAAGGCTGCGAAGCCGACCGCGCCCGTGTGGACCACGCTTTCGATGGCGTCGGAGAAGATGGCCGAGGAGTTTGTGAGATGCCACGCGAGCGCCTTGCCCGCCAGCATCACCAGCCCTGCGGCAAGCGACAGTCGCATGGCCCGCGATGGCGCCGCGCCATGCTGCGAGTGGTCCACATGCAGGATTCTAGCCGAGCCGCGCGGGCGGGAGCGCGGGATTCTTGCGTCCCTTCCGCGGGCGCGGAGGCTTACTTCTTCCAGGAGATGGAAAGGCCCTGCGGGGATTCGGGGAGGAACTCGGTACGGACGGCAGGGTCGGTGCGGATGCGGTCCAGAAACGGGCGCAGCTGAAATTCGGCGTTGCGCGTGTTGTGGGCGAGGATCGCGCCGCCGCGGCGCACCTTGGGCAGGACGAGTTCGTAGTAGCGGAGATAATCAGGCTTCCAGGCGTCGATCAGGACGATGTCGAAGGGGCCGTCGATCCGCGCGATTTCGACGAGAGCGTTGGCGAGCCGCGCCTCGACGACATCGCTGATCCCCATCGCTGCGAAGTTCTTCACCGCCTGTGCGTGCCGCTCGGGATCGATTTCGAGCGTGATGAGCTTGCCGCCGGTTTTCCTCAGCGCCATGGCGAACCAGCCGCCAGAGTATCCGGTGGAGGGGCCGGTCTCGAGCACCCGCTTGGCCTTGAGTTCGAGTGTGAGGCGGTAGAAGAAGCGGCCGTCTTCGGGGTCGACGCTCATGTTGCGGCGCGCGTCCTTGCGCATGGAAGCAAGCACTTCTAGGGCGCGCGCTTCTGAATACGGTTCCGTAAACAGGGTGAGCAGCAACAGCGGAATCATGCCTCGGCGCGGGGCGTCGGCGGCGCCCATCCCTCTTACACTAGCAGCCCGTGAGGGATCGCACCGGGCAAGGCGGTTGACGCCGCACCGGCGTGCGCGCCCAGCCTTCCTGCCGGTTCGCTCTCCGGCGTTCCGCGTCCCGTGGCGGCGACTCTCTGATCTTCCGCTCCGGGGCTCCCCGGGAGGACCGACTTGCCGTCAGGGCGGGCTCGTTCTCAGCCGGAGCCTCGCTGGGCTCAGCTCCAGGCGTCGATGCCGCCGCGGAGGTTGTAGACTTCGCGGAAGCCCATCTGCCGCAACAGCTCGCACGCCATGGCGGAACGGACGCCGCTCTTGCAGTGCACGATCACGGGTTTCCGTGGATCGAGCGCGTGCAGGCGGCGGGGCAGCTCGCCCAGCGGGATGTGGAGCGTGCCGGGGATCGAGCGTGCCATCCGCTCATGCGGCTCGCGCACGTCGAGGAACTGCACGTCCCCGTTTTGTGCGAGCAGACTTTTGGCCATGGAAGGGGAGAGTTCAAGCACCATCCGGTTTGGAGGATGCAGAGCCGGGCTGCGCGGTGACGCCGGTGATCCGGAGAGGCTCTTCTTCGCAGCCGCCGCGCGAATTGACGCGCCAGCTGCGCGCCTCGACAAAGGCGCCGCCGCGGAAAGCGAGGATCACATTGGAAACCCACGGATGCGCCTGCCGGAGATCCTCCGCCGACATGGCGGCGCTGCCGTTCAGGTGCGAATGGTAGTAGCCGAGGATCTCCAGACCCTGCTCGCGGGCCTCGCGCTGGACGGCGAGCTGTCGTTCGGGATCGAGAAGGAACCGCTCGCGCCGGCTGCCTTCGTGCACGTTCCGGCAGGCAACCACGCACAACACTTCGCTGGAGACGCCGCGCCGGCGTCCCACCAGAATGCCGCAGGCCTCTTCCGGCGCTACGGCGAGGGCGTGCGCGATCAAATCGTCCATGAGGGCGCGGCTGATCCGCAACACAGCCGCACTGTAGCACGGCAGGCACTGTGGGAGATTGCGGGCGAGGCAAGCGGCTCCGCGTGAAGCGTCCGGGGAAATCGTGCGGGCCATGCGGCCGCGGCGCGAGCGCCGGGAGAAAGGCGCTGGCCATGGGGCCACGACGCAAGCGCCGAGGGAAGGGCGCAATCTGCAGGGCCGCGATGCGAACGTCGCGGGAATCTGAGTGTCAATGCGACCGCAGCTCGAGTAGCGGGGGCTCCGGCGCTGGGTGACAGCTGTTCCGCGCTCGCGCGTTCTTCGACGCGGGGTTCCCCCGGCGCTTGCGCCGGGGCCTCGCTGCTCGCCTCGCTGCCTCGCTGCGCGATCAAAGGCCGAGCGAAGACCGTTGCCGACGGGCCTGATCTACCTCCCGGTTCCCTCCAGCAATCACGCGGGGCCGCTCTGAGAGTGCGCCCAACGCGGCCCGGCGCAAGCGCCGGGGGAACAGCGGTGGTCATGCGGCCGCGGCGCGAGCGACGGGGGAACAGCTCGCCAGCGATCCCGGTAGTGCGGCCTCGGGCCGAGAACCGCCGAGCGAATTGCGGCAGTCTGAGAAATTTGCCCATTCTCGGCAGCACGCGCTTCCGGATTTCCACCCAGAGTGAAGGTGGCAGATCAGGCCGTCCCCTTCGCCTCCCTTCGCCTGGCGTGCGGGCACCGCGGCCCCGACGCAAGCGTCGGGGGAACTGCGCTGGTTACGCGGCCCCGGCGCAAGCGGGAATGTGGAAAAATCCCCCGCGAAGTCAAAACAGAACCGGATCATTATGATTTTGCTACACTCGCCGGATCCGAATCGCGCAAAGGTCGAATTCTTTCACAATCCCAAGCGCCCGGCGAATCCGGAAACTCGCTGGTCAGCCGGAAATCTTGGGCAGTTTCTTCTCGTATTCGGCGATCTTCTTCTGGAGCTTCTCGCGCTCCGCCGACTTGGGCACGGGCGCGAGCGCTTCCTTGGCTTTATCGAGGAACAGCTTGACGCGCGCAGCGCGGTCGAGCTTCTTCGGCGCGAACAGCTGCGAAAGCTCTGTGAACTGGGTGGCCAGGAAGAACAGGAACTGCTCCCGCTTCACTTTCGGCTCCGGCTGCGAGAACAACGCGCGCGCCTTTTCGATATCGCCGCCCGGGTCGGCGACAGCGATGACGCTGAGAAGGACGCCGCGCCGCATCATGAGGTTGTGAAGACGCTCGGCCTCGGCGGGCATGGGCAGGATGCCCTTGAGGATGCGCTCCACTTCGACGGGGCGGTCTTTGTTGACATCCGGCATTCCGAAGGGAAGGACGACTTCATCCTCGGTGAGCGCGGGCATGAGCTTGTGCGCGGTGTCGGCATAACGCATGGCGCTCTGGCCGGCCAGTGCGCGGGCCTCGTTGGCCATGCGGCGGAAGTCGATTTCGCGCGCCTTGGCGGCGGGGCGGCCTTCATCGAGAATGTCGGCCCACTCCATCTCGCCGCGGGCGATGCCGGAATCCAGAACAAGCTCCCAGATTTGCGCCCGGCGCGTGAATTCGTTCTCCGTCGCCAGGATGCTGTTCAGATTTTTCATGGCCGCCTGGAAGTCGCCCTTCTGATAGGCGGTCTTGGCGGCTGCCCAAAAGAAGGCCGGTGTGCCGGGCTTCGGCGGGGCGGGCCCCTTGGAGGAAGTGCCGCATCCGCCGCCGCTCAACGCTGCCACCGCCGCCGCCACGGGAATCACACAGCGCCAGAATCGCCGCATGCAAAAACCTCCTCTGCGCAATATGTTCAAACTGCATGCC
>FWWL01008966.1_pt1 | contig 12457 bp, 10 predicted proteins | sample 2228331 | NCBI WGS metagenome assembly FWWL01 (sample SAMEA103939775, study PRJEB20133) | metagenome | reverse complement strand
TAAAAACGAGCAGGAGTTATGCCAGGCTCGCGAATCTGTCGGCTGATCAGGGAATAGGCGCGCCGCGATACGCGCGGCTTACTACGGCGCGCGGGGCGTCAGGATAATCTATTGCGCGCTATTTCACGCGCTGTTCTTCGTTTTCAACCGCTATGGGAAGCGTTTGATTAAGGGCTATCCGGAGCGTGGAGGAGACACATAACCGAAAGAGCCAGCAAAGCATGTGCCAGGAGGTGACCGATGTTTTCCATCCGGCTACGTATTCAGGTCATGATGATTGCGATTGCAGCGCTGGCATTGCTCTGGACGGGTGAAGAACCTGTCAGATCCGCCGGCAGTCTTGGGCGTGGCGTTAATCTCGGCAATGCGCTGGAAGCTGAACAGGAGGGATGGTGGGGGGTCACTTTAGAGGAATCATTCTTCAGACTGGCAAAAGAAGCCGGTTTCGATCATGTGCGCGTGCCCATCGCCTGGCATCACCACACAGAGACCAGTCCTCCCTACCGTATTGACGAGACATTCTTTCAGCGGATCGATTGGGTGCTTGAGCAGGCGCAACGCAATGACCTGAAAGCGGTCATTGATGTTCATCACTACACCGATCTAAACCAAAATCCGACCGGCGAGCGAGCGCGTTTTCTTGCCATCTGGCGTCAAATTGCCGAGCGGTACCGGGATCGTGGCCCGTGGCTCTATTTTGAGCTGCTTAATGAACCGCAAGAGGAGTTCAATACCGATCCAGAACGCTGGAATACACTGCTGAGAGATGCGCTTGCAACTATTCGCGCAACCAACCCAACCAGAACGGTGATTATCGGCCCGGTGCATGGCTATGACCTGAGCGCATTGCCTGCCTTGAGTCTGCCATCTGATCCCAATCTGATGATCACGTTCCACTACTACGGCCCGCTGGAGTTCACTCACCAGAACGCGCACTGGATCTACCCTCAACCGCCGCTGGGACAAACCTGGAGTCCTGATCGCCCAGCGCTCAACGGCGAAAACTGGTCATGGGGCATTACCACGCGCTGGCTCGCCACCAGCCTGGAAGTGACATTCACGTATGCCTATGCCGGTCTCTACATTCACAGTTTTCCCCTGCGCGAGGGAAGCCAGCTTAGATTGCGGACGGATCGCAACGTATCGGGAATCGAAGTAAACTGTAAGTCAATGCATGGTGAGACAATATCAGCCGGGACGTTTCACGTGCAGGCCAATCAGCCATTGCTGGTTCAGATACCTGCAACGTGCTATCAGGCAGGTGACATCCTGATCATGAGCGCGCAGCCGGGAACCATCATTTTCCATGAGCTAACTATCATTGAAGCCGGACAGGAGCGACCGCTGTTAACGACGGGTGCCGGGCGCATCCGGCAAACGCTGGCATGGGTCGCCGAATGGGCGCGCAATCGCGGCCTGGAGGTATACCTGGGCGAGTTTGGCGCGTATTCCGGCCATCCTTCTGGAAACGGCCCGGTTGACATGGCATCACGCGCCGCCTGGACGCAAACGGTTCGCGCAGAAGCTGAGCGACAGGGCATGTCCTGGGCTTATTGGGAGTTTGGTTCGGGTTTTGGCGTCTACGATAGAGAGCAGGCTCAATGGCGGGTTCCATTGTTGCAGGCGCTTATGCCAGCGCCACCGCAACAGCCTGCCAGCCAGGTGTATCTTCCGCTCATGCTTCGCTGAAGCGCCGCAAAGGTGTGCGCTGTGGCACAGTTCTCTCAACAACAAATGTGAAGTGAGGCGCTATAATGTGAAGGGGCATCGCGATCCGCCAGCGAAACGAGGTGTATCATGCGACCATTTCTGGCTCTGGCCCTGGCAATTGGACTGGCCGCCACCGCGATGCCGGCAGCCGCGCAGAGTCAGGCGCTCTACTTCGTGGCCACCGGGCAGCAGCTCGATGACCGCTACGGCTTTCTCAGCGTCTGGCGAACCAGTAACGGGGCGTTGACGCTAGGTCAGCCGATCAGCCCCACGTTCCGCGACGGCGATCTGGTGGTGCAGTATTTTGAACGGGGTCGCTTAGAGGTGCATCCGGCGCACAACAATGCCGTCTTGCGCGGCAGAGTCGGCGCCGAGTACGCGGCTGCGCTGGGACGCTCATTTCCGCTGCCCACCCCGGCTGCGCGCAACGCGCCGCACCGTCGCCTGTTTGTCGAGACCGGCTACACGATCGGGCCACCCTTCCTCGCCTTCTGGGAAGAGCACGGCGGTATCGATGTCTTCGGCCTGCCGATCAGCGAACCGCGCTGGGAATACGTTGGCGGCGCCTTACGGCAGGTGCAGTATTTTGAACGCGCTCGCCTCGAAGTTGATCCGCGTCCGGCCAATCCCGCCAGCGCCATCCGCATCAGTGATCTTGGGCGTGACCTGGCTCGTTTGCGTGGCGTTGATCTGCGCCCGGTCGCTGCGGGCAATGCGGTGCCGGTTGATGCCAATGGTCAACCGCAACCGCCAGCTCCGCCGCCAGCCGCTGTGCCCACGGCGAGACCCACGCCGCAACCGGCGGCGGCTCGACCGGCGCCACCGCCAGCCCGCAGCAGCGACCGGCTGATTATCGTCGATCTGAGTGATCAGTGGCTCTATGCGCTTGAAGGCGACCGCATCGTCTTCGATGCCCCTGTCTCAACCGGACGCGACGGCTTCAACACGCCGGTTGGTTCCTTCAGCATCTACGCCAAAGTGCGCGAACAGACGATGAGCGGCTGCGCCGGCAATGAGTGCTGGATCGTGCCGCGCGTTCCCCATGCGATGTACATCGTCGGCGGAGTCGCCCTGCACGGCACCTACTGGCACAACCAGTTTGGCACCGGCGCGCGGCGCAGCCACGGTTGCGTCAATCTGCCGCTCAGCGCGGCGGCCTGGCTCTACGAATGGGCGCCGATTGGCACACCGGTAGTGGTGCGGTGGTAGCGGCTACTCCACCACTACCGTCAACACGGTATGCCAGACCCCGATGTTCCCCGCGTTGTCAATCGGTTTCACCCGCAGCAAGTAGGTTCCGGGCGCCAGCGGCGGCAACAACACGGCAGCCTCGCTGACAAACCACTCGCTCTCGCCTGCCGGATCTGGGCCGAGATAGAGCCGATACCCGGCCACACCCGACAGCGAATCACTTGCCGGCAGCCAAGAGACAGCCACCTCCTGCTCACGGCCAATCGTGAGCGTCGTCGGGGTGATCGTGAGCGTCGGTGGTGACACGTCGTAGCCGACCGGCCCAAAACTGGCCAGCGTCTGGCGGCCATCCGGCCCCCAGGCTCGCACGTAGAGCGTGTGCCAGCCCTCGCCCATATCGGCCAGTCGGGCATAGCCATCGAACGCGCCGGGAAACATCGGCGCATCTGCCAACGGCTCGACATTCCAGGCCTGACTCAGCCCTCCGCCGCCCCAGGCCACACGAAAATCGATTTGCAGATCCTCATTGTACCAGCCTGCCGGCTCAGCCAGACTGGTAAAGGTGATCTGCGGATCCTGCACCGACATCGCGGTCAAGACCTTGCCGCCGTGCTGATTGCAGCCGCCAATTTCGGGCAGAACGTACCCTTCGGCAAAGGTCAACGGCACCGACTGACGTCCGCTCCAACCATTCGCGCCGGCAGTGTAAGCCGTGAAGTGCAGATGAGGAATACCCGGTGAACCGCGATCGCCGGCATACCCCAGCACCTCGCCGACCTCGAAACGATAGCCGCGAGCGGTGGTCACCGGTCGGCTGAGATGGGTATACATTGTAAAGAAGTTATTGCCGTGGGCGAGGATGATCGTTCCGCTGCGCGCTTCCCAATGCCAGAGCGTGCCAGTCGCAGCAGCGCGGATCGGCGCATTGTAGGTGGGGCCGTCAACCTGAGCCAGATCGAGCGAATAGCGATCCCAGCCGTTATGTGTGCCGCAGGCGTAGCCTTGAATGATACGCCACGGTTCGCCGGGCGGAGTGGGTAAGACGAGGGTCGGAGCAGCTTCGACGGGGCGGGGCAAGACGCAGAGTGCGATGAGCCAGAACAGCGCGTACAGAGCGCCGAATCGGCGCATCGAGTGCCTCGACATGCAGATTGTCCCTCCGGACGCGGCCCCAAAACGGGACGCGCGCCATTCAACGCGGAATCACGTCGTCGCGCATCTGCGTGACGATGAACAGGACGGTCGTGGTCCTGTTGCGGAAACGCAAAGCCGTACACAGCGAGGTATACGACCGAGTATTGCCGCTATCGACATTGATATGGCAACGGCGGCAAGATACCATGACTCCGCGAAATGGTCAACTACAGGTTAAGGAGCAGCAGGCAGCGGATTGCGTGGGAGGTATACCCTTTCATGAAGTATCCTTCCCTCCTGGCCGCTTGCAAAGGGAGACATCGCAAAAGACGGCAGCGACCGCAGCAACCCGCCGCGATAGCGGAAGGCAGACCGTGAGCGTGATCCGGGCTACTGAGCGGAGGATGTGCCACGCCGCGCCAACGTCCGCAGCAGCGACTCCCTCTGATAGCGGGAGGAATACCTGACATGCTATGAGCAGCGCACAATAACCTGGACAGCGTCAGGATGATCCTTATGCAGGCGCGTTTATGTCATCTCCCACTCGCTCGACCAGTAGGGGAAGCATTTGCATGGAGAGACTGTTGAATCAAGGACGAACCTACGCCCCCAGGAGTGTCGTTCTCTGAAAGCGGGGAAGCGTTTGCGCGCAGAACGTGTACAGTATAGCGGAAGAATCCACCAGAACCGGAATACCACCGGCAGTTCGATACGGCGTTGCTTGACAGTCGTGACTCCAGATGCTATAAGGAAGCCAAGTTCTGGCAGAACAATAGCGCTGATGCAGCAGCGCTCTCCTGACACAACGTGACGATAGGAAGCCATCTCATCACTATGCAAAAAAAGCGGGCCTATCAACCAACGCTGTTTCCCAATAGTAGTCCAACATTCCCCTCTACTCGTTATCAGGGCAGCAAAGCCAAGCTGGTGAACTGGATTTGGGAGCAGATAGCTGATCTTGATGCTGTTACCTGCCTTGACGCATTTGGCGGGACAGGCGCAGTGGCCTATCGATTGAAGGAAGCTGGGCGACAAGTAACCTATAACGACCTGCTTCGTTTTAATTACTACATCGGGCTGGCGTTGATCGAAAATTCCCAGACTCGCCTCAGCCAGGACGATATCGATTGGTTGCTGCAACGACATCGGCAGATTACCTATCCGAACTTCGTGCAAGCCACGTTTGCCGGCATCTACTTCACTGATGAAGAAAATGCCTGGATTGATCAAACCATCACCAACATCCGTCACCTTACCGATCCGTACAAACGAGCGCTGGCTTTCTTTGCCCTTTGCCAGGCATGCATCGTGAAACGACCGTACAATCTGTTCCATCGCAAAAATCTCTATCTCCGCTTCGCAGAAGTAGAGCGCTCCTTTGGCAACAAAACGTCCTGGGACAGACCATTTGATGAGTGGTTTCAGATATTTGCCGACGAAGCCAATCGTGCCGTGTTTGACAATGGCCGACCTAATCAAGCATGGAACACGGACGCCGCTCACGTGCCCGGCGATTACGATTTAGTGTACATTGATCCTCCCTACCTTTCCAGACATGGTCGCGCGGTTGACTATTTGAGCTTTTACCATTTCCTGGAAGGCCTGACAATGTACGAAGAATGGGGAGCGCATATTGACTACCAGTCGAAACATCGGCGTTTGCAGCCGCGAGCAAGCGACTGGACAGATAAAAAGCGCATCTATCGCGCGTTTGATCATCTTTTTAAGACCTATCGGAAGAGTATTCTGGTTGTGTCGTATCGAAGTGATGGCATCCCTTCCGAAACAGAACTGGTATCATTGCTTAAGCAATATAAACGCCACGCGCGAGTTGAACATTTCGGGCATTATCGATATGCATTGTCAACAAACGCGGAGTCTAAAGAGATACTTTTGATAGGAACATAGTGTATTTCGCCTGGAATAGCAATGGATACGAGAGACTTCAGCACAGACCTTCTGAGCTACATCAATCAGCACAGGCACTCACTGACAACAGACAAAGGTGATTGGGCAGTTAAAGGGCTTATTGACATTTATCACAAGATCTATCCACTTTCAATCGACACAAAAGTCATCTCAAAAGTCATTGAATTGATGCTTTTTCCAGTGGTTTCCCGGTTTGCCACTGAGCGAGATTATCGACTGGTTCTCAGTGATCACCAAAATCACTATCCAGATATCAGCCTTATTACCCCAGCAGGAATAAAGATTGCGCTTGACATCAAGAGCACGTATCGAACCGGAGATCAATCTGTTAATGGATTGACGTTAGGGGCATTCACCGGATACTTTCGACAGCGAGAGTCCACTAAGAATGTCGTCTTTCCTTATAAAGAGTATGCGAATCACTTTGTGCTAGGTGTTATCTATAGTCGTAGCGAAGAAATAGTTGGTGAACGACGGGTATATGAGTTGAGCGAACTGCAAAACATCACGTCGGCAGTGAGAGAGTTCACCATCTTTCTGCAAGAGAAATGGCGAATTGCTAGCGATCGACCTGGAAGCGGCAACACAAAGAATATCGGCTCGGCCAGAGACATTGACGCTTTAATCAACGGCAACGGTCCTTTCGCGCCGCACGGCGTCAAGGTTTTCGATGACTACTGGAAGAACTACCTGACTGAAGATATGGCCCGGGCACGCGGCTCGGAAGTGCCATATCGAAATCTAGAAGAATACTGGAAATGGCGCAAACGAAATGATTCGGAACGAGCGAGCGATGACATAGCGATGACGTGATGATTGCATCACAAGGGCGAAAAACCTCCAAAGGCCATGTTGATGAACATGACTTTGACAAGCCTGTTTTATCGGTGCAGTTGTCTGTTCACAATTACAAGTCTCAGGGACAGCTTCTACAATCACACAGCAGCGATGGGAAGATATTCGCGCACATCACACGGCTTTGCCTCGTCAAGGCACAAATGCTACAGAGCCGATCTGTCTGCGCGAGTGCTTTTGCCGTGCCTGAGCAATTTCTTTGGAGCCTTAGATAGCGTTAGATAGAAGAGGCCATTACCCTCTATGACCACACCACCCGTTTCCATCCTCATCGTCGGCGCTGCTGACACCGGTCGCGCGCCGATTGCAGCAGCGCTGCTGCGTCGGCTGGCTGCGGCCCGCGGGTATGCCTGGTCGATTGCTTCGGCTGGTGTCGTTGGGCACGACGATGACCCCCTGCAACCGATGGCGCGCGATGCGCTTGCCGTGCTGGGGCTGAGCCACAACGACCACGTAGCCCGTTCGCTTACCAATGAGCTGGCTGCGGCAGCCGATCTGTTGATCGCCGTCGATAGCGGGATTGCCCGCGTGTTACGCAACCGCTACCCCGATGCTGCTATCGCCTCGCTCGGCGAACTGGCAGGCCGCGCGCGCGACATTCCCGATCCGGCAGGGATGCAGATCGGTGCGTGGCTGCATTACAGCCGCGAGATGGAGCAGTTGTTGCAGGCAGGGTTTGACCGGATCGTTGCGCTGCTCGGCGGGCAGGTTGCCGCAACCGCTTCAGCGCCGACGCCGACGCCGGAACCTGCGCCAGCGCAACCGTCACTTACTGAACGGCAGGCTGTCTGCGCGCGCGCCATCCACCTGATCGATACAATTCAGGCTATGCCTGACCTGATCGACTGGTCGGCGGCGCGGAGCCGTCTGCAAACGACACTGGCCGCGCTGCCGCCGCTCGCCAGCGCGCCCGGCGACCTAACGGCACTCTACGTCGAAGCAATTGCGCTGTGGCTGGAGCGCCAGAACAGTATGCCCGATCCTGATCGACTGAGTCGCCTGCGCGCCGCGCTTGCGCACGCGCAAGAACCGGTCGGGCAGGCAGAGGTGGCTGACGTAATGCGGTGGCGCGACTGAGCGGCTACATCATCACGCCGCCGACCACTGCGCAGGCTACCACAACTGCCCACGGCGGCGCCTGCCAGAACTGCAAGGCGGCAAAGGCGCTCAGCGCGAGCGCCACATCGAGCGGGCTACGAATCGCGCTGGTAATCACCGGCTGGTACAGCGCTGCCAGCAGAATGCCGACCACCGCCGCATTGATTCCGGCCAGCGCCGCCTGCGCTGCGGGCTGGGCGCGCAGCGCCGCCCAGAACGGCAAGGCCGCCCACACCAGCAAAAATGAAGGCAGGAAGATCGCGATCAACGCCAGCAGACCGCCGATCCAGCCGCCGAAGATCGCGCCAAGATAGGCGCTAAACGAAAACAGCGGTCCCGGCACAGCCTGCGCTGCGCCGTAACCGGCAATGAAGGTCTCTGGATCCACCCATCCCGGCTCAACTACGACCTGCTCAAGCAACGGCAGCACCACATGCCCGCCGCCGAACACCAGCGAACCGGTGCGAAACATCCCGGCCAGTAGCGCCAGCGTAGCATCAGCGCTGAGCGTAGCCCACACCGAACCGCCGAGCAATAGCGCGAAGAGGAGAGCGAAAATCATCCCGGTGCGTGGACTGACCGGCGATGGCGCGACCGCGCTGGCATTGATCTGGGCGCGCAACCAGCGCCAGCCCGCCAGCCCGCCCAGACCGATCACCAGCACTTGCAACAGCGGATCGGGCCAGATTAGGAGGATGATGGCCGCGCCGATTGCCATGCTTGCCCGCAGGCGATCGGGGCAGAGCCGTTGCGCCATCTGCCAGACCGCCTGCGCCACTACTGCCACGACCACTACCTTCAAGCCGCGCAACCAGCCGCTGGCCGGATCACCGATCAACGTCACTCCATAGGCAAAGCCGATCATCATCAACGTCGAGGGCAGGGTGAAACCGAGCCACGCCGCAATTCCCCCCAGCATGCCGGCCCGAATCGTGCCGATTGCGATCCCGACCTGACTGCTGGCCGGGCCAGGAAGAAACTGGCAGAGCGCGATCAGATCGGCGTAGGTTGCTTCGTCCAGCCAGCGTCGCCGCGCGACCAGATCGGCGCGAAAATAGCCCAGGTGCGCTACCGGCCCGCCAAATGAGGTTAATCCCAGGCGCAGGAAGGCCAGAAAGACTGCCAGAGGAGCATAATGCATATCAGAGTCATCCTTGTTGCTGCCGATACCATGCGCACATCGACCGCAGCGGGCAACCATCGTGACGGTCGAGAAAACTGTTTCGTCCCGGCTGGCGCGAGTAGACTCTTCGCGAAGGCGGGCCATCACAGCGAGGCCGGACGAGGCAGTAGCGCACGGCCAATTCATTCAGTTGCGCGTGCAGATCGGCCAGCAGCAACGGATCATCTGGCAGCTCGGCGGCAATTGTCTGCTGCACGCGGGAATAGCTCGCCCGTTCCCAATCCAGGTGATCCGGCGCGATCCGGGCATAGATCCGGCGGGTGTAGGCGTCAACAACCATGAGCGGATGCTGACCGGCGTACAGCATGATGACATCTGCCGTCTCTGGCCCGATGCGCGGCAATTGCAGCAACTCAGACCGCAACACAGCCGTTGGCCGGTTAAACATTGTCGCCAGGTCGCCATAGCGTTGCAGAATCGCCCGCGCCAGCTCGATCAGGCCACCGGCTTTCTGGCGGTAAAACGCGCAGGGGTAGATCAGCGCGGCCAGATCATCAGCCGTCGCCTGCGCGAGCGCAGCCAGATCGATCAGACCAGCGTCACGCAGGCGGGCAACCGCGTCTTCTACCGTCTCCCAGCGCGTCTGCTGCACTAGCACCGCGCCGATGATCATCTCTAGCTGCGGATTGCGACTACTGATCGGCCACCACGGACTGGCGGCCTGGGGGCCGCAGAGCGGGCCGAAGTGCGCAACCAGACGCCGGTACAGCTCAAGCGAGATTGCAGGCTGTTGAGTCATCATCGGTCGAACAGCGCACCGCAGAGGGGTTGCGCTCTGCGCCCCTCTGCGATCGTCTTATTGCTCTTAGACCTGCGGCATCGCGCCCTGCACGGCCACCGGCATGTAAAGATCGCGCATATAGTCAGCGAGCATCCGACGCGTGCTGAACAACGGCGCCACGGTCGCAATCGCTTCCTTGCAGATCTGAACCCAGCCCACCGGAACGCCATTGGCGTCGCGATCATTGTAGAAGCGCGGCACAATCTCGTGCTCGAGCAGATGGTAGAGCGACTGCGCGTCATTCCAGTCTTGCTCTTCTTGATTGGCGTATTCACGCTCATCGCCGATCGCCCAGCCGTTGCGCCCGTTGTACGCCTCTGGCCACCAGCCATCGAGCACCGAGCAGTTAGGGACGCCGTTCAAACTGGCTTTCATGCCGCTGGTGCCGCTGGCTTCATACGGTCGGCGCGGATTGTTGAGCCAAACATCGACTCCCTGCACCAGCGCCCGGCCAACGGCAATGTCGTACTCTTCCAGGAAGACGATCCGCCCGGCCAGACCGGGTTGCATCGACAGCCGGTATACGTCCTGGATGAAGTGCTTGCCCGGATCATCTTTGGGATGAGCCTTGCCGGCAAAGATGATCTGCACCGGCTGACCGGGCCGGTTGAGGATATGTTTCAGGCGTTCGATATCCTTGAAGAGCAGCGTAGCGCGCTTGTAGGTTGCGAAACGGCGAGCAAAGCCGATAGTGAGAATATTCTCTTCGAGCACTGGCCAGACTGGCGCCGGAATGCCCAGCCGCATATAGTGCTGTTGCAGGCGCTGACGGCTAAACGCAATCAGGTCGCTCTTCAGCTTCAACCGGGTGCGCCAGAAGGTCTCATCGGGAATCTGGTAGACCTTCTGCCAGATCTGCGGATCGTCGAGATTCTCTTCCCAATTCTTGCCCAGATATGAGTTATAGAGCGTGCGCATCTCTGGCGCCAGCCAGGTTGCCGTATGCACCCCGTTGGTGATGGAGGTAATCGGCACTTCATCCTGCGCGCGACCAGGGTAGAGCCACTGCCACATCCCGCGCGCCACGTGGCCGTGCAGCTTGCTCACCCCGTTGTGATAGGCCGAAAAGCGCAATGCCAGCGCCGTCATCGCGAACGTTGGCCCCCAGTGTTGCTCTTGCAAGGCCAGATTCATAAACTCGTCGCGAGTCAGATTGAGCTGCGGCCAGAAGTTCCAGAAGAACTTTTCAATCATTGGCAGCGGGAAGGCATCGTTGCCGGCAGGAACTGGCGTATGGGTCGTAAAGACACAGTGCGCCTTAACCTGCTCCATGGCCTCTTCAAAGCTATAGCCCTGCGCCACCAGCTCGCGACACAATTCCAGCACCAGAAATGCCGAGTGACCTTCATTCATGTGCCAGACGGTGGGCTGATAACCGAGGCGGCGCAGCGCGCGCACCCCGCCCACGCCCAGCACCAGCTCTTGCGAGATGCGCATCTCCTGGTCACCACCGTACAGGCGAGCCGACAGTTCGCGATCCTGCGGGCTGTTTGGATGGATGTCGGTATCCATCAACAACAGCTCAGTTCGCCCAACCTGAAACTTGTAGACCTTGGCATAGATAGTGCGACCGGGCAGCTCAACCTCGACCACCACCTCACGCCCTTCAGGGTCAAGCGCGGGCAGCGCCGGCACATCGGCAAAGTTGAGCTTGTTATACTCGGCAAACTGCCAGCCGCTGTGATCGAGCCGCTGCCGGAAATAGCCCTGCGGGTAGATGAAGCCTACGCCGACCAGCGGAATACCCATATCGCTGGCCTCTTTGATATGATCGCCCGACAGAATCCCCAGACCGCCCGAATAGATGGGCAGGCTCTCGTGCAGGCCGAATTCGGCGCTGAAGTAGGCAATCAGAGTGCCTTTAGAGTCAGGGTAGTGCTTGCTGAACCACGTCTTCCGGGCGTTCATGTAGCTGTCGAAACTCTTCAGCACCGCATCGTACCGCTTCAGATAGGCCGGATCGTTAGCCGCCGCCTCGAGCTTGCGCTGGCGAACATCGCGCAGGAACTCGACCGGATTGTGATAGACCAGCTCCCACAACTCTGGATCGATCGAGCGATAGAGGTCTTGCGCCTCAGGATGCCACGTCCACCAGAGGTTGTAGGCCAATTCGCGCAGGCGAGCAATCCGTTCGGGGCATGGTGTGAACAGAATCTCGTGTTCAAACCGCAGCATGGGTTTCCTCGTTGTGATTAATGATTACCAATCGGCCGGATACACCAGCATGATAGCAATCAACAGTCTCTGTCCGCCACTTCGTTTCGCGCCATAGCTTGACCGTAAGAGCGCAGGGAAGTGGCTGTTGACTGCATTGTAGCGGGTTGCGGGCAATTTGTCCACTATGCAACTAATTTTCAAACCTGCAACCGTGCCCTGGCACTCTCCTGCTTTCTTCCTGTCATTGCGAGCCGCCTTACGCGACCGGATCACGCTCACCGCATGCCTCCCGCGCGCGCAGGGAATGGTGACGACACGGCACCTTCCCGCCTCTCGCGCAAGGATCGGGCGATGAGGCATGCCGCTCGCTGATGCAGGGGATTGCGCGGGCGCTGCGCGCCCGCGCAATGACATGGATC
>FWWL01008965.1_pt1 | contig 12459 bp, 8 predicted proteins | sample 2228331 | NCBI WGS metagenome assembly FWWL01 (sample SAMEA103939775, study PRJEB20133) | metagenome | reverse complement strand
CTTTTCCTTGTCCAGGTGAGACTGGGGTACTGGTGTGTTGGCCTGATAGGTGGTCTGGCGCTGACGCGCCGTGCCGGTTTTGCACTGACGATTTTGCCGGCGGGGTTGGCTTTCCTGATTGTTCACGCTTTTGATTCCCACCGGCCCGGCGGCGGTGCCTATCTCTTTCTCTACTTGTTGGCCGCGTTGTCCTTGCTGGCGCGTCTGCACTTTCTCGCTCGACGCGCCGAGTGGCAGCACGCGCGCGTCTATGCGCCACAGGAATCCATCCACGACTGGAATCTGGCCGTTGCTGTGACGGTCCTCGTTACTCTGACTCTGGCCTGGCTTGCGCCGGCACCGCATCGGGCCGTTGGCTTTGCCCGGCGAACGTGGCAGACTCTAACACGCGGCTGGGAAAATCAGGAGACCGATTTCAGCCGTCTGGTAGCTGGCCTGCAGGTCGGCGAGCGCACGGTGCCCTACGCGGGCGAGAGGCTGGTGTTGGGGCAGGATGCCGTTCAGGCCTCTGATGTGGTTTTCACGGTCCGTCTGCCTCCGGTGGATACCGTACCGCGGTATTACTGGCGGGTGGGCGTGTACGATTTCTACACCGATGGGCGTTGGGAGACGCGCCAGGTGATTTCTCGCCAGTTTTCGCCCGCTGAGGCGCCTTTCTCCCTGGCCGAGGATCAGGGGGACTTGGCGACCTACTGGTTTACGCTTCAGGTGCCCAGTGACTGGTTGTTCACGCCGTTACGCCCGCGCTGGGTCAGCCTGCCGGCGCGCGTGGGATTGATCGCCGGCTTGCCAGAAAGGAGCGAGCCACTTTTCTTCCGGGTCGCGCTCCAAAGTGGGCAGGAGTATCAGGTTCAGGCTCTGGAGTTCTCTCCTAGCGAGGCGCAGCTGCGCGCGGCCGGCCAGGATTATCCGGCCTGGGTACGCGAACGCTACTTGCAGTTACCGCCAGACTTCCCGCCTCGCCTGCGCGCCCTGGCCGCGGACCTGACGGCGAACGCCCCAACCCCCTATGACAAGGCTCAGGCCATCACGGATTGGCTGCGCACTTCCATTCGCTATACGGCGCATCTCCCACCGCCGCCTGCCGGACGGGACATCCTGGAATGGTTCCTGTTTGACATCCGGCAGGGCTTTTGCACCTATTACGCCAGCGCGCAGGTGGTCTTGTTGCGCGCGGTCGGCGTGCCGGCGCGTCTGGCTACGGGCTATGCGGAAGGGGAAATTCCTCCTGGTACGTTGCGCGTACGTCAGGTGCGCCAGAGTCACGCTCATGCCTGGCCGGAGGTGTATTTCCCTGGCCTGGGGTGGGTGGAGTTCGAGCCGACAACGGCCCAGAGTCCATTGCGACGCCCACCCGGCGAAGCTCCTGCTGGCGATCGGACGCCTTCACCACAACTTACCACCACACCACCAACGGCCACGCCATCCTCCGAAGGCGCGCCGCCGGCCAATGCCGTTGGCGGCAAGCTGGCCTGGACGCAAGGCAGGATCGTGGTAGGGATTCTGTTGGTTGGCGCTCTGGCAGTGTTTTTGACGGCTTACCTGCTCTGGAAACGCCGTGGATGGCCTTTTGCCTCTCCTCTGCCTCTTCGCCTGTATGCATGGTGGATACAACATGGACAGAAACCACCGCACTGGTTACTGATTTGGGCGCGCCGCTCTGCGCAAACTCCCATCCGGCGGGCCTGTGTGGAACTGTATCGTGCCGCGCGTCGGCTGGGAATCGAACTCTCCCCTGCCCAAACACCCCTGGAGGTTGCCTCTGCCCTGCGTGACCGGTTGCCTGAAGCCGCCCTACACATTGAGGAATTATTGGAAGCCTGCCTGCCGGCAATCTATGGCCCGCAGCCGGGGGATTGGCGGTCTGCCCATCAGGCGGCCGTTGCCTTACGGCGCCTTTCCCGACGCGCTGCCTGGCGAAAACGTCTGCACATGGGCTGAAGAACGTTTATAATCAAAGAAGTCTTCGGGAATAGCCCATGAACACTACCCTTCCCGCCATTTCTTTGCACGAACAATTGCTGGCGCTGAGCAAAATAGCCGCTCAGATTCGCTCTCAATTAAGCACAGCACGCCCTTACATTTCGCCGGCCACCTTCGAGAATCTTTCCTCGCTGGAAAACACTCTCCATCGCCTCAGTCAGCAGGTTACGGCTTTCGAGGAGGGTCGTCGGAAACTCCTGGCACTGGCCGAGGTAACCCAGGCGGTCAATTCCTCGCTTGACCTGGACGAGGTCCTGTGCCTGGTGATGGATACCATCATCCAGTTGACAGGTGCCGAACGCGCTTTTCTGATGCTGCGCGATCCGAACGGCGAGATGGTCACGCGTGTGGCGCGCAACTGGGAACAGGAATCCATCAATGAAAGTGAATTCGCCATCAGCCGCACGGTCATCCGGCGCGTTCTTGAGAACGGCGAGGCGGTCTTGACCACCAATGCCCAGGAGGACCCTCGTTTCGGCGGGCAGGAATCGATCGTCGCCTATAGCCTGCGCTCGATCCTGTGTGTGCCGTTGAAGGTCAAATCCGAACTGACCGGCGTCATCTATGCTGACAACCGCATTCGCACAGGGATCTTCAGCGAGGCGGATCGGGAACTGCTGACCGTGTTTGCCAATCAGGCCGCCATGGCTATTGAAAATGCTCGCCTGTTTGCCTCGGTTCGACATACGCTCGCAGAGGTGATGGAGCTCAAGAACTTGATGGACAATGTCTTTGCGTCCATCGTAAGCGGCGTTATCACCACAGACATTCAGGAAAAGATCACCCTGTGCAACCGGGCGGCCGAGACCATTCTGGGGCGTGCCATTACGGATATCGTCGGGCGTTCTCTGGAGGAGGTTCTGGCGGCCTGCGCCGACGAACTGCGGCCCCACATTCACGCCGTACGGAACAGCGACAAGGCCATCGTTGGCCTGGAAGTTACTCATTCCTTGCCTGAACGGGGTATGGTAGATTGGCGGGTGAGTCTCTCCCCTCTCAAAGACGCTAACCAGACTACTCAGGGAATCGCCATCGTTGTGGATGACCTGACCGAGCGCAAGAAGCTGGAAGCGCAGCGGCGTTTGCTGGAACGCATGGTTTCTCCGGCCGTCATCGAGCACCTTGATCCCGATAGCCTGCAAATCGGTGGTCAGCGCGTGACCCTCTCCATCCTGTTCGCCGATATTCGCGGTTTCACTGCCTACAGTGAGAGGCAATCGCCGGAAGAACTGGTTGCGGTTCTGAACCGCTATCTGGCGGCTGGGGCCGAGGCGGTTTTGGCAGAGGATGGCACGGTAGATAAATTCCTGGGCGATGCGATCATGGCCTGGTTCAATGCTCCTCTACCTCAACCCGATCATGCCCTGCGTGCGGTGCGCGCCGCGCTTCACCTGCGCGCCGCAGTCGAAAGACTTTACCGGGAACTACCCCCGGAAGCCCATTTGACGTTCGGCGTTGGCATTCACTGCGGTGAGGCCGTCCTGGGTTGGATCGGCACGGAAAAACGCCTGGATTACACAGCCATCGGTGATAGCGTCAACACGGCCAAGCGAATTCAAGAACATGCCGCCCGTAACCAGATTCTCATCAGCCGTGAGGCCTATGAATGGGTCAAGCAAGATGTGGACTGCCGGCCGCATGAAACGTTGCTTGTCAAGGGCAAGAGCGAACCGCTCGAAGTGTACGAGGTCATTGGACTGAAGTCATCCCCACGTGCAGAGTAATTCCACTATGGACTGGTCATTCGAGGAAGAATCCTTCAATCTTTCACTCAGCCAGCGTACGGAGGAGATCTATCGTATCCCCAATCATACGCCGGACGAAAACGGCGTTATTGAGGCGCTGGCCATCCCGTTGCGTGACCTGATCATCTTTCCGCGGATGATCACGCCGGTCTTTATTGGACGCGAGGCTTCGCTGCTGGCTATTCAACAGGCACAGGAGAACAACCAGACGCTGATAGCTCTGAATCAACGCGATCCGGAGAAGGATGACCCTGGCCCACAGGATTTTCTGCCGATTGGCGTGGAAGTAGCCGTTGGTCGCTTGCTTTCCATGCCCGACGGCACTTCCTCGGCGTTGGCGCAGGGACGCCGCCGGGTGGAGATTCTCGAATTCAAGCGTATGACGCCGTCCATCATCGTGCGGGCGCGCCTGGTCGTCGAACCGGTCACGACCGATCGCGTCACGCGCGCCCTGATGCGCACGGTTCTAGACCTCTTCGGACGGTGTGTGGAGCTCGATCGATCCATTCCCGAAGAAGCTCATCTTTTCGCCATGAACATTGCCGAGCCGGGCTGGCTAGCCGACATGATCGCGACGGCTCTCTCTCTTGATCTGACCGAGCGCCAGCAACTCCTGTTGACCATTGACCCGCGCCAGCGGCTACAGCGACTCAGTAAACTTCTAGCCCAGGAACTGGACGTCCTGGAATTGGAGGACGAAATCCACAGCCGTGTCCAGAGCGAGGTAGATCGTTCCCAGCGGGAATTCTACCTGCGGGAGCAAATGCGGCAGATTCAAAACGAGTTGGGGGAAACGGACGTCTTCACGCGCGATGTGAACGAATTGCGCCAACGGATCGAACAAGCCAAATTGCCCGAAGCAGTGCGCGCGGCTGCTCGCAAGGAAGTGGAACGCCTGGCACAAATGCCACCGATGACCCCTGAAGTGGGCATCATCCGCACGTACATTGACTGGATTCTCGATTTGCCCTGGACGACCGTTACCAAAGATAATCTCGACGTTCGACACGCGGCGAAGATTCTGGATCGCGATCATTATGGCCTGAAGAAGGCCAAGGAACGCATTCTGGAATATATCGCGGTGCGTTCCCTGAAGCCCAAGAAAGAGCGTCAACCGATTCTCTGTTTTGTTGGCCCACCTGGCACAGGGAAAACCTCGTTAGGGCGTTCCATCGCAGAGGCACTGGGACGTAAGTTCGTGCGACTGTCGCTGGGTGGCGTGCGGGATGAGGCGGAGATTCGCGGCCACCGCCGCACCTACATTGGTGCGCTACCCGGCCGCATTATCCAGACGATCAAACGTGCCGGCACGGCCAATCCGCTCTTCATGCTGGATGAAATTGACAAACTCGGCAGCGATTTTCGCGGCGACCCGGCCTCCGCCCTGCTCGAGGTGCTCGACCCGGAGCAGAATCACTCTTTCTCCGATCACTACCTCGAATTGGAGTTCGATCTCTCCAAAGTGATGTTCATCACGACGGCCAATACCCTGGCGACTATTCCTCCTGCTCTGCTGGATCGGCTGGAAGTCATCGAATTTCCAGGGTACATCGAGGAGGAAAAACTCATCATTGCCAATCGTTACCTCATTCCCCGTCAGATTGAGGAAAACGGTTTGGAAGGAATCAACCTGCGCTTTACCCCTCAGGCGATACGACGCATCATTCGGGAGTACACGGACGAGGCCGGCGTCCGTAACCTGGAACGCGAAATCGGGCGCATTTGTCGTAAGATCGCTCGCTGGAAAGCGGAAGGCAAACGCTTCCCGACTGTCATCTCGCCTGCCATGCTGGAAAAGTTCCTGGGGCCGCCGCAGTACTTCCAATCGGAAGCCGAACGCCGTGATGAGGTTGGCGTGGCGACCAGCCTGGCCTGGACCGAGAGCGGGGGCGAGATCATGCCGGTGGAGGTGGCGGTGTTCGATGGGAAAGGCGGCCTCCAGATGACCGGGCAGATTGGCGAGGTCATGCAGGAATCCGGCCAGGCCGCGCTAACGTATGTCAAATCGCGCGCGGCCGCCCTGGGCATTGACATGGATGTCTTCGAGCGCATGGATATCCACGTTCACATTCCGGAGGGTGCCATCCCGAAGGATGGCCCCTCGGCTGGTATCACGCTGGCTACTGCCCTGATTTCTGCCCTGACGGGGCGTCCGGTTTACCATGAAGTGGGCATGACCGGCGAGATTACCCTGCGTGGCCGGGTGTTGCCAGTCGGTGGCCTGCGCGAGAAGATCACTGCCGCGCATCGCGCCGGCTTGAAAGTGGTCATCATCCCACACAAGAACGTCAAAGACCTGGTGGAGTTGCCCAAGCGAGTGCGCGAGGACATCAAAATCATCCCTGTCCATCACATGGACGAGGTGATAGACCTGGCAATCTCGCCGGAGGTCGTCGTCGAACCCCCTCGGCCGCGCCGTCGCGCCGAGGAACCGCAGGAGGAGGATTGATGGTGGACGGCGGACGATAGACGATGGACGATAGACGATAGACGATGGACGATGGACGATGGACGATAGACAATGGATGGTTGGAGGTCGTCATTCGCTCCTTCGATTAAGGTGTCAACTTTTGATTCTGTTGGTAAACTCTCTGGTCAAGCTTCCCTTGTGGCATGGCAGGAAGGCCGTCCATGAACGAAAGATGGCTTCCATGCTGCCGACAGTTTCATCTACTTATTCGTTGACGATATTCGTTGGTAGCTGCCTGCTCTTGGGTAATTTTTATAGTGGCAACGTATGGTGTTCGGTCATCCAGAGATAGCCCAAAGACTTATCTGGTGCACTGTGGGGCAAATCTCTGATTTGCCGCTATTCGCAAGTCAGAGACTTGCGCCACAGGTAGGCAGTTGCGAAGAATGAGCATTGGCTTCCCTTTCGTCCAAATCCCATTCGTTTATTCGTTTTCGCCATTCGTTGACGGTATTCCCTACTTCGCCAACAAAGCCACACTTCTCCAGGAGGCCTTCCGTGTTACCTTGTTCACCATCTGCCTGCGTAGGCGGTTGCGAACTTTGTCTCAGAGGCAATGACTATGGCGATTTCTTTGAAAGGTAAGGTCGTTCTGATCACCGGTGCTTCTTCGGGGTTTGGCGCTGATGCCGCTCGTTTGTTCGCTCGGGAAGGCTGTCTTGTGATCCTGACGGCGCGCCGTGTGGAGCGCTTACAGGCGTTGGCCGAAGAGATTCAGGCGGCCGGAGGGCAGGCGGCGGTTTTCCCACTGGACGTGACTGACCGGGCACAGGTCGAAAGCGTCGTAGGCGCGGTCATCGAGCAGTTCGGGCGCGTGGATATCCTGTTCAACAACGCCGGCCTGGGTCGCCTGGACTGGCTGGAGGCGCTGGATTGGCAGGATATTGATAGCCAGATTGATGTCAACCTGCGGGGGGCCATTCAGGTAGTGCGGGCAGTACTCCCCTATATGCTCCGACAACGTAACGGGCATATTATCAATATGGTCTCGGTGGCCGGTCGCATTGCCGCGCCGCTGTACTCGGTGTACGCGGCAACCAAATTCGGCCTGCGCGCGTTCACCGACGCGCTGCGGCGTGAGGTGGCGCCGTATGGGGTGCACGTTTCCGGGATTTATCCTGGCAGTGCCTCGACCGAATTCGGCTTACATGCTGGCGACTCTATCGCCCGGCGGAGTATGCGCTTCCCCTCCTGGGTCCACATGCCTTCTCAGTACGTAGCGCGGAAAGTGGTCGCTCTTGCCAAGCGTCCACGTCGGACCTTAATCCTGCCCTGGTGGATGGTTCCTATCCTGTGGGTAGATGCTCACTTCCCCGCTCTGGTGGATTGGGTCCTGCGGATATTCTTCGTGCGTCGGTTCCATAAGTTCCCTGCTCATGAGCAGTAAACGGTTACAGAAACTATTTGTGGCTTTGCAAGCCGCGCAATTGGACGGCCTGGCGTTGATGCCCGGCCCTAGCCTGACGTATGCGCTGGGTTTGCGTTTCCATCTAATGGAGAGGCCGATTCTGGCACTCTTTACCGCTGGAGGACGTTCGGCTATCATCCTGCCTGAACTGGAAGTGGGCGGGCTGGGGGATACGCTCGTGGAGGTGTTTGCCTACGCGGAGGAACCGGCGGAGTGGGGCGCGGCCTTCCAGCGCGCGATTCAGGCCCTGGGATTGGCGGGCAAGCGGATTGGAGTTGAACCGCGTGCCATGCGTTTGCTGGAATTCCGTTATCTGGAACAAGCAGCGCTGAGTACCACCAGCGCGGCAAATTTTCCTGACGCATCGGAAGTCGTCAATTCTTTGCGGGTATGCAAAGATGAGGAGGAAATCGCGGCCATTCGCCGCGCGGTGAGGGTGGCCGAGGCGGCGCTCCAGGCCACCTTACCCCTTGTCCGCGTTGGGATGAGCGAGCGCGAACTGGCTGCTGAGCTAATGACGCAATTGCTGCGAAACGGTTCACAACCGGAATTGCCTTTTGCGCCCATCGTGTCTGCTGGCCCGAATGCGGCTAATCCACACGCTATGCCTTCGGATCGCTCACTTCAGGTCGGCGATTTGTTGGTCATCGATTGGGGGGCATGTGTAGATGGATACATTTCTGATCTGACGCGCACGTTTGCCATTGGGGAGGTAGGCGAGGAGGAGAAGCGTATCTACGAGGTAGTGCGCACCGCGAACGAGGCCGCGCGCGCCATTCTGCGGCCCGGTGTCACGTGCGACCAGGTAGACGCGGCCGCGCGCCAGGTTATTGAGCAGGCCGGCTATGGTCATTACTTCATCCACCGCACCGGCCACGGGATCGGGCTAGAGCCGCACGAATCGCCTTACCTGCGCGCCGGCGACCCCCGTCCCCTGGAGATCGGTATGACCTTTACCATTGAGCCGGGCGTCTATCTGCCGGGTCGCAACGGCGTGCGCATTGAGGACAATCTGGTCGTTACCGAGCAAGGGGCTGAGTGCCTGAGTGCCTGGCCGCGCGCCTTGCAGGCGATTGGCTGAGGCATGGTATAATACATACGCTTTCCTGGCCGATTCTTTACTGGTGCAACATTGCCTGTGAGGGCAAGTTGCCGTGGTAAATTCCCGAAACAGCCTTTCAGGAGAAGAACCATGTCCGGACACAGCCATTGGGCAACGATTCGTCGTAAGAAGAGCGCGGCCGATGCGAAAAAGGGCGCCCTGTTTACCCGTCTGGCGCGCGAGATTACCCTGGCGGCTCGCGAAGGCGGCGGCGACCCAGAGACCAACGTTCGGCTTGCCCTGGCTATCGAAAGAGCTCGCGCCAACAACATGCCTAAAGAAAACATCGAGCGCGCGATCCGCCGCGGCACCGGCGAGGATAAAGAGGGTGGGGCGCTGGAAGCCATTACTTTCGAGGGATACGGCCCTCATGGTGCAGCCTTAATGGTGGACTGCGTAACTGACAACCGTAACCGCACCATTGCCGAGGTACGCCATGCCTTCAGTCGCGCGGGTGGGAACATGGCCGAGGCTGGCGCAGTGGCCTGGCAATTCGAGCGCAAAGCGTATTTCTCTTTTCCGGTCTCCCAATTGAGTTACGATGCGGCCTTCGAACTGGCCATTGAAGCCGGAGCCGATGACGTGATCGAGGCAGGCAATAGTATTGAGATTATCGGGCCAGTGGAGGCTTTCAAGACGATTAGTGACGCGCTCCATGCCCGCAACGTAGTGCCGGAGGAAGCCGGTCTGCGCTTGATCGCCAAACAGGAACTGGAGTTGCCAGTGGAAGCCACGCTCCAGGTCTTGAAGCTGGTCGAGGCGATCGAAGACCTGGATGATGTACAGAACGTCTATCACAACGTCAAACTCACCGACGAGGCGCTCGCCGCCCTGGAGGCGGCCTGAATTCGGATGACGCTCGTCTTGGGCATTGATCCCGGCACAGCGACCACCGGCTACGGCCTGGTGCGCGCCCTGGCCGATGGGCGTCTGGAGGCGACGGCCTATGGGATCATCGAGACACCTTCCAGCCTGGCGACTCATCAGCGCCTTTCTGTGTTGTACCATCGTCTCACGGAACTCCTGCTTCTCCATCGTCCCGACAGTTGCGCGGTGGAGAAGTTATTTTTCCAACGTAATATCTCGACAGCCATCACTGTTGGTCAGGCGCGCGGCGTCGTCTTGCTGGCCATCGCCGAGGCCGGCCTGGAGGTTGGCGAATATACACCGAACGAGGTCAAGCAGGCCGTGGTCGGGTATGGCAGTGCCGCCAAGCGCCAGGTACAGGATATGGTGCGCGTTCTCCTGAATCTGCCGGAGATCCCTCGCCCAGATGATGCGGCCGATGCGTTGGCGGTGGCCATCTGCCACTTGCACACACGCCGATTTTCTTGATTTTTCGGTGGCTCTTTGCAAATCGCCGTGCTCTTCCCTTCGGGCGGTAGGGAGGCTGTCGCCCTCCAGCAGTACAATCGCTGGGGAATCATCGCAACCCGATGAGCCGGCAGAATTCATCGCCAGGTGTGGGGCAGACCGTTCGCCTGCCCGCACCAAGCTGAGATTTGCGCCACAAGTGCGAATCGAGGTAAACAGTTGCGATTTTTTGGACGGAGACCATGATTGCTACCCTGCGTGGGGAGATTGCCCAGATCGAGGACAATGCCGTTATTGTGGAGGTCGGTGGGCTGGGTTTGCGTGTGCAGACCCCGGCTCCTTTACGGGCCCGCTTGCAGACGGGAACGGTCGTCCTGCTGTATACCCACCTGGTGGTACGCGAGGATTCCTGGTCGCTCTACGGTTTCGAGACGCAAGCGGAGCGGGATTTGTTTACGTTGTTGCTGGGGGTAGATGGTGTCGGTCCACGAACGGCGCTGGCCTTGCTTTCCGGGGCCTCGCTAGAAATGATTCAACGTGCCGTGTTGAGCGAGGATGCTGATCTGTTGGGGCGTTTGCCCGGCGTGGGACGGAAAACGGCTCAAAAAATTGTGCTCCATCTTCGTGATCGCCTTAAACCCCTTACGGCACTTGAGAGCATGGCCACTATGTCTGAAGCCGATAGTGAGGTGCTGGCGGCCTTGACCGCGCTGGGCTATTCCGTAGTCGAAGCGCAGACGGCTATCCAATCCCTGCCACCCGACGCGCCGGCGGATGTGGAAGAGCGTTTGCGCCTGGCCTTGCGCTATTTCGGTGGAGGCTGAGGCTTGCCATCGTTATTCTTGCCTGGAGGATGCCTATGTTGGATAAAAAAATTGCTTTTATTGGTTCTGGTGCGATGGCGGAGGCGATGATCGCCGGTCTGCTGCGCCAGGGTTCGGCTCAGCCTGTCAATTTGTTAGCCGCCGATGTGCGCCCTGAACGGCTGGAGGAATTGCAGAGGAAATACGGCGTGCAGCCTTACCTCAACAACCAACACGCTGCGGCGTTGGCAGATGTTGTGGTCCTCTCCGTGAAGCCCCAGCGCCTGACGGAAGTCTTGCGCGGCTTGAAGGGGGCCATTCCTTCGCACGCGGTAGTACTCTCTATTGTAGCTGGCGCGCCGATTGCCAAGATTAGCAACGGTCTGGCACATGAGGCGGTGGTTCGTTCGATGCCGAACACGCCGGCGCAAATCAGTCAGGGGATCACAGTCTGGATGGCGGCGCCGACGGTCAGCGAGGCGCAGAAGGAAATGGCACGCACGATCTTGCGCGCTTTGGGGGAGGAGATTATGGTGGACGATGAGAATTATTTGGATATGGCCACTGCGCTTTCCGGCACGGGGCCAGCCTATGTTTTTATGTTTATGGAAGCGCTCATTGATGCTGGTGTCCACCTGGGCTTTCCGCGTCACATTGCCGAGAAGCTGGTATTACAAACCATCTTGGGGTCTGTGCTGTATTATCAAAGCGTCCATGAAAAGAATGGTGTGCATGTAGCAGCTTTGCGCAACCAGGTGACTTCGCCAGGGGGTACCTCGGCGGAGGCGTTGTATTACCTGGAAAAGGCCGGCTTCCGCACTGCTCTATCACGCGCCATCTGGGCTGCCTATCAACGCTCGTTGGAATTAGGGAAGGAAAAACCGGTCCATATTCCTGAGAACAGTCAGTAGAGGAAACTTTTGCCGAAGACCGTGGTAAGACCTTGCGGTTCAGCGGTTGTTTTCGCTCAGCGGGGAAGGGCTTCGCCAGACGATCTATACCGATTCAGGCAAACGCAGGTTGGTAGGCGGTTTTCCCAGGACAAGTGGTTGGCTCGAGGACTGTCCCATACGGGCTAGCCTGTGCCTTGTCCAGTGCAGGAGGGTGGGGCAAATCTTCGGTCGTCGCAAGTCGGAGGCCTGCCTATTACCCACAAGTAGGGCAAATTGGACATTTTCCCAATCCTTGCCCCATCCCGCCAGTCGGAGACTTGCGCCGTCCTGCCTGGCCGTAGGGCAAATCTCTGATTTGCCGCATTTCGCCAGTCAGAAACTTGTCTATTTGCAAGTCAGAGACTTGCGCCACAATCACTTCCCATGCAGAGGCCCGGTCAATATGGAAACAATCTCTGCTTGACCCGTTCGAGCGGCAGTGAACTGCTGTCCGAACGCCTGAAATGGCCACTCCTCTCCAATCATTCTTTTCTGCCCTTATCTTCTAGAGCAAGTTTCTGACCAATCCAACTCCTGGTCCACCGAACGGGTTGTGCACCTATGAGTCGAAGGCCTGTGCTACCGATAGGCAGGGGCGAGTTTGTATGTGTGAGTATGAAGTAGTATGAGTGATTGTTCCACTTCTGGTAAACCCATTTTGCTGGTGAGGGTTCTGCCTGAGCGACCGCTTGTAGTTCAGGC
>FWWL01008961.1_pt1 | contig 12460 bp, 10 predicted proteins | sample 2228331 | NCBI WGS metagenome assembly FWWL01 (sample SAMEA103939775, study PRJEB20133) | metagenome | reverse complement strand
TACAGGCCGATAATTACTCCGAACAATGTATTTGCCTTCGCAAGAGATCCGGAAAGTAGTGAACAGGTATGGAGTGCTCAAGTTGGTTATCCCGGAGATTCGAGATACAGAGAATTTTACAGAGACATTGGTTTTGACAGAGAGTTTGAATATGTGAAGCCTTACATAGATCCAGGTGGAGTAAGAATGAACACGGGAATCAAGTATCACAAAATAACATCAAAGAACGTTTCCCTCGATGGTAAGGATTACTATAATGTCGATGATGCATATCAAGCTGCGAGTGAACATGCTCAAGATTTCTTGTGGAAGAAAGAAGCTCAAAGCGAACATTTAATTAATCTCTTTGAAGGCGTTGAACCTGTTATAGTTGCTCCATTTGATGCTGAACTTTTTGGTCACTGGTGGTTCGAAGGACCAAAGTTCCTTGAATATTTCTTTAGGAAGGCTGCTAACAGTACAAAGGTTAGAACAACAAAAGCCTGTGATGTCGTAGATTGGATAGAAAAAGTGCAGATACTAACACCAGCAGCATCAAGTTGGGGTGCAAATGGATACTATGAAGTGTGGCTCAACGGTACAAACGATTGGATCTACAGACATCTCCACGAAATGGTTGAAAGAATGACTGACGCCGCAAAAAAGCACTCAACAGAAACTGATAATATAAAGGTCAGAATTTTAAATCAGATGGCTCGCGAAATACTACTTGCACAATCGAGCGACTGGGCTTTTATTATGACTACTCAAACAAGCGTTGAATACGCTGTTAACAGAACAAAAATGCACGTGAAAAGATTCTTGGATCTTTACGAAATGTTGGTTAATAACCATATAGATGTATCGAAATTAGAAGAGATAGAAACCTCAGATCCAATATTCCCAGATATCGACTTTAGAGTTTACCTAAAAACATAATATTTACATTATTTTAACAGCACAAATAATATACATTCTTTAGTTATTTGTGATATAATAGAGCTGTATGTTAGAATACAGCTCTGTTTTTTTGCTTAATAATTGTGAAATCGGTAACATTTATACCATATCTTGAGAGGAGGTCAGGAACGTGCTTGGAAAATATTTCGAGTTAAGATGGCACGGACGAGCAGGTCAAGGTGCGAAAAGTGCATCACAGATGTTAGCGGAAGCTGCACTTGACATGGGAAAGTACATTCAAGCTTTTCCAGAGTACGGAGCGGAAAGAACAGGTGCTCCTATGAAAGCTTTCAACAGAATCTCTGACGAAAAAATTTTAGTTCACAACAGTGTTGAAACTCCAGATGTTGTAGTTGTTATTGATGATACTTTACTAGGGAATCCAGACATAGTTGCCGGAACGAGTGAAAATACTGTTTTAATAGTTAACACAACAAGAAATTGTGACTGGGTAAGAGAAAAGAGTGGTTTTAAAGGTAAGATATGTGTTGTTAAAGCTACCGACATAGCTCTTGAAGAAATTGGAAAAGGTACACCAAATACCGTTATGCTTGGAACTATTGCAAAAGTTACAGGTATCGTCGCATTAGAGATACTTGAAGAAAAGATTAAAGATATGTTTTTAAAGAAATTTGGTGAAGAAGTTGTTAGGAAAAACTTCAAAGCTCTTCACAGAGGTTACGAGGAGGTGACCTGCAGTGCCTGAACTCAAAGGATGGAAGGAATTACCAATTGGTGGTCTTGTTACAGAACCAGGAACGGCTAAAGCTACAAACACTGGATCTTGGAGAGTTATGAGACCTGTTTATCAGCCAGAAAATTGTATACACTGTATGCAATGCTGGTTATACTGCCCTGATCAAGCTATCGTTGTTGAAATTGTTGATGGAAAACCAAGGATGAAAGGTTATAACTATTTCTACTGTAAAGGCTGTGGACTTTGTGCCAGCATTTGTCCAAAGAGTGTAGATCCAAAAACTAAACAACCAGCTCCAGAAGAAAAACGTGCAATAGTAATGAAACCAGAGACGGAATTTAAAGGTTAAGGAGGTGTTCAAAGTGGCTGTTCAAACAAAACAAGCAATTACAGGTGCTGAAGCTATAGCTTACGCAATGAAACAAATAAATCCTGACGTTGTTGCAGCATATCCTATCACTCCTCAAACACCTGTTGTCGAATATTTTGCTAAATATGTTGCTGACGGTGTAGTTGATACAGAGATGATTCCTGTTGAAAGTGAGCACAGTGCTATGAGTGCTTGCGTTGGTGCTGCAGCTGCCGGTGCAAGAGCAATGACGGCAACAGCGGCAGTTGGTTTAGCACTTATGCACGAGGTTGTCTTCATAGCTGCATCTTTAAGACTTCCTATAGTTATGCCAGTTGCAAATAGAGCTCTTTCTGGTCCTATCAATATTCACTGTGATCACAGCGATGCTATGGCTGAAAGAGATTCTGGCTGGATACAACTATGGGCAGAAAATTCACAAGAAGCATATGATTTTACTCTTATGGCTTTCAGAATAGGAGAACATCCAGATGTAAGACTTCCAGTTATGGTAAACTTTGATGGTTTCATAATTTCACACGCTGTTGAAGTTGTTGAAACTCTTGACGATGAAACCGTGAAAAATTTTGTCGGGAAACCAGTAGAAATGTATCCGCTTCTCGATGCAAATAATCCAGTTACTTATGGTTCACTTGACCTTTATGACTACTACTTTGAACACAAAAGAAGCCAAATTGAAGCTATGAAACACGTTCCAAGAGTCTTTAAAGAAGTCGCAGACGAGTTCTACAAAATTACCGGAAGAAAATATGACTTAGTTGAAAATTATATGATTGACGATGCTGAGTACGTTATGATTGCTCTTGGTTCAACAGCTGGTACTGCTAAATTTGCAGTAAACGAGCTTAGAGCTCAAGGAAAAAAGGTTGGTCTTTTGAAACCATGGGTATTCAGACCATTTGTAAAAGAATCATTCCAAAGATTGCTCAACGCTAAGAAGGGCGTCATTGTATTAGATAGAGCAGCCTCATTTGGTGCTGAAGCTCCACTCTATGCAGAAATAAAATCTTCACTATATGAAATAGCTGTTAAACCTCAAATTGGAAGTTACGTTTACGGTCTCGGTGGTAGAGATGTTACACCAGAGCATATTAAGCAAGCGTTCAACGATGCTTTCAATGGATTGTTAATTGCTGACGAACAAAAATATCTTGGATTAAGAGAATAAGGAGGTGCAATTGATGCCTTTGAATGCAATAGAACTTGCTAAGTTATTTTACGATAAAAACCCTGGTATAACCCAAGGTCATAGAATGTGTCCAGGTTGTGCCGCTCCAAACGTTGTTAGATTTGCTTTTATGACAGCGATAGCAAAAGGATACCAGCCAGTTGTTGGTCTTGCAACCGGGTGTTTGGAAGTTTCAACGACAATATATCCATACTCAGCCTGGAATGTTCCATACATACACAATGCTTTTGAAAACGTTGCAGCGACAGTAAGCGGTGTTGAAACAGCTTACAGAGCACTTGCAAAAAGAGGAAGAGTAGTCGATCCTAATAAAAAATACGCATTCTTCGCTTTCGCTGGAGACGGCGGTACATACGATATAGGTCTTCAATCACTCTCTGGTGCAGTTGAAAGAGGTCACAAATTTATATACATACTTTACGATAACGAAGGTTATATGAACACAGGTAACCAAAGATCCGGTTCAACACCCCCGGGTTCAGAAACAACAACAGCTCCACTTGGAAAGGCTTCTGCTGGAAAACTTCAACTCAAAAAGAACATTGTAGAAATTATGGCTTCACATGAAAATGTTTACGTTGCAACAGTTTCAACAGCAGAACCTATTGATTTTATGAAAAAAATCGAAAAAGCTCTTGAATTTGACGGTCCATCTTTCATTGCTGCATTTTCTCCTTGTGTTAGATTCTGGAGGGTTGCAGATTCGGCAGCGGTAGATATAAGCAAGCTTGCTATCGAAACAGGATACTGGCCACTTTACGAAGTCGAAAGAGGAGTTTACAGAGTTACAAAGAAGATTGCTAACTTCAAACCTGTCGAAGAATACATAAAGGCACAAGGAAGATTCAGACAACTTCTTGCTAAACCTGAAGCAAAAGAAATTATTGAAGAACTCCAAGAATATATAAATACAAGGTACCAAAGATTACTCGCTCTTGAAGAAGCCACAAAAGACAAACCTATTAGAGTTGGAGTTTCACCAAAGATAGATCTCCAAACTGACGAACACGCTCAATAAATAACTTTAAACTAAAAGTCAAAACCCGGAGATTTTCTCTCCGGGTTTTTGTTCTCTTTTGTCGAAAATTCACTTCAGCTTTTTCTTTTTTTTCAAACGAGCGACTCTCTTTTCTGGCAATTTTTTTCATTATTTTTCCTGACTATGTCAGAATTTTGTTTGTTCCTTAAAACTACTTCCGTCGACTGTCATCAGTATGCAAAAGTTGCTCACAATTACCGTGAAAGTGGTAATTAAACAGAAGTTTCTCTTCAATCTTGGCAGAGTTGATGAGTTAAAGAACGACCAGTCTTTCGTTAGACTTGTTGAGAAATTACAGAAGGTCTTTGTTAGTTCTAAATATGAACGTATTTCATCACTTCTTAAAGATGTTTAAGAAGGAGAAAGCAAGAATTAAGGTCGGGGGCTCCCGACCTTTGTTGTTATTTTAATATTACTTTAAACCTTTTTCCTTCAAGAAGTTGTCCAAAATTTCTTCAAGGTTTGGTTCGCCAATTTCTTGAAGTTCGTATCTAACTCTAACAGCTGGTTTGTTGATCTTCATAACTCTTCTCAAGTCGATTGGTGTACCGATAATGACAACTTCTGCGTCAGAGTTGTTGATAGTTTCTTCGAGTTCTTTAATTTGTTTTTCACCGTAACCCATTGCTGGAAGAATGACATCAAGGTGATTGTATTTATTGTATGTATCAATTATTGAACCAATCGCGAATGGCCTTGGATCGATGATTTCTCTTGCACCAAATCTCTTAGCTGCAACGTAACCAGCACCGTATCTCATTTCGCCGTGTGTTAGTGTTGGACCGTCTTCGACAACTAAAACCTTCTTTCCTCTAACTGCCATTGGGTCATCTATGAATATCGGTGATGCTGCGTCAACAACAATTGCATTTGGATTCCATTTTGCAATATTCTTTCTAACAATTTCGATATCTTCTCTATTTGCTGTTTCTTCTTTGTTGATTACAACAACATCAGCCATTAAAAGATTTGCCATACCTGGATAGTAGCTTACTTCATGGTTTGGTCTGTGTGGGTCAACAACAACAATTTGAAGATCGCTCTTGTAGAATGGGAAGTCGTTGTTTCCACCATCCCAAAGTATTACATCTGGATTTTCCGATTCAGCTGCTCTCAATATTGCTTCGTAATCAACACCTGCGTAAATAACGCTCTTTCTGTCAATGTGTGGTTCGTATTCTTCTCTTTCTTCGATTGTACAGTTGTGTTTGTCAAGGTCAGAATATTCTGCAAATCTTTGAACTTTTTGTGCAACTAAATCACCGTAAGGCATCGGGTGTCTGATTGATATAACCTTCATTCCTCTGGATCTAAGAATATCAAGGACTCTTCTTGTTGTTTGACTCTTTCCACAACCGGTTCTTATAGCACATACTGACACAACTGGTTTTGTTGATCTTACCATTGTGCTGTCTGGTCCCATCAATTTGAAATCTGCTCCAGCTGCTAAAACAATTGATGCTCTTTCCATAACGTACTGATGTGGCAAATCGCTGTAAGCTAAGATAACTTCGTCTGCTTTGTATTTCTTAATTAATTCTGGCAAATGTGCTTCATCTTCGATAGGAATTCCATTCGGATAAAGTTCTCCTGCAAGTTCTGCTGGATAAACTCTTCCTGCTATATCTGGAATTTGTGTTGCTGTAAATGCTACAATCTCATAATCAGAATTGTTTCTAAAGAATGTGTTGAAGTTGTGAAAATCTCTACCAGCGGCACCCATAATAATAACTTTTCTTCTTTTTTCCATCTCTTACACCTCCATCTTGATATAATAATCCATAACCTATTGTACAGATAGATTCAAAATTTTCAAGGTTTATATTCCAAGATTTTTTTGGAATATTTCTTTTTTAAAAGGTTATCATAAGTTGTAATTTGTGTATACTTAAGTATGCTTTTGAATGTTTCCGTATGCTCTAAAAAATCTTTGGAAACTGTTCCAAAGAAATTTTGATTTTTGCTTGACTTGGTGTATAATATATGTGTGTATTCTATCCTAAAACTGAAGGAGGTAGGTCGAGGATGAGAAAAGTTCTTACGGTTTTATTGGTTTCATTGTTTGTTTTCTTGGCTTTCGCACAAGCCAAAAAGATTACAGTTTGGACATCTGAAGCACAAGTTCCTATATTGAGAAGACTTGCTGACAACTACAGAGCAAAGTACGGTGTTCAAGTTGATATTGTCCAAGTTAATTTTGGTGACATCAAATCTAAGTTCTTAACAGCAGCTCCAGCTGGTGAAGGTCCAGATATCATCGTCGGTGCTCATGACTGGGTCGGAGAACTTGCTATTAACGGTTTACTCGAACCAATTGCAAGTTTACCAGAAAAAGCACAATACTTTGAAACACCACTTCAAGCATTCACTTACAACGGAAGACTCTATGGTATTCCATACGCTATTGACGGTCCAGCACTAATGTACAACAAAGACTACGTACAACAACCACCAAAGACATTTGATGAACTTATTCAAGTTGCAATGAACATTCAAAACGAATTTGGTGGCGAAGTAAGAGGCTTTATTTACGACTACAAGAATTTCTATTTCAGCTCATTTGCGATTTTTGGTTTTGGTGGATACGTATTTGGTGCTGACAGAAGCGGAAGAATTAATGTAAGAGATTTAGGACTTGCAAACGATGGTGCAGTTAAAGGCTTGAAGCTTATCAAGAGACTTGTTGATGAAAAACTTCTCACATCAGGTGACAGCTACAACACAATGGATGGTCTCTTCAAAGATGGTCTTGCTGCAATGATCATCAACGGACCATGGGCAGTTCCAGACTACAGAAAAGCTGGTATCAACTTTGATGTTGCTCCAATTCCACAACTCGCAGCTGGCGTAAATCCAAAACCATTCTTTGGTGCACAAGGTTTTATGGTTAACTCAAAGAGCAAGAATAAACTCTTAGCTCTTGACTTCCTTACAAAGTTCATTGCTACAAAAGATATAATGTATCAAATCTACTTGGCAGACCCAAGAGTTCCATCAAGAAAAGATGTTAACTCTATGGTTAAGGATCCTCTCACACAAAAATTTGCCGACTTTCTCGGTAAAAACGGTCTTCCAATGCCAAACGTTCCAGAAATGGCTGGCGTCTGGGGTGCTATGGGCGATGCTTTGGCACAAGCACTTGACCAAGGCGTTGCAGTCGAAAAGGCTCTTTCTGATGCTGCTGCAAAAGTAAGAGCTGGTATTAAATAATCTTTTCTAAATAATCCGGGGGGAGGTTTTCCTCCCTCCGTTTTTTGTCCCGTAGGGACTTTAGAAATGAATTAAGAAAAAACGAAAACAAAGTGAAAGGTAAGACAAGTTCGGAAAAAAGTTCGCAAACATTCTTTGAAAGTTGAAAAAACTGGTCAAAAGTGAGAATGCATATAAAACGAAATCGGTATTTTGCCGAGAAAAATTCCACGAAAAAATTGCAGTTTCTGAATAACTGCTAAGTTGAAAAATATGATATATCTGCTTAAAAAAAAACACAAACTAAACTAACAAGCAATTCCATACATTTCATACATAAGAGTTTTAGGTGAAGCAATTAAATCGCTTCTTTTCAATTTGTGAGCTAAAAGAAAGTTGGCAATAAGAAACAGGTTCGTAGGATTACATTCTATTTTTAGATCATTTGCATATCTCAAAAGAGTAATACCATTGTGAGCAGTTAATTTTGCAAAGACAGAATCAATGCTCGTAAGTTTTTTTGTATGTTTCTTTGAAGAAGTCAGATTCTCTGTTGAGAAAATGACGGTAACCAAGTTTTGAATAATTTCTGTAAGCATAGCAGTTAGACATACCAAAAGGACAATTAGTTTTTTTACTGTGTCGTTTGAAGTTATTGAAAATAGACAAGGATGGGATAATAAGAATCGACGATAATATATTTTGGTGTCAAAGATACCATCTTTAATACCTTTAAGAAGAGAAAAACCGATAAGTTTTTCAAGGAAAGAGGAATCGAAATTTTTCAAAAAACAAGAGAAAGTAGCCTCAGAGGGTATAGAAGAAAAGCCGATGTAATCAGCAAAAAGAAGATTAGTTTTAAGGAAGTAAAAATCACAAGTGGTAGAAAAGTTTTTAATCTTTTATTGAAGGTCGTGGTTGAAAAGATTTTGATAGTCAGTTTTAGAGGTTTGAGAACAGCCAGACAATTTAACTCCTTTCTGTTGTGTGGTGTGGAATTATAATGAAATGCTTGTGAAAAAATAATACAATAGGGAGGGGAAGAGAACAATAGTGAATAAGATAAATTTAGTAAAAATGATGGTTTTGAACTTCTAAATGTCCCGGTCAAGGAGGGTAAATATGAAAATTTTAAAAACTTTGGGCTGGATATTGTTGGTACTTCTTAACATTTTTGGAGTTTGGAGCGGACTATTTTTGATGGGTCGAGGTTTTTTCGAACTTTCGGTCACGTTTTTTGTTTTAATCTTCTTGATTGATTATTTTATAATTAATCCCAGCGGCTATCCCTACAGGTATATGATTCCGGCGTTAATACTTCTCTTTACATTAGTTCTGTATCCTATCGCATTCACAATTAGAACAGCGTTTACAAATTACGGAACAGGACATTTAATGACTCGTCAAGAAGTTGTAGAGAAACTCCTTGTTGATCCAAATTATACGTACATAGTTGACGATGGCAAAACATATGATTACTCTATATATGTTAGATTTGACGGTGCAAATCCAACAAATGACTTTAGAACTATCGTTAAGATCGATGACGAGTATTACAAAAGTTCGGAATACAAAGTTTTAAAATCAGAAGCTGGAATTCTGATTTTGGCGGAAACTGAACTTACACCAATTGAAAATAGCAACGCCACTTTTGTGAGAAGAAATGAAAGAATCGATTTAATTCAAGAAGGTTCAAACATATACAAATATTTTTATTCTCCAAACGATGAAACGACGTTTGTTAACGAAGCGTTTTTTAGGTTCAGTATATATTTTCCAATTATGAGTAAAATAGAGTACATCGATACTTTTGGTAATAGATTAGCTCTAAGACAAGACGATAGAGGTAATTGGGTTATAAAACCTGTTAGGCACCTTTACAAGCTTGGAATTGCAGAAGTTATTGAAAAAGGGAAGAGTGTTGTAAAAACAGTTCTGATAAACACCGTAACGAATAGACCCCTTGTTGAACAAGACGGTACTTTCTACGATTTCAAAGAAAACGGAGAAAAGATCGCAGTTGGCGGCTACATCTCTTATGTTGGTACGTTTAATTTCAGAAGAATTTTCCAAGATGCTACTATCGCTGGGCCATTTGCAAAGATCTTTGCGTGGAACTTTACTTACGCTGCTCTTAGCGTTCTTTTGACATTCAGTATAGGTCTTATCTTAGCTTTGGTTTTGAACGATCCTTCACTAAAAGGAAGAGCAATTTACAGGTCTATTTACATTATTCCTTGGGCAATTCCAGCCTTTATCTCAGTGTTGATATGGAAAACAGGATTTTTCAATGAAACGTACGGTATTATAAACAGATTCTTAGTTTCAGGACTATTTGGAACAGAACCATTAAAATGGTTCAACGATCCATTCTTGGCAAAAGTTGCAGTCCTTATAGTTAATACCTGGCTGGGTTTTCCGTATATGATGGTTATAAGTCTTGGAGCACTTCAAAGTATTCCTGAAGACTACTACGAAGCGGCATCAATTGATGGAGCAACAAGATGGCAAAGGTTTTGGAAGATTACATTTCCACTCCTTATGACAACACTTGCACCGCTTTTAGTCGGTAGTTTTGCATTTAATTTCAACAACTTTGTAAACATATATCTTTTAACTGGTGGTGGACCATCTATACCGGGTGCCACAACTCCTGCTGGTGCCACTGACATTCTTATATCGTACACTTATAAGTTGGCGTTTGAAGCCGGTAGAGGACAAGATTTTGGTTTTGCTTCCGCAATATCGATACTGATATTCTTCATCGTTGCGGGGATAAGCTTTGTGAATTTCAAACTCTCAAGTTCCTTTGAAGAGGTGAATAAATAATGGTTGTAAAGAGAAATTATCTTCTTACTCATATAATACTAATCGTTTTTGTAATAATCACAATTTTTCCAGTTGTTTGGGTTGTTTCAACATCTCTAAGGCGAGACAATGCAGCGTTCTCAACAAAATTGTTCAGCAATAGAATAACCTTCCAAAACTATATTGATTTGTTGGCTCCGGAAAAGAATATGCCGAAACTCGTTTCGGACATAGAATCAATTATTATGTATGCTCCTCCATACAACACAAAGAGTATGGAAGAGACTATAAAACTTTACAAAGACGACTCTGCAAAATTCGATAAATATTTAAATGAAACTGAACAACTTTACAAAAGTATAAGCGAAAACATAAAAAAAGCAGAAGAGCTGGTAAACTCAAATTCTGAAACTCTCAAAAATAACTTACTTCAAGAAATTGAAAACACGAAAGCACTTATGAATTATCCAAAACCAACTTCAGGAATAGAAATTGCATGGTACTATTTCTATAAAGAAGAAGGAATGGAACTAACAGCTGTTGATGTTGACAGAACACGAGCAGAGTCCGATTGGAAGAGAGTCTTTGCAAACCTTTATGGAAAGCGGGACGAATTAAAGTTCCAACTGGACTATTTAGAAGCTGATTTCAACAATTACTCTCGAAAGTTCGTAAATCAACAAAATCTACTCTTGTCAAAAGTGAGTCTTATAAATAGAACTGTAGTTCCTACATTTAAGAATTATATAAGTACTTTGGAAGCTTGGAATAAACTTTTGGAAAAAGCTGATCAAAGTCAGAAGTTTACGCCAGAAATTAACGACGCAGAATTATTTGAGAAATTGGAAGAAATGTTCTCAGGTATTGAAAGTTTCAAAGGTGATACGAGTAAATACGATTTAGTTTCCCAAATTTCTAACGTCATAAATGAACTGACAAAACAGTACAGTACCTTTATGAGCAACTGGAAAAAAATGATAGGAACTGAAACTATGGGTTATAATGATCTTCTAAAATCAATAGATTCGTTCATAGCTTTTTCTTCCTTCAACGTTGAAGAAACAAAAATGTTATTAAAAGATGCTAATACTGCTTTTGAAAAGCTTTCTCAATACGACAGAGAATATAACACTTTGAAATCACAGATAACTAAAGTGAGACAGGACTTTGAAAATACTAATGCTCAAATAGAAAAAGAAAAGGAAAAAATCCAACCAGCACTTGTATATTTAAGAGCTGAACAATCGAAAGCCGATATTCAAAGTGTTGCAGATTTTATTAAATCTGGTAATTTTAGTAAGGCAAGGTTGAATCTTCTCTCCATACAAATGAGGAAACTCTCAGGTGCAGTAACATCCTTAAACAACGTTATAGGAAATTATACTAAAGAAGCATCAAAACTAAGAAATCAAGTGAAAAAATTCAATTGGATACAAGACCTCAAAGACCTTTATAGTAGTTTTGACAGATTCAATAAATCTTACAATACATTTATGTCCGATGTAAAGCGATTTAAATCGGAAATTGACAATAAATCTGAAAGCTATATTAAACTTTCTTACAGTGGGGCAAAAGTAAGACCAAAAGTACTCGATGAACTAATTGAAACGGTCTTATCGGGTTACAGAAATAATGTTGTTCCAGAGTTGAGTATTCTATCGAAAAAAGCTTCGGATTTGGCTGATCAAATTCCGTTACCAGAAGCAAAGAAATCATTTAAAACTGTTGACGCTTCAGTTTTCAGAATTGACCAGATTTGGCAAAGAAAACCAGAACACTATATGGTAAGATGGTTGATAAACAGTACTGTTGTCGCTCTTACGGTTGCTATAATAACCACAGCTGTTACAGCTTTAGCAGCGTATCCATTTAGTAGAATGAGATTTAAAGGAAGAAAGAACGGTATAATGACTTTGCTGTTAATCCAAATGTTTCCGGCGATTATGTATATGGTGGCAGTTTACTCGTTATTATCGTTCTTGGGTAAATACATCCCTGGCTTTGGTCTTAACACAACATCAGGTCTCATTTTCGCTTACTTGGGTGGTATTGCCTACAATATGTTTTTAATAAAGGGTTACTATGATACTATTCCTGATTCACTTGAGGAAGCTGCACTCATAGACGGTGCAACGAGATGGCAAACTTTTGTAAAGATCGTCTTACCACTTGCAACACCAATTTTGTCAGTTATAGTTATTCTTACTTTTATGGGAACGTTTAACGAAT
>FWWL01008960.1_pt1 | contig 12464 bp, 8 predicted proteins | sample 2228331 | NCBI WGS metagenome assembly FWWL01 (sample SAMEA103939775, study PRJEB20133) | metagenome | reverse complement strand
GTCATCGGTGGGAACACGGGTGGAATTCGTCTGCAGGTCATCAACCACCATACGGGTTTTCTTGTCAGTTCCCCGGAGGGAGCTGCCATGAGAATTCGGTATCTCCTCGAAAGACCGGAGCAGGCCATCCGTATGGGTGAAAAGGGGCGCAGATATGTCCGCGAGAATTTCCTCATGACGCGTTTGGCGAGGGATCACCTGACGTTGATGGTTTCGCTTTTGCGTCAAGAGATCGAGCGAATCGATACGACACAATGGAAGTCTTGACGAGTTCAGAGAAGTTGACATCGCTCCTCAAACGGCTGCGAACCGGGGCAAAGGGTGTCCTGCTTTGCGATTATGATGGCACCCTCGCGCCGTTTCGTGACGATCCGCGCGAGGCCTGTTCCTATCCTTGGGTACCCGACATCCTACGGGATATTGCAGCCGGGGGGACGAGACTGGCCCTTGTCACCGGACGAACGGCCGACGACCTTTTACAGTTAGTGCGATTGCACGGAGTGGAGGTTTGGGGAAGTCACGGTCGCGAACGGGTTTATCCCGACGGCAGGAGGTGGACATGGAAGCCCGATCCGGTGTTCGATCGCGTCTTGGACAAGATTGAGAATGAACTCAGGCAGGCGGCTCCGGGAAGTCGCCTTGAGCGGAAGGTGGGATGCCTCGCGCTTCACTGGCGAGGACGGTCCCCGGCGGAGAGTGAATGGCTTCAGAAGACCGCAGAACAACTGCGGGAGCAATTCGACACCGAAGGGGTGTTGATTGTGAAGCCGTTTCACATGGGGATGGAACTTCAGATACCAGGCCCTGACAAGGGGAGCGTCATAGCGACTATTTTGGACGAGGAGAAGGGACGAGACATCGCGGTCTGTTACATGGGGGATGATCGCACAGACGAGGATGCCTTTGAAGCGTTGGGAAATAAAGGATTGTGTGTTCTTATGAGTCGTTTTCCTAGGCCCACTCGTGCCGACATCCGCCTCGAAAATCAGGACGAAGTTCGTGCCTTTCTTGAACAGTGGAATGACGCAGCAAGAGGAGGATGTGGTCATGGCAAATAAGACGGCACAGCACTTATTGATTGTTTCAAACCGTCTGCCCTTGCGCATTGTTAAGCAAAGTGACGGTACATGGCGGTTGGACCGAGGGAGTGGAGGCTTGGTGACGGCACTAGCCCCCGTGTTGCGCAATCGTGGGGGCGCATGGATCGGTTGGCCAGGTGTCCCTGTAGAGGAATCAAGCGATAGTCTGTCGGAGTTGATGGTCAAGGCGGGCAAGGACCTTGGTTATCGCATCATTCCGGTGGAACTATCACGACGCGAACAGCGGCTGTTTTACGAGGGCTTCTCCAATGAAGTGATTTGGCCGTTGTTCCATGAATTCCCCAGTTTGGCCCAATTTAAGCCGGTGTATTGGGACGCCTATCGAGCGGTTAATCGCAAGTACGCAGAGATTATAGCGGGGCATGCGGAGGCGGACCATTTTATTTGGATTCATGATTATCAACTCATGCTCGTGGCGCAAGAGTTGCGCAATTTGGGGGCGGAATCACATTTGGCCTTTTTCCTCCATATTCCCTTTCCACCCCTTGATGTGTTCCTCAAGTTGCCGTGGCGTCTGGAAGTTCTTAGGGCATTGCTGCAATACGATCTTCTCGGTGTACAGACCGCGCGGGACAGGAGAAACCTTACCGAATGTTTTCGGGCGTTAATGCCCGATGTGCAGTGGCGCGGTCGTGGGCGTGTTGTTGTTGGGCAGGTCAACGGTCGCGCGGTACGCATTGGGGATTTTCCTATTTCCATAGATTACCGATCGTTTGTGCGAAAGGCCAACTCAAAGGAAGTCTTATCCGTGCGGGATACGATTCGCGCAAAACTGCCGGACCGCAAGATAATCTTGGGCGTCGATCGTTTGGATTACACCAAGGGAATTCCCCATCGTTTGGAGGCCTTTCGGGAAGCGCTTCGGAAGCATCCCGACCTTCACGGCAAGACAACTCTGGTCCAAGTAGTGGTTCCCAGCCGAACGGGTGTCCCGCAATACCGGCGGCTTCGTGCCCACATTGAGCGTTTGGTTGGGTCCATCAACGGTGAATTCACTCGGCCGGGATGGGTTCCCATCCATTACATCTTTCGTTCTTTGGCCCCGGAGGAGCTTTTGGGGTATTACCGCGCGGCCGACATCGCCTTAATCACACCGCTCAAGGATGGTATGAATCTGATCGCAAAAGAATACTGTACGACAAACGTGGACAACGATGGGGTTTTGGTTCTTAGCGAGTTTGCAGGTGCGGCCTCACAACTGCAAAATGGGGCCATTCTCGTTAATCCCTTTCATATCACAGAGGTGGCCGATGCCATCTACACCGCTTGCACAATGCCTATCTCTGAACGCAAACGGCGAATGAAAAAACTCCGCCAATTCATCCGTAAACAGGACATCTTTTGGTGGGTGGATTCATTCCTCCGCAGTGCCATCGCTAAGCACCTCAGTGAATTTCCTCAGCTTGAGGAATATCTCCCTTTAACTTCGGTGTGAAACTGTTTCCAACCACAGGTTTTGTTACTGGCGATCAACCAACCAGGCAGGCACGTTGCCGTCGCCCGTTTTTTCACCCTCCAGTAACCAGGAGAGGTTGAATCGTGCCACCGTCCCCCCGGCGTATTGTTGTTTTCCGTCGCCATGTTCAAAGAAGAGATAAACCCGACCCTCGCTGGCCGTTCCCGGGCGACCGGCGGCCAGCGACGAGTACGCGGCCATCCCCTCGTGGACAAGTCGCTTAATGGGCCATGATTGGCCACCGTCAAAACTTGCCCAGACGGTGAGCCGAATCCGTTCGTGGCCGTCGTGATCGGCGTTGCTATAGATCAGGATATCACACCCACGGACAGGTAAACGCGTAAGACCCGCCATCATGCCGAAATGACCGTTGTAATTCGAGCCGCGTCGCTCTGTTCCGCGATATCGGGGACCATCAGGGAGGCTCTCGCTGGCTCCCAACTCGCCCCAAGTTTGGCCACCGTCGTGACTCCAGGCGAATAGCCGTTTCCAGGAAAAGTCGGCGGGGGTTTCGAAATAATGCTTGCGTGAGCTGTAATAAAGGCGTCCATCGCTCAGTTCGACGATCGCCCCCTCACCGGTTCCTTCGTCGGGAAACGGCCCGCTGGTGCGCCACGTCGTACCGCCGTCGTCACTGTAGATGGCAGTGTTGTAGCCCCGTGGTCGGTCATAGACCCTTGCCGGCCGAATGAGCCTCCCCTTGGCCGGGCCGTAACACAACGTGATCCCGTGTTCCGCCATGTGCATAGAGGGGATACTACGCTTCTGGTCAGGATGGATCATCACAGAGAAGGGACGCCAGGTCTTTCCGTCATCGGCACTTCGATAGACCGTCAAGGGTGCCGGGGGATGGTGGGCCTCGACAAAGACAAAGACGTGGCCACTTGTTTCATCCACAGTGGCGCCGCCGCCATGGAACCCCGGAACGGCGATGGGAATCTCGTCACCCCAGGTTTCCCCACCGTCTTCGCTTCGGCGGCATCGAACAGACTGACTTCCCCACACAGTCAGGATTGTCCCGCTCTTCGTGACAACAATGTTGGGAAACCGTTCTCCCTCGAAGAGGACGCGCTTGTCAATCTCTGGCTTTCCCAAGAAAGGGTCCAGAGGACCGTCAATGTTGTTCTCCGACACTCCATTTTGCTCACCGCTGCTGCACGCCACGGCCGTGACATTGATACCGCAGCACAAAACCCCACAGAGTGCAACTAACCCTGTCGATCGCAACCGTGAGATTTTCATGGGCCGATGACCTCGCCGGATGGAAGACACGTGATGGTAAACGTCACAATTGTCTGGTAGATTCCTGCAGTTCATCGGATCAGACCGGTGCTCGGCCTACTCCAGGTAGGGCTTGACCTCCACAAAGGTGTAGAGAAGGGTCTGATCCTGGGGACCGCCTGGTTCCTCGGGGCTTTTCCAATCCGAGATGACCAACTCGGCTGTCGGGGCCGTCGCCCGAAAAACGAGCCAGTGATAATTGAGCCAAAACGGCCTGTCGCCGGTGAACGGGCCGAGTTTTTCCCGCGTGGGGAAGGCCTGTTGATATCGGTACCGCTGCCCGGAAAGTGTCGCCGCTCCTTGAATCTCCAGTGAAACGGCGTGCAGCGTACGAACGGACTCCCCTCGCTGGAATGCCCCGTAGTCCCCGGTGAACATTTTGATCGAGTAAAGCCGCCCGGGTTCGAGGTGCCGAACGACCTGCCGAATGACGTTGGGCTTTTCTGGATCGCGCCGCGTTACGAGAAAGCTATCGGGACCACGGTAATATCGACCGATGAACTTACCAAATCCCTTTTCGGCCGTGGCAAAGACCGAGCCCTCGTGGGCCAGCGAGACCTCCCAGCCTTTTAATCCTTCTGCAAAATCGGGATTCTCAATGTGGGTTAGCAGGTACGGGTCGCTTCCCAAGCGGGTCGTGGCCCCTTCCAGTGCGTAGTGGCGGAAGAGGCGGCCGAACCAACGCAGTCGCTCCTCATCGCAGTACCCACTTCGCCAAATGTGCATACCCCCTAAACCGAACAAGGCCGGATGGGTCGCGATAAGCTGAAATTGCATATCCAGGTAGGCGTTATAGTTGACATGCGCATAGCCATCAGCATACGGCCAGGGAAACGAAAAGACCCCAAAAACCCAGATCAGCTTTTTCGTAACTCCAGGGAGTTTCTCTTCAAACGAGATCAGGTGTTCATACGGGTACTGTCGTAATCGGTTGAGCGCCAGCTTGATGGTTGGCCATTCCGCGATATAGGCCTCCCAGCATGGATAACCGCCACCGTCGATGCAGGCTTGGGCGAACGGAATACTCCCTTGGTCCTTGCCAAAACGGCCGGCCGCATAGGGATAGAAGGCCTTGCCCGGAAAGCGGGCGTTGAGAAGCTTCACGGCCTCCGTATAAACCGGGTAAGCCGGGTCCTCATTGTGATAGAACTCATCCACCAAGATTCCGTCGGAAAACGTCAGCGTATAACCGGCCTGACCTGCCCAGTAATTGGCGCAGACCTCGGGCGAGGCTTCAAGCTCCTTCTTCCCGTGCAGCCCCGGCCTGCCCGTATAGACAATGACCTTGCCGCCGCGCTGTTTCCATTTTTCCAAATGGCGGATGTCGTCGTCGGAAGGCCCCGACGTGATGATCGTGTTGACGTGCGGTAGGATATGTCGTTCCAGAAACTCCCAGTCGTAACGGACACCTTGATCGATGTAGGGCACACTCGTGGGATACCGACTATGTTGAATCTCCGGCACGGCGCGAACCACAACTTGCTTGAGATTTGCCTTGTCGGAGGTGACTTGAAGTCCATAGCGACCCGCCTTTACAAAACGCATGCCCTCAAGTGTGTTGGGCAAGTGGCCTGGGTACAGGGCGATGGGTGTAACCCCGCTCTGATCACGCAGGCTGATGTTCACTTTGGCATCCTGCGCTTCGGCTGTTGTGATTCGCACAAACAACCAGCGATCACAGGGGACATTTACGGAGTATTCGCCCGATATGGGTCTCTCCACTGTCGCCTCCACGTTTAGCAGTTCCCAAACAAGATTGTTGAGGATTCGAATGCCGCGGAACAATTCACTGCGTCCGGGCCAGTGTACGGGACATTGCGCCCGCAGCAACTCTTGCGAGGTCGGCCCGACGAGCACGGCCATGATCTTGTAGTCGCCAGATGCCATATCGGCAGCATCCAGAATGACTTCCTCCCGCATCCCTACCTGGGTGACTTGGCGGGCCTGTAGCAAGACTTTCTCATCGGGCGCATGCAGCGTGACTTGGAGATTGAGTTCGGCCTCCTCGGCGATATCGGCCAGCTCGGGCACCACCACGGAGACAACGATCTTGCCGGGCTCGGGATAACTACGAGCCTCGACAATAAGGTCAGGTGTAACTGTTTCTTCCCCATAACAGGCTACTGGTAAGATAAGGCAATCGGCGAGGACCAAAAACACGATCCCAATTAGCGAAAAGCGGGTCCCTCGCTGGAGAATTGTCGCTATCATGGCATATCCTTTCCTGCCATCGGACGTTCAGAGCATTGCCTTCAGGGAACTGGCAATACGGTTCCGTGTTGTAGCTTGATGACGGCGAACCTAGCTGTCTTACGGCCGGGGCGTTGTCAATTCCTTGAGCTTGGCATAGACAATCGGATCATCCGCCGCGCCGTGGAACTCAAAGGGCCAGTACTGATTCAGTTGACTCAGCATCAGACCCCAAGAGGCACCGTGTTTCACGCACAACTCGGCGGCCTGGGCCGCGACGACGCCGGTCTTATCGTCTTCATTGCAGACGATCGGTTTGCCAAACCGCTTGAGCGCCGCGATCCGCTGTGGAATGGCCTCAACAGGGACACCGTTGAAATGAATCAGGATAAAGTCGGCTGCCTCGGCCACCACGTCGGGAAACCGACCATCGCCGATGCCGCTGGTGGAGACCAACAAGCGAGGATGTGTCTTTTTGGCCAGCCGGATTAGCTCGGCTTCGCCCTCCGGGTCTCTCAAAATGCGGTTGTCAAACCCGCGATGGGGAAACTCGTTGGCCACTTCGAGCACGACGTTCGTGAATCCCTCCTCTGCGATCCAGTGAACGGCATTGACCAAGGCCGTCTTGACGGCCGCTTCATCCTTGAGGATCTGGTCCTGTCGCTGATAAAAACAGCCCAAGATGACGACCACGCCTTGCCGATCACAGGCTTCGATGACCCTCTTGATCCGCCTGACGGACTGCTCCCTTAACGACCCGTCAGGATTGAAGGCCGAGTTGCGGGGACCCTCATATCCTGCGTGGCCACCCTGGAAATTGAGCGTAATGGCGCGTATTCCATGGGCCACATAGTCGGGCAGGTGCGTCAGAAAACGATCGGTGTTCGCCTCCGGGTCAAAATCGTGGCGATTCAAGTCCTCGAATGTGGCGTTGACCATTCGCACATTCATGAGGAGTCCCTCAGCAGGACTCCCCGGATATGTGACCTGCCCATTGATCAGCCACCGCGTCCCGTCGATTGAGACAACGGTACGTCGGGGACCTGCCGCGCCGGCCGATTCAAGCCCCATCGCTTGCCAACAAACCGTGTTCAGAACGGCGGTGGTGATAACCAGCAGCCATAATCGTCGCACTACTTGACAGAGTGGTTGATCGCTCATTGTGGTCCTCCCCTCGTCGTAATTCTCAAGAGTGATAAACACGTGGGCTTGTAGCCCCTGCATTGTGTTCTCGGAGATGCGATCAGTTTAGGTTACTGGGACGCAATAATCAACCGTGTCCCGAGGAATGACAACGATCCCTGTATCGACCGAGTTCATCCCCGGACTCGCTGGCCCCTTTGGTGTACAGACGATCGGGCTGGTTTGCGCGGGGCCCCTTCAACCTATCGTTGGCCACCGCTGATAGTGGTATTCGACCTCCGTTTGAGATAGGATTGTTGGCGAGTTGTGGTACCGTTTGAACATCAGGTGGTGGCTTTTGCGTGAGGAGGTACGCCGATGAGAGCCTTCTTCCCTGGTATGACGATTTATTTGGCAGGCGCAATGCTGTTGTTGGGCCTCGCCCCCCGGTGCCTTGCCGTGGAAGACGGGGGTGTAGTGTGGAAGGTAGGCCTGGCAAAAAAGGATATCACTCCCCAACAGCCGATATGGTTGGCCGGCTACGCCTCGCGGAACAAACCCTCCGAAGGGGTCCTCGCGCCGCTATACGCAACGGCGATGGTGATTGAGGATGGTCAAGGCTATCGGGGACTGCTGGTCACGGCCGATGTTATTGGCTTTCGCAAAGAGGTTGCCGAAGCTGCCACCCGGGCGATCATGGAGAAGACCGGTCTCGCTCGAGAACAAATCCTTTTCAACTGGTCGCACACGCATACAGGACCGGTGATCGGCCTTTCGGGTTCCGCCGGGTATAGCATGGGTGAAGAAGAACAAAAGGTTGTCGATGCATATACCCGCTGGCTGATTGCCCAGTACGCCGATCTGGCCGTTGAGGCCATCGCCGATTTGAAACCGGCCCGCCTGGCGTGGGGCGTTGGCGTGGTCCATTTCCCCGTGAATCGACGTGAATTCACGGAAACCGGTGTCCGACTTGGCGTGAACCCTAGAGGTTATGCCGATCGGAGTGTTCCCGTCCTCACGGTCAGGGATGAGAAGGATCAATTGCGTGCGGTGATTTTCGGCTGCGCATGCCACAATACGACGCTGACAGGCCAACATTACGTCATCTCGGGTGATTACGCGGGATTCGCCAAGGCCTTTATCGAGGAAAAATTACCGGGTGTGCAAGCCCTTTTCATGATCGGCTGCGGCGGTGATGCGAACCCTTATCCGCGGGGTGAAATCGAGCACGCCAAGCAACATGGCCAGGAGTTGGGGACAGAGGTGTGTCGGGTGGTTGGCGAAAAACTCAGTCCTGTGGCCGGGCCTTTGAAGACGGCCTTCGCAGAGGTTGAGCTTCCGCTTCTCCCCCCGCCTGACCGCGAAAAGTTGGAAAGTATGGCCAAGGGGCCTTCCCATCTGAGCGGAACGGCCAAACGAATGCTGGAGACGTTGGAACGGGGCGAATCTCCCCCGTCCCATTACAAGGCCCCGATTGCTGTCTGGCAGTTTGGCAAGGATTTGACGTTGGTTGCCATCCCAGGCGAGGTTGTCTCCGACTTCGTTCCGCTGGTCGAAAACGAAATCGGCCATGTTCGGCTGTGGATAGCGGGTTACTGCAATGAGGTGTTCGGGTATCTGCCATCCGCCAAAGTTATCCGTGAAGGCGGGTACGAAACCCGCGGTGTTGGCACGCTTGGCTTCTTCGCGCCCGAGGCCGAAAAAGTCGTAGTGGAGACGGTACGAAAGCTATCGGAGCAAGTAGGACGTCCCCCGCTGCCGTAGGACCGCTCAAGAATGCCTTGGGCTTAGGCCTGACCGAGTGAAGGCTGTATCATGAGGGCGGTTTTCTGGTTGTGCCTCATGATGCGGGGTGCTCGGTTCTCCGTTTCTTTTCCGCGGCATACCGGCGGTATTGCTCCACGATGGCTTCGTCGGTCAGCGCACGTCCTAAGATTAAACGGACCTCCGCTGTGATAGGTTGCTCGAGTTCTAAATCCCGGCCAAACAGGGAGAAGTACAGCGACCGATGGCCCTCACCGGAATACGGGGTGGCAACCGCGAAGCAATCTTCCGGACGGGACATGATCACAGCGACCAAGCCGGTTTCCACATCACGCCGTATGGCCAGTGGAGCCGCAAAGAACGGCATGATGGCCCAATCCACAGGATGGGGAGGCCGGGACCACCGGCCATCTTGTATGATTTGAATGGCCATTTCATCTCGCGGAAACATCTGCCATACGCCGTTCTTTTGCTCGGCTTTGAGGAAGGCGGCTTTCTCGCTTGACCCAGGGGTGGACCATGCCCAGACGAAGCCGTCCGCAAAGCCGTTGAAGTAGGAGGCCAAAAAGACCTCGAACTTTCGCAAGGGTTTGGCAGCAACGACCGTCGTAAGGACCTCTAGTGTATCCGGGGCATGCCAGCGGTAATGCGCCTGCAAGTCAAAGGGATGGGCTTCGTCACGTGTCCACAGGGCCTTGACACTGCCGTCGGACAGAAGCTCTGCCGTTCCGGCCCATTCCCAGGCGGCCACGCCATAACGGGTTTCCGCATCAAGTATCCGATAGTGGGAACATACACCGTAGGGCTGGCTCAAATCGGCGGCAATGCCTTTATAGTACAACGGCTTTAGCCCAATGGGGCGACCCTTCGGCCGAAGCGTCCCCCGAAGTACCCCCGTGTCAAAAACGAATCCCTGTTCATCGGGTGAAAAGTCCAGAGAGGTCTTTGGTCCGGCTGCATCCTGTCCGATACTCACACCCACACTTATGCCGATATAGCCGCAGCAGAGTGCACCTCCACACCGCCTCAGGAACGATCGTCGATCCGGACGTGGAATGTCTTTCATCTTACCCCTCCGGAAAATGTCTTGCGTAATAAATCCCTTCGGGACTGCGTTGGGACGCCTGATGGCCGAACCACTCGATTCGTCACCTCAAGCCACATACCGACAGACTCATATGCTGTGCTTTTACCGGGTAAAAGCCAACGATGGGGAAATACCTCACTGCTTTGGGCCAAAGAGATAGTTGACACGTCGGGAGACCTCACCCGATGCCGTGAACCATGGAGCCTCCCGCAAAGGGGAAAGGTCCATAGGAAGCCGTGGGGCACCGTCTCGAAGCAGGACAACCGTATTGAGAATCAGGTTTGCCTCCACCGGATCGTCTATCTTTCTAAGGATGTCGATGAGAATGGGCCTTGGATCCCGCAAGCCCGTCAGGCCTAAAAACTCGGCGGCCCGGGTACGGACCAGTGCGCTCGCGTCCTTTTCAGCCAAGCGAACAATCTCTTCTGCCAAGGGGGTTGCTTTCTGGCCAAAGGCACTGCATGTGATTACGCCCCAGTACCGCTGCAAGGGATCGTCCGATGCCAGGGCTTTCTTTAACGATGGGTAAGCCTGCTCGAACGGCAAGAGTTGCAGATCGGCAATGTCCACCAGTTTGCCAATCCGGGCCCTGTTTTTCTCAGCGTACCCGGCCCCGTCGCCACCGCTTTCGCGGACAAAGATTGGCTCAGGGATAAAGCCGAGGTCTGGCAGGGATTTCACCCGTTCCTGCAACAGCCGCCGCATCGTCAATAACACCTCGGCATAGGTGGGATCACTCGCCAAGTTGTGTGTTTCGTGCGGGTCCTTTTCCAGGTCGAAAAGACACTCCGGTGGACGAGGTTCAAAAAAGGCCTTCTGAAGGTTGTTGAGTTGGCCCTTTTCGTAGAGATCGCGCCACTCGCGGTAAGCCGCCTGTTTGTATCGATATTCGTTATAGAGACCGTCGAAATTGAACGGTTGGTAACTTCGCCAATAGGTGAATTTGCCCTTACGGAGGAATCGCACCAAGTCGTATTTTTCATCGAAGCGGTCGGCGTGACCGAAAGCCGTATCTCGCTTTTCCAATTCTTCCAGCGTCACGCCAGGGCCAAGGAAAGGACGCCCGTCCATTTGTGGCGGGATGGGAATACCCGCCAGGTTCAACACGGTGGGGGCCAAGTCAACAAACTCGATGACTCCGTTGATCCGCGAACCCCGCGGTGCCGGGACAAGGTGCTGCCATTTTCGGGGCACATAGACGACGAGGGCCACGTGGAGACCGTCCTCTCGGGCATATCCTTTGCTACCGGGAAGGACGCCTCCGTTGTCTCCATAGTGAAAGATGAACGTATCGTCGAGCAATCCATCTGCCTCCAGTTGGCTAATGAAGGCACCAAGTTGCGCATCCAGTTGCCGGTGTAGGTCGAGGTAATGGGCATACTTGTTTCGGAAAAGCGGTGTATCCGGGTGATAGGGGAAGAGTTTCAAAGATTGAGGATCCGTCACGAGTTGGTCATTGGGCCGTTCTGGAAAGAGTTGCCCTTCATGCGTGACGGTAAAGTTCTGAACATGAAAAAACGGCTGACCGGGCTTGCGGTTTCGGTACGTCGCCCTGGGAGATGACTCATCCCAAACACCGGCCTTTTCACCGGCGGCGAAATTGTAGTCCTCTTTACTGTTATTGGTGGTGTAGTAACCTGCCTGTCGAAGGTACCAGGGAAACATGTGGAGCCCCGCAGGAAGCGTTACCGGCAAGATTTTGCGGTGCCAGTGGGCACCAAACCGGGGGACATAGCAGCCTGAAATGATCGTGCTCCTGGCCGGCGAGCAAACCGGCGCACAGGAATAGCAGTTATTGAACACAAGGCCCTCCTTCGCCAGTCTTTCGACGTTCGGCATCGGTGCCCCGTTGGGAATATAAAGCCGGTACCAGAATATGGCATTATCCTCGCTTGTCAGCCATACGATGTTGGGTCGCTCCGCTTGTTGATCAGCAAGTAGGTGCTCATTCAAGCACGCCACACCGACAGCAAGGAACCAAGCGGCAATCCGAAGGACACTCCGATTCATCGTTAAATCCTCCCCACAAACGTCATGGTCAACCCATCGAGTATTTCCCTATCAGCCTCATCCAAACGTCTTTCACAGCTAACAAACCCGGCGAGCCCGAAAGAGAGACCATTCCTTGTTCACCGCCCTATTGTAACAAGAACGGCCTACTGTGACATGTAGCAGTCTGCGGTCGCAATACTGCGAGCCTCTACCGTAGGGTGGGGGTGTGTTTTGATGATTAACTCGTTCTGTATCGATCCGTAGGAACAGACCTTGTGCCCTCCCGGTATTTTGGAAGGCGACGCGCCGTTCTCGCATGAAATGAATATGGAGATCCTCCCGCCGTCGTGGCCGGGAAACATGATGGGGCATCAATCGGCAAGGCCCCGAACGCGACGGCGCGTCCCTCCAAATTCGCTCATGGAGGGCCACGCGCCGTTGTGGCCGTTTGAAACTCCCATGGGGAAAACCA
>FWWL01008959.1_pt1 | contig 12466 bp, 12 predicted proteins | sample 2228331 | NCBI WGS metagenome assembly FWWL01 (sample SAMEA103939775, study PRJEB20133) | metagenome | reverse complement strand
CCATAGTGGGATTTCCATTTGTAAAAAGTTGAAGAACTGATGGAGTATTTTCGGCAAACGCCTGAGATGGAATTTCCTGGAAGTGTGGCCTCAGCTAAGATCTGGATGATTTTGTCCACGGTATACTTGACTTTCATTGGCTCCTCCTCTATAGTATTGTAGAACTTTCCACTTTGTTTTGTCCAGTTTTAGGGGAGCAGGACAAGGAATAGCATAGGTGGCTGGAAGTATGAATTTTATCCTGGGGTAGATTATTGGGGGTAGAAGACGCTATTACCATGTTTCAGTTCCCAAACAACCCAAAACCAGATGAGAAAAAACTGAAAAAAAGTAACAGCCACTTGCCATAATTCCCATCTGGCACTCTCTCCTTTTCCACAGAGGCAGGCCACCTTTTTGAGCCTCCAGAACAACCATAGAAACCCCGGGAAAAGTTTGCATTTTTACTGAAAAATATTTCATTTATCAGGTCTTTATGCCGTATATAAAATAGGGAGGAAGCCTATGAAAAGAATCGTGGGTATGATGGTTATTTTGCTCCTTGCCGGGTGTAATGTCTTCAGCGTGTTTAATATCACCGATCCAGCCCAAGAAACCAATGTGGATTATCTTCTGGGACTAGGAGAGTACTATATCCAGAATATGGAATACGACAAAGCCTATCAGGTATACAGCCGGGCAGTAGAACTCGAACCAGACAACGCCAAAGCCCTCGAAGGACAGGCCACAGCAGCCCTGTACAGACAAGTCCCCTTCACCAATGTGGTGCTCGCTATCGTCAAAAACAACAGCAGCCTCATCCCTCGAAACGGACTCTACCGCGCTGCAGGTATCGTTTCCTCAAACATGCTCACCATCATGCAGGGAAAGGCAAGAGGACTTGAGTCCAACGATGTGCAGATTAATACGGTGTTTTTCCTCGTTGGCAACCTATGGGCTGTCTTTCTGGAGCTGGACAGTAACGGCAATGGCAATGTGGAAAACGACACCAAAGACCTCTTTATCCTTAACCAGGATTTTACGATTGAAAATAACACTACCAACCGCTCGTTTGTCGATCTGGCTCAGGCAGGGCTTACCTTTCAAAAAAGGCGTCCCCTTATCATGAGTCTTCTGGATTCCAGCGATATCGCCCTTTCCAATATCCTGGGAGAGCTCCAGAGTGATCAGACGAGGGAGTTTTTTGCCTCTCTTACAGCCGGGTTCTCTACTATCCGTTCCTCGGTGGAGGAGGTGCTCCAGATGAGTGGAAGCGTAACCAACCTCCTGGGAACCGACAACCCAGATATTATCACCAACCTCATCAGTGGAGGAGGGTATAGCTCAGGAGACTACGATACCTTCACCAACGATCTGGCAAGTATAGGTATCACCAACTGGCTGGAACTCACGAATAGCTTCCCTGATCTCGCTGGTGGACTTGATGGGATCAGTAATTACTTTGGACTTTAGGAGAAGATAGTGAAAAGGTTTGTTTTGTTCTTCTGTCTTTTTTCGCTCGGATGGGCAGTGGAGTGGAAGCTTCGTCAACCAACCGACATTCTGGCAACAGGAGGGGCTGGTCTCGCTGCCGATGACAAGACAGGGCTTCTTTTTATGAATCCCGCTGTTTACGCCATCCAGGCCAACCGCCATTTTCTGCTCGCTTCTCTGGGTGGAGGAGCCAACTTTTCTCTCATTGACATCTACAGGATATACAGCCATCTCGCCACCAACTCCAACGACCTGGCAACCCTCACCCCCGATATGTGGAAATCCCTCTCATCTCTTAGCCTGTATAGTTCTCTCATTGGACCTCTCTATCTCGGCTACATGGGAGACAAGGTTGGGATTGTGCTCTTTAACGACTTTCGTACCTTTGTCAGACAAAAGGCCTCGCCTATCCTGCCCTATTTTGAGTGGGCGAGTTATCTGGATATTGGACTGCAGATGGGAGTAGGTTTTAGTCTCCCTGATGTGAGTTTTCTCCCCCGTCAATCCCGACTGTATGGTGGACTCTCAGTCAAGATCATCAACCGCCTCCAGTACACCGAGGAGCGACTCTCGATTCTTGAACTCATGGACAAAGTCAACGGCCTCTTTTCGTTTCAGAGCGGTTTTCTCATGGGGCAGGCACTTGGATCGGATATAGGGCTTCTCTACAAGCTGGACAAATGGCGAGTAGGGCTTGTGATTCGTGATTGGTTCACCACCAGTTTTCAATGGGTGGCTTATGATGCTCGTTTTCAGGTGATATCCAACAACGCCGGCATAACCACCTGGTGGCCCTCGGTAGATATCGGGATGAGTTATCACCTGGGGAGTATTCTCTCGAGGTACCTCCTGGGAAATGTGATCCTTTACGCCGATCTGGTCAATATCACCGATTGGAAAGAGAATGGCTGGTTAAAAACCCGTTTTGGTATCGAGGGGAGGATGCTGGGATTTGTCATAGCGAGGGCTGGTCTCTACAAGGGATACCCCACTCTTGGCGTGGGGATTGACCTGCCATTGATCAAAACTCATATCACCTATTACAGTGAGGAACTGGGTACCGTTCCCGGTGCAGCGCCGCTACCCATTCTTGTGGCTGAAACCCAGGTGATATTCTAAGAAACACCTTCCTGCCCCTTTTTTGCTTGACAGATTTTTTGTCTATGCGTATACTGTATCATAAGATTTGGTGGGAGGTTTCTATGGTCACGGCAGCACGTATACGTGGCTTAAAAGGCAAACGAAAAATCTCGATGCTCACTGCCTACGATTATCTGACAGCTCGCATTCTGGAGGCAGCAGCTATCGACATCATTCTCGTAGGAGATTCCATGGGAACAACGATTCTCGGTTATCCCACCACCATTCCGGTTTCGATGGACATCATGGTTGCCCATGTGGCAGCTGTCAAACGAGGCGCACCCAATACCATGGTAGTAGCCGATATGCCTTTTCTCTCGTATGGTGTTTCCGATGAGGAAGCCATCCGTAATGCAGGAAGGTTTCTCAAAGAGGGCGGCGCCGATGCTGTCAAACTCGAGGGAGGACGAGAGTTTGCCTCCCTTATCGAAAAAATGGTCTCTCTTGGCATCCCTGTCATGGGACATATAGGTCTACGCCCACAACAGGTTCTCAAGACAGGGTACCAGATCGCCGGCAAAACCGATACCGAGATCGAACAACTCAGTCAGGACGCTAAAGCCCTGGAAAACGCCGGTATCTTCAGTCTCGTCCTTGAAGGCACCACGGAAGAGGCCGCCAGACTGATTACCGACATGGTTTCAATACCGACGATTGGTATTGGGGCTGGAAGATACACCGATGGTCAGGTGCTCGTCATCACAGATATGTTGGGCTACGAACCAGAAACCAACTACAAGCACAACAAAACCTACGCCAACCTCTATGACACTATCTTTGGTGCTGTTGTCAGGTACAAGGAAGAAGTAGAAAATGGCAACTTTCCCACCGAGGACAATGTTTTCCACCAAAAGTAACCTATGATAACCCATGACGGAAGTTTTACCTCTTTTTTCACGGCTTTTCTCGTCGCCTTGCAAGAAGGTGATGATTTTGGCCCAGCAGAGGGAGGTCTCTTTGAAACCCAGAGCATCCCACCAGACGATACTCGTGTGGAACAATGGTTGAAAAAGGTAAGGGAAAACTACGGAAGTGATGTCGTCTCTGATTTTTTTGCCCTCTTTTTCTCCGAAGAAAAGGATCGTGAGAGCCTTGCGTTAGGGTATGCGAAACTCCTTGAAAAACAGGGAAAATCCATACGAAATGCCAGGCAAGAACCTGTTATCGCCAGGGTGATGAAAATCCGAAGGGCTTACTTTTTTGAGGTACACCGTTTCCAGGGGCTTGTTCGCTTCCGTGAGGTGCAAGATTGGCTCTACGCCCCCATCCAGCCAACCCACCACATCCTCCCCTATCTCTGGTCACACTTCCGACGTCGTCTCCCGCGAGAGCGATGGATCATCCACGATACAGAGAGGGATGTAGCTGTGCTTTACGACGGTGATATTCATTGGACTGATGGATTTTCCCTCGATGGAAGGCTCGAGGATCTTGTGAGTGAGAGGGAAAAAGAGATCCAGTCCCTCTGGAAAGCCTTCCACCAGAGTATCGCCATCCCAGAGCGTAAAAACCCCAAACAACAGCGTCAGATGATGCCCAAAAAATACTGGAAATACCTCGTAGAAATGGAACGTTAAAAGTGACCATCATGGTATGCCTTGAGAAGAGGATGCTTTGTCTTGATGATACTTTTGGAAAATGAACAGAAGACATGATACGAAGGATAGGTAGGGTGAAGGAGTGGACGACTGTGAAAAGTACATAGCCAATCCCGGCAGGGATGTATCCTGTGCCTCCTCGTTTATCCTGTGTATGGTGTCTTGTTTTGTGCGGATGTCGATGATGTTGAGGGGGAACAAGGTGGAGTGAGTCACTGTAAAAAAGTAACACCTGTTTCGTGCAAAGGTCTTTTTTGCATCTTTTTGGCTTCCTGGTGCCTTATTACAGTGAAACAACAAAACACTCACCTAAAGGAGGAGAGTATGAGAAGAACCGTATGGATTATGGTGTTGTCAGGGATCGTCGGAGCCACGATGCTTTTTGGCTGGGGACCCGCTGGTGGCAGAGGTGCAAGAGTTAACGCTGGTTATGGCCCGGGAATAGGCATGAGAGGCATAGGCATGATTACCAACCTCTCCCAGGACCAGAAGGACAAGATTTTTGCCATCCAGCAAAATCTCCAAAAGGATACCGCATCCCTCCAGACAGAGGTAAATCAGGTTCGTTACGACCTGCACAAGGTACTGACGGCGGCAACCCTGGATGAACAGAAAGCCAGAGAACTGCACGCCAAGCTTCAGAGCATCCAGCAAAAAATAGCCAATCGCCGCTTCCAGGCAGAGTTAGAGATGCTCAAGGTGCTCACCCCCGAACAGCGACAGCAGCTTCAGAATGCCCCTGCTGGAAGAATGGGAAAACCTGGCAAACGTGGCAACTGGTAAAGCACCACCAAACACCAAACCTCCTTACATAAAGCCTGGTCAGCCCTCCTGGCCAGGCTTTTTTTTCATGAACCCCAAAAGTTGAAACTTTTTCTTTTTTCAGGTATAATAGAATTATAGGTAAAAGATTTCCCTCACCCACGGACGTGCTTCACTTTTCCGGTAGAATCAAAAAGAAATAAACAAAGGAGGGTTCATGTTCAGGATACACCCCCTGCCACAAGCCGAAGTCCAACATGCTCTTCAGCACGGGGAGTTTTCCCCGGATATCACCACCCGCCCCTCGGCTGTCATCATGTCACAGGACTGGTGTCCAGATTGGCGAGCCATGGAAAAGTGGCTTGACGCCTGGAAAACGCACAATAAACCAGAACAAGATATCGATATTTACCTCTACCTGTACAATAGATCCCCAGAGTTTTTGAAATTTCTTGCCCTTAAAGAAAACATCTGGAATAATCATCTCATCCCTTATGTGCGATATTACTGTGGTAGACATCTCATCGCTGAAAGTAACTACGTTACCCCCGAGGGATTTTTGAAACGATTTGAACATTATGGATGCGAACAACACAAGGAGAATGTATGAGATTCCGAAGAAACGCAAAATTCATCAGTGAAATCAACATGACACCGGTGATTGATATTGTCTTTCAGCTTCTTACCTTTTTCATGCTTACATCCACCTTTATCAAAAGTTCAGCCATCAATGTCGATCTCCCCACCAGCAAAACCTCTGACGCCCAGCCAGTGAGGGAAGTCGTCGTTGTCCTGTACAAGGATGGACGTATAACGGTGAATAACCAACCCGTCCAGAAAAACGCCATCACCTCGTTTATCTCCAAATACGCTCAACAGGACAGTGAGCTGGTGGTCACCGTTCAAGGGGATAAGCGATTAGACTACGGTCTCCTGATTGAGGTTATGGATGCCGTTCGCCAGGCTGGTGTCAAACGCCTCAGTCTCGCCACCATCTACAAAGAGGATTAACATGAAGGCCTCGATTCATAACCCCATCTCATTTCGCCAGAGCCTCGTTGCGTCGATTGTTATCCACCTTTTGCTCCTCTTGATTGTGAGTTTTCTTTTGGCTAAATCTCCTTTCAAGCAAGAGGTAGAACCCATCATTGTCACCATAGATGCTCCCTCAGCCATGGCAGAGGGAGCAGAGGCGAGTCCTGCTCCCCCCACTCCTCAAACCAAGCCAGCCCCCATCCCTCAGCCAAAACAAAGCACTACCACCAAAAAAGAACAAGCCCAGAAAGTCCTGGAACAGGCAAAAGAAAGGGCAAAAAAAACAACCACTACCTCAAAACCTGTACCATCAACCACACCATCATCAGCTCAGGAAACCTCTCCTACCTCAGCCTCTCAGAACGTAGAAAGTGAAGACGATATCCTCGCCAAAAGTATAGAAAAAGCCCTCCAGAGTACAGGGAAAAAAGCCACCGGAACCTCTGCCTCAGCAGGCAGTGGTCAGCAGGGAACGGGTACTGATCCCCTTGGGGATGCCTCCTGGAAATCCAGACCCAGAAAAACCATATTCTTCCCCGATATTGCCTCCAAGATTCGAGAAAAGGTCTCCAACCCCCTCATGGGATACACCGTCACCGCCAAAATCGTTTTCGATAGCCAGGGGCTTGCTGTTCGTGTGGAAATCATCCGCTCCTCAGGAGATCCATTGATTGACAGTATTTTTCTGTCAGAGCTCAAAAAAATCCGTGTAGAAGCCATTTCCGATGATAGACTTGACGAGATTACCAAGACGTTTAAGGTTAGCGTACGCTAAAAGAACGAAAAAAACTTGAGAAACACATAAGGGCATCCACAGCATGTTTCACCTGATACGAAAATACTCCAACCGTAAGCTCTATGATATCGCTACCCGCTCTTTCATCAAGCAGGAGGATCTTATCATGCTCCTCATCGAGGGAGAAGAGATCCGCATCGAAGACAATGACTCCCACATCGACATTACCAGCCTTGAACTCCAGAAAGCCTTTGCCCGTTTCCCTGAACTCCAAAAACTCTACGTCGCAAAAAAACTTCCAGCTCAATCTTCCCCACAAAATCCTGATACCGAAGTGGATGTCCCCTCGTTAAATGGTGAGGGATACATTCCCGCTGAGATCCGCCTCCTCTACAAGTCCCTCGAGTACCTCGCTGCCTCGCTCCGAATCCTGGCCACCGAACCCGTGTACAACGCAGCCCTCCATGCTGATCTTGTGGAAAATTTTCTTCTCATCGAGAAACGCCTCAGAAAACTCAAAAAAAAGCACAGGCTCATTTAGCCTATGGAGATACGACTGGCAAAACCAGCCGAAACAAACGAACTCATCGAAATGTGTCGATGGTTTACCACCTCTCCCTTCCAGTTCGATGATCGTCTCGAGGGGATTGCTGGAGGCTTTGAGCCCATCTTTGCCAAGAATATGCTCTCCTCTCCCTCCACCGTAACCTATGTTGCCACCGAGGAACAAAAGATTCTCGGGTTTATCGCCTTTCATCCCCTGAGTCCTATCTCCGAACATGCCGGTAAACGTATCGCCAACATCCTCCTCCTCGTTGTCAGACCCGAACACCAGAACAAAGGCATAGCCAGCTCTCTCGTTGACAAGGCACTCGCCCACCTCGCCAACCTCCAGGTAGAGATAGTCACTGTTGGCACCGATCTGTACAATATTTCCGCCCTGCAGGTGTATACCTCACGAGGGTTTTATCCCCGTCTGGTATGGCATATCTTTCGCCATTATGATGTTCCCTCAACAGACCAAAAAACCTTTCCTTCCCGAAAACTATCTCTCTCTCCCTATGTCCGTCCTCTTTCTCTTCCAGAGATTCAACCGTTTGAGGAGAGTTTCTCCCGTCCTCTTTCCCTCCTGCGAGACAAGTATATCAACAAACCAACCCTCAGAAAATACCTCATCGAAAAATGGAAATCCCAGATAAGTCAGGGCAAACTCTCCTGTCTCGGGTATTGTATAAACGATCGCCCTGTCGGACTGGTAACTCTCCAGCAGGATACCCTGGGCGAACAAACCCTCAAAACAGAAAAACCCATCTACCGCGTTCTTGATGTGCTTGCCCTTCCTGGTGTCGATCTACCTACCATTGGCACACTTCTTCAGGATGTGCCTATTCGCTTCTCGGCAAGCCTCATAGAAATATGGGTAGATGCCGACCAAAACCTCCTCATCCAGACTATTGAGGAGGCTGGCTTTCGTCTCGCCTATAGTGGCATCAACCTCCATGCGTATCCCCTCCCCCCTACAAAAGAATCCTGATAGCTCCCCCTATCCTCAGACCCCGTAAAAGAAAATATAGCTGCCTACCTACCTCATGAGATTCAAGACTCCCACTCCTAAGCTCCTTCCACTCGAGATGGGCATTGCCCATTCCCTCTACATCCATCCAGCCCACCACAAGCCCCACACGAAGTCGACGCCATTGATAGCTTGTCGCCAGTGAAGCCCCCCACCCCAAAACCCCCACACCAGATACCAAAGCCCTCTCTACCACCACAGGAGCCCCCCATCCCTCCTCAGAGACAAAACGCCGCATCTCAGATTCTCGCATCTCCAGATTCCCCAGATACCCTCCACCCCCCATCAGACGCAAAGCCCCCTGCCATTTCCCCACCTGGATCTGCCATCCAGCTGCTATCATCCCCCCTACCATATCCCCGGAAAAAACCGGTTTCACCCCCTTTGTCCCCTGCACCCCTACACCAAATATCCGATAGTACAATCCTCCCACCTCCCAGAACCACCCATAGGGGAGCCTCGCCTCCTGCCAAGCCGAAAACTCAAGTGAAGGAACTCCTCCCTCTGGAACAAAAAAACACACCTCTCCCCCGAGGGATAACCCATACAGAACACCCGCAAGCAAGCCACCCGCCATCATGATCAGAAATCTCATGATCTTCTCCTCTGCCAGAGTATCTCCACCACAAAACACGCCAGAAGCACATATCCCACCCCACCAACAATCAAAAGCGCCTGCGAAATCGATTCATGCCATAGGACAAAAAGAGCCACCTGAGCTATCACCCCCAGTCCAACCAGAGCACCATACACCAGGCTTTTGTGCACGGTATAAAAACTCACCAGGAAAGAAATAAGCGCATAGGGAATAAACCAGAAGGTATAAGGAGCCAGATACTCCCCGAGTCCAGGATAACTCCCCCCCAGAAACCTCTCCGCAATCAGAGAACGAAAAAGCCAGACCACCCCCGTATATCCCAGGAGCATAACCACCAGAGCCCCCATTCCCCACAACGTCAAAAGATGAGAACGTTCTTTTTGTTTGGCCATCACGGGGAGAAACACCGTCGTAAAGGCAGATGCAAGAAAGAAAGAAGCCCTCGCAATCAGTCCCGCCATCGCATACGTCCCTACAACCGCCTGATCCGAGAAAAACGACCTCACCAGAAGCACGTCAAACGATGAAAGCACCATATATGCCCCGCCCGAGATCATACTTACCACAAACGACTGCCAGAAATGCTGATACCTTCCCTGACCTATTTTCGGGAGACTCTGGTACCAATGCCACAAGACCCAACCATACACCACCACCGAAAATACCATCGGCACCAGATAGGCAAACATCAGCGAAAAAGCTGTCCCCCACTTCAGCGCAAGACCTACCCCAAGTCCGAGTTTCATCAACGTCGCTATAATCGTCACCCAGAAAAGCGTCCCAAAGGCATGCCGAAACTGAAGAACAGTATAGAAAAAAATCTGCACATAATTCGCCAGTACGAGAACAAAAAGCACCATAAGGACAGCCTGATCGGGCAGTTTCAACCATATCTGAAGAATCGGCATCGCCAGATAAAGCACAACCTCAATGACCACCACTATCTTGACCAGATTCACAAATAAAAAACGGATAAAAGCCCTCATCCCCTCGGGATGCTCTCGAAACATTTCCCCGAGAGACTGGTTCATAAAGAGTTGAAGCCCCATCACCGGCATGGAAAGCAACGCAAAGAGTGAGCCCATGAGTGGACTTAGTACCCCGTACTCCACAGGCCCGATGAGTTTCCCTACCAGCATATTAAACACAAAATTGAGGGCACCCGTCATAAAGGTTGCCACCGTCATAAGACCTGTATACGCCACCACCTCTCGACGTTTCAACTCCCTCATAAAATCTCCACACTTGAGAGAAAATTTTTATCCATCAGCTGCACCGCTCCAATATCAAACCGAATCATGACCCGACTCCCAACAATCTTGACCACCTCTCCCTCTCCCATGAGACGGTGTCTCACCCTTACCCCGGGTTGCAGATCCTCAAATCGTGCTGGCCTGCCTGGCTGTGAGGATTTTAGGGCCTCTTTTTTCTTGTCTTTATCTATTTTCTCGCGGTTTCCTCGAGCGGTAGACCTTGACTCCTCAAACCAAAAGTCTGTCTTCTTGCGTAGCTCTCCCTCCCCTCTGCTTCGTTGAATCTTCTTCTCCTCTATACAATCCTCTGGCAAATACTCAAGAAAGGAAGAGGGTCTCGTCTGTATCGTTTCACCAAAAGCAAACCTCTGTTCAGGAACACAGAGAAAAAGTTTCTCCTTTGCCCGTGTTGCCGCCACATAAAAAAGCCGTCTCTCCTCATTGAGCCCCTCACGAGTTTCACTGCTCCTACTCAGGGGAATAAGTCCCTCTACCACATCCAGGACAAAAACAGCCCTGAATTCCAGTCCCTTGGAGTTGTGGATGGTCATTAACCAGACACAGTCTGTGTTTTTTACCTCTTCCTCGGCCGTATTGAGCACCACATAATTCAAAAAATCCATAATGGTGGTGTCTGGATTCGTTTCCTCAAAAGACCTGGCGGCATCCACGAGAGCCTGAATGTTTTCCCAGCGTTCCTCTTCTTTCTGTTGTTCCCAGTATTGCTGAAAGGGAATAACATCCAGCAAAAGCCTCAAGAAAGTCGCTGGCAACACGGTGTCAATGGGTTCTCGTAGCTGCGAAAACACCTCTGCCATCTCAACAAGCGCCCTGGCTCGGGAACCTATCCCGGGAATAGAAGCAGCATGCCTCATCGCTTCAATGAGATCACAGCTATGTTCCTGAGCATAGTTTACCAGACGACTCACAGTTGCTTCACCGATCCCTCGCGGGGGAACCTCCAGGAGTCTCTCAAACGCCAGAACATTGAGAGGATTCACCAAAAATGCGACATACGCCATAACATCCTTGATCTCTCTACGCTCAAAGAACCGCAAACTCCCCACAATATGATAGGGAATTTCGCGCTGGATCAGGATTTCTTCAATCCCCTGAGACTGGGCGTTAATACGGTAAAAGATAGCTATATCCTTAAGGTTATACCCCTGTCGCTGGAGTTCAAGGATAGTATCTGCCACCGTATGGTAGAGAATTTTTTCATCCGGTCCATACAACACCCGTGCTGATTCTCCCTCTCCGTTTTCGGTCCAGAGGGTTTTGCCCATCCGGTCATCAATAGCACGCGCAATCCCGTTGGCTAAGGCTACGAGACGTTTGGTAGCTCGATAATTCTGCTCGAGTTTAATCACCCTGGCCTGAAATTCCTGCTCAAAACGGCGCATGTTTTCGACAAGGGCTCCACGCCAACCATAGATGGATTGGTCATCATCCCCCACAATGAGAATATTACGGTGTTTTTGTGCCAGCAGGGCAATGATATCGTACTGAATCTTGTTGGTATCCTGAAACTCGTCAACCATGATATAACGCCAGAGGTTCTGGTAGAATTCCCTTATATCGTCATGGTCGCGGAGGAGAATATAGGTATTGACCAACAGATCACTATAGTCCATCAGTGAAGCCGACTGGAGACGATCCTGATAGGCTTTGAAAACCTCCTGAACATAGGCTTGATGAGCCGAAGGGAGGTTCTTTGGTCCGAGAAGGTCATCAGGGGTTTTGAGGGCTTCTTTGGCATCTGATATCCAGCCGAGTAACGCCTCAGGTTTGTAGAGCTTCACAAGAGAGGGGTAACTCTCAGCAAGAGACTTCACCACCTGCCGAACAAGCTTGATCGCATCCCCATCATCAATCACATCCCATTGTTTCCCGTATCCTAAAAGAGAAGCATGTTGCCGAAGAATGCGGTATCCCATCGAATGAAAGGTACGGATCCAGAGATGCCCGATAGATTTTTTGGTAAGTTTCTCGATACGCTCTTTCATTTCATTGGCTGCTTTGTTGGTAAAGGTGACTGCCAGAATATTCTCGGGATCAATGTCCTTGGTTTGCAGGAGATAGGCAAACCGATGGGTAATCACACGTGTTTTGCCTGATCCAGGCCCCGCCAATACGAGAAAAGCCCCATCAGTGGCTGTAACGGCCTCACGCTGTCGGTCATTAAGGGTTTCAAGAATGGGGTTCATACGTTCTCCATGAAAATAGTGTCTCATATTATGGGTGAAAAAGGGATTTTTTTCAACTTTTCGGAGGGGCCTCGGAGCATCGCTTGCGCGA
>FWWL01008958.1_pt1 | contig 12469 bp, 15 predicted proteins | sample 2228331 | NCBI WGS metagenome assembly FWWL01 (sample SAMEA103939775, study PRJEB20133) | metagenome | reverse complement strand
CTGTTTTTGGCCGCCATCACGGTGGAGGGGGCGCTCAAAAGCCCGGCGGCTATAGCCCTGGCTGTTCCGGTACTGGCGCTCGGGCTTCCCCTCTTCGACACTTCCCTGGCCATAGTGCGCCGCCTGCTGGGGGGAAAACCGGTGGGACAGGCGGACCGGGAGCATCTGCATCACCGGCTGCTGGAGGCCGGTCTTTCCCACCGGGAAGCGGTGGTGGCCCTCTACCTGGCCAGCGCCTGGCTGGGGGTGGGGGCGGTGGCCGTGTCCAGGATGCAGGCCTGGTTCGCCTTCCCCATCCTCCTTCTGGCGGCGGTGACGCTCGGTTTCGGAGCCTGGAAGCTCAGGCTCTTCCCTTCCCGGGTGGTGAGATCCTAGGGCTCAGCGGGGAAGGCGGGCCGGGGAGCGCTTTTTCCCGTTGGGGAGAAGGGCGGCCTGAGGCTGGAATCCCAGCCACACCTTCCTTTCCCGCGGGCCGTCCAGCTCGCAGAAAAAAAGACGGGGATAGGTTCCCAGCCAGAGCTTCCCCTCCCGGACGAAGAGGGTGCGCTGGTTTCCCAGCAGGGCTGCCTGGATGTGGGAATCGGGATTCTGGTCCTTGCACCGGTGGAGGTAGTCGCCTTTTTCCGGCACCAGCCGGGCCAGGTGGGCGAGGATGTCTTCCATCACCGCCGGGTCCTTGGCTTCGTTCACCACCAAAGCGGCCGTGGTGTGGGGGATGTAGACGTGGCAGAAGCCTTCTTTGAGGCCCGCTTCCGCTATAGCCTCCTCCACCTCGGCGGTGATGTCCAGGCATTCCCGCCGCTTTCGGGTGGTTACGGTCAACTCTTTGAAGCTCAACCTTCCTTCCCCCTTTTCTCGCTCTCCATATGAGCCCTTTCTTCTTCCCGCCGCCGTGACCTGCTGGTAAAGGGAGCCACTCGGTTTTTCCCGCCCGGCAGGAGGCTTCGGTTTTTCTACCATATCAGGTAAGCGGGAGATCTCCAAGGAGGCGGGTGGCGATGGAAGAAGGAGCGGCGGAAGCCCGGGCGGCGGAACTGGACCGGAGATACATATGGCATCCCTTTACCCCCATGCGCCGGTGGCTGGAGGAGGAACCGCTGGTCATCGTGGAGGGGAAGGGGGTGCGGCTCCGGGACGTGCGGGGAAGGTGGTACTATGACGGCAACTCTTCCCTTTGGGTGAACATTCACGGCCACCGCCGGCCGGAGATAGACGCGGCCGTCAGAAGGCAGCTTGAGCGCATCGCCCACTCCACCGCTCTCGGTCTGGCCAGCGTACCGGCTTCTCTTCTGGCCGAGCGGCTGGTGAAGCTCGCGCCGGCGGGGCTGAGCCGGGTATTTTTTTCCGACGACGGCTCCACCGCGGTGGAGGTGGCTTTGAAGATGGCTTTCCAGTACTGGTGCTTCCGGGGGAAGCCGGAGAAGCGCCTTTTTCTCAAGCTGGAGAACGGCTATCACGGGGATACCCTGGGAGCGGTGAGCGTGGGGGGGATCGGGCTCTTCCACGCCGCCTTCGCTCCCTTGCTTTTCGAGACCGTGGCCGCTCCTTCTCCCTACTGCTACCGCTGTCCATTGGGGCTTAGCTACGCGGGCGGCAGATGCGGCCTTGAGTGCGCGGCTGAGTTTGAGAGGCGGGTGGAGGAAAACGCTTCCCGCCTGGCGGCGGCCATTTTGGAGCCGGTGGTGCAGGCGGCCGGCGGCATCATCACCATGCCCCCAGGGTATCTGCGCCGGGTCTGGGAGGCGTGCCGCCGCCACGGCGTGCTCTTCATCGCCGACGAGGTGGCCACCGGGTTTGGACGCACCGGGAAGATGTTCGCCTGCGAGCACGAAGGAATAGCTCCCGATTTCCTCTGCCTGGCCAAGGGGTTGACGGGCGGCTATCTGCCTCTGGCGGCCACCCTGGTGAGCGAGGAGGTTTTCGAGGTCTTCCGGGGCGGGGAAGGGGAGGGGCGCACCTTTTACCACGGCCACTCCTACACGGGAAACCAGCTCGGCTGCGCCGCCGCTCTGGCCAGCTTAGATCTCTTCGAGCGGGACCAGGTGCTGGAAGCCCTGCCCCGGAAGGCGGAACTGGTGGCCCGGCGGCTAGCGGAGCTGGGGGAGGTGCCCGGGGTGGGGGAGGTGCGCCAGCGGGGGCTTATGGTGGGGATCGAGGTGGTCCGGGAGCGGACCCGGAAGGAACCCTTCCCCCCTGCCTGGCGGGTCGGCTCCCGGATTTGCCGGCGGGCCCGGGAGCTGGGCCTGATCACCCGGCCTCTCGGCGACGTGGTGGTTTTCATGCCTCCTCTTGCCTCCACCGAGGAGGAACTTCTCGAGATGGGGGACATTTTGGTCCGGGCGACGAAGGAGACGCTGGGCGAGCTGGGAGCGCGGTGAGGCTTCCGGCATATCCTGAAGCTGGACATGGTGGCGGTGAAGCTGAACGGGGCACCCACCTCCATCCCCGCCGTGCTGGTGGAGGGTCGGACTTACGCCCGGCTGCGGGATCTCGCCACCTCCCTGGGGGCGGAGGTGGTGTGGGAGGAGGAGGAGCGGGCGGTGGATCTCCTGACCGTGCTCCGCCCTTCTCTGGAGCTGGATCTCCGTCTCCCCTCCGCCGGTCGGGAGGCCATCTCCCCCCATTTCCTCGAGCGGGCTCTGGCCGGAACGGGCCTGAGCGGACTGGGGTCCCGCTTTGTGGAGGCGGAGATGGCCTACCGCGGTCCCAATGCCCTGATCATGGCCGCGCACGCCGCGCTGGAAAGCGCCTGGGGGACGAGCAGGCTGGCGCGGGAAAAAAAGAATCTCTTCGGCATCGGCGCTTACGATCGGGATCCCGGCCGGGCCGTTACTTTCTCGAGCTTCGAGGAGTGCATCTTCTGGTACGCCTCCTTCGTGACCCGGGAATACCTCCACCCGCAGGGGAAGTTCTACGTCCGCCCCACTTTGGGGGGGATGAACCGCCACTGGGCCACCGACCCCCAGTGGGGAGAAAAAATCGTGCGGATTGCCGCGGACATGCTTTCCCGGCTCGGATACCGGCAGTAGCAGGGGTATGGGCTTTCGCCTCCTGCGGCGGCGATAGCCCCCGCGGGGGTTTGGAACTTCGCGTGGCGCCCATCGCGTCGGGAGCGCTGCTTGCCCGGCGTAGGCTCCGGAAGACATTTGACCCCCGGGGGCGGTACTGAGATACTCCCCAGAGGGTGGCAGAAAAGGGGAAGCGCAAGAGGCGGAAGGTGCTCTGCGTTTTCGGAACCCGGCCGGAGGCCATTAAGATGGCCCCGGTGGTTTTGGCCCTGCGCCGCCGGCCGGAGCTCGAGGTCAAGGTGGCGGTCACCGCCCAGCACCGGGAGCTGCTGGACCAGGTGCTCGAGCATTTCGCTATCCGGCCGGAATTCGATCTCGGCGTCATGACTCCGGAGCAGACCCTCACCGAGGTCACGGTCCGCTCCCTCCAGGGGCTTGGGGAGGTGCTGGAGGAGGAAAACCCCGATCTCGTGCTGGTCCACGGCGACACCACCACCACCCTGGCCGCCGCCCTGGCCGCTTTTTACCGCCGGCTTGTCCTGGGCCACGTGGAGGCGGGGCTGCGCACCGGGCAAAAGTACGCTCCCTATCCCGAGGAAATGAACCGCAGGCTGACCGACGCCCTCTCGGACTTCCTCTTCGCCCCCACCCCCCGCGCGGCGGAAAACCTCCGCCGGGAGGGGTTTCCCGAGGAGGCCATCTTCGTGACCGGCAACACGGTGGTGGATGCCCTCCTCCTTACCGCGGACCCCGCCTGGCGCTTCCGCACCCCCGGGCTCGCGGAGGCGCTTTCCCACCCCAGGAGGGTGGTGGTGGCGGAAATCCACCGCCGGGAAAGCTGGGGAAGGCCGATGCGGGAGATGATGCAGGCTCTTAGGGACTCCGTGGAGTCCTTTAGCGACACCTTCCTCCTTTTCTCCGTCCACCCCAACCCCGAGGTGGCCATCCCGGCGCGGGAAATTCTGGGGACTTCCGGGCGGGTGCGGCTTTTCTCCCCCCTTCCCTATCCCGACTGGGTGAACCTGATGGCCCGCTCCTATCTCGTGGTCACCGATTCGGGCGGGTTGCAGGAGGAAACCCCCAGCCTGGGCAAGCCCCTGGTGCTTTTGCGCCAGGTGACCGAAAGGCCGGAGGCGCTTGAGGCGGGCACGGTGCTTTTGGCCGGCACTTCTTACCGGGGAGTGCGGGAAAAAGTGAGCTCTCTTCTCGCCGACGAGAGTTTCTACCGGCGGATGACGCCCCGGAAAAATCCCTTCGGAGACGGCCGGGCGGCGGAGCGGATTGTGAATTTTATCCTCTGGAAGTGGGGCGGAGAGGTGGCGCCCACCCCTTTTTCCGGTTTATAATCTGCATTCGGTGGGTATGGTCCTACCGGAGATAGAACGTGATTTCACAATCCGGCGGGGAGGCCGATGGGGAATAGCGGTTGGTCCCTTCTGGGGCTGGTCCTCTCCCACGGCATCACCATGGGGATCACGGTGTACCTGGCGGTGCTCGGCGGCCGGTGGCTGGACCGGCGGCTGGGGACCGAGCCCCTTTTCCTGGCCCTCCTCGTGGTATTGGTGGTGGCGGCCAACCTGCACCTGATGGTCAAGGATATCCTCAGCCGCATGGAGCGGGAAGACAGCTGATCGTCCTCGGGGTGCTGGCCGGAGCAGGGTGGGGGATTTTGATCCATGCCGCCAGCCGCTACGTTTTGAGGTGGCTTCCCGAGCGGGGGCCGGGGGCGGTGGGTTGGCTGGTGGCGCTCTATCTTTTGCGCCTGGGGCTTGACGCCGCCGGCCTTTACGCTTTCTTCCACTGGGGCGGGGACGCCCTTCTCCTGGGAGCGGCGGGGGGGATGGTTTTGGTTCTCTTCGCCGCTTTGTGGCGGGAGAAGGTGGTTCTGGAGAGGAGGGTCGGGGCGGGCTGATGCTGGCCGCGGCGGCTGCTGCCCATCCTTCCCATTCCCTTTTCGAGATTTACGGTCTTCCCGTCACCAGCGAGGTGACCACGGAGTGGGTCCTGATGGGGGTCATCCTTCTCCTGGCCGTTTTCGCTACCCGCCGCCTTTCCCTGGTGCCGGGAAAATTCCAGGCGGCGGTGGAGCTGGGGGTCAACTTCGTGGTGGACACGGTGATCGCCCCCTCCATAGGCGGCCGGGAAAAGGCCATCCGGTATCTTCCTTTTCTCGGCAGCCTCTTTTTCTTCATCCTTTTGAGCAACTACCTGGGGCTTTTGCCCGGCGCGGTGCTGGAGCTGCCTGGCTACAAGGCGCCCACGGCCAACGTCAGCGTCACCGCCGCTCTCGCCATTTTGGCCTTCGTGGCCACCCATCTTTCCGGCTTCCGGGAGCGGGGGATAAGGTATCTCGGTCACTTTTTCCAGCCTTTCTGGTTCCTCTTCCCCCTCAATCTGGTGGAGGAGCTGATCCGCCCCCTTTCCCTCTCCCTCCGGCTTTTCGGGAACATATTCGGGGAGGAGTACATTTTGCTCGTGCTTCTGGGCTTCGCGCCCTGGTTCGTTCCCGTGCCCATCATGGGGCTGGATCTGCTTTTCGGCTTTCTGCAGGCCTTTATTTTTACCACCCTGACGGCAGCTTATATCGGTGGCGCCATCGCTGAACACCATTAGGAGGCACGGAAGGAGGGAAGAAGGTGGAGTTTATAGGCATCGGATTGGCTATAGGGCTGCCGGCGCTAGGAGTGGCGGTGGGGCAGGGATTGGCCGTGGCCAGCGCTCTCGATGGGATCTGGAGGCAGCCGGAGGCGACCCGGGATATCCGGAGCCTCCTCTTCATCGGCCTGGCCTTCATGGAAGCTCTGGCCATCTACGGCCTTCTCATCGCCTTCCTCCTCCTGGGCCGGCTGGGTTAAAGGGGGAAGAGGGGTTTGATCGAGTTTTCCTGGGACAAGTTCGTCTGGTCTCTGGTTAACTTCCTGGCCCTCTTCCTCCTTCTGCGCAAGTTCTTCTGGAAGTCCATCCTGGGGATTCTGGAGAGCCGGGAGAAAGAGGTGGCCCGCATTCTGGAGGAGGCGGAGAACGCCCGGGAGGAGGCCGTCCAGATGCGGGAGGAGTACCGGGAAAAGTTTCGCCAGGTGCAGTTGAAGGCGGAGGAGATGCTGGAGAGGGCGGTGCGAGAGGCGGAGGAGAAAAGGGCTGAGCTTTTGCGGGAGGCGGAGGAGGAAGCCCGCCGGGTACTGGAGCGGGCCCGCCAGACCATAGAGCGGGAAAAGGAAGAGGCTTTGCGGGAGCTGCGGGGGAAGGCGGGGGAGATGGCTTTAGAGATCGCTTCCCGGGTGCTGGAAAGGGTGGTGCGGTCAGAAGACGACGTCCGTCTGGCCGAAAGGCTGGCTCTTGAGGTGGGGGAGAAAAGATGACCGGGAGCCCGGCCGCCTTCCGGTACGCCCGGGCCCTTTTCTTCCTCGGGGAGGAGAGCGGCAAGACGGCGGTCTTTCTTCAGGAGGTGAAGAGGGCGGCCGAACTGGCGGAGGCTTCCCCGGAGCTGAAACTCTTTCTGGCCGACCCCTCTTTTTCCCGGGCCCGGAAGAGGGAGGTGGTGGAGGCCATCTTCTCTCCTTCCCGGGGTTTTTCCCCCGAGGTGTCGAGGTTCCTGGGGCTTTTGGTGGAGAGGGGGAGGTTCGGCCACCTGCCGGCCATAGCTCTGGCCATGGAGCAGCTTTTCTGGGAGCAGGAAGGGGTGGTGGTGGCCGATCTGGTGGAAGCCCGCCCTTTAGCCGATGAAGTGCGGGAGAAGATCAAAAAGAGGCTGGAGGAAGTGACCGGCCGGAAGGTGCAGCTGCGGGTGCGCCAGGATCCCTCCCTTCTCGGAGGGGCGGTTTTATGGTGGGGGGACCGGCGCTACGATGCTAGCGTGCGGGGGAGGCTGAGGAGGATGAGGGAGCTGATCGAAGGAGGGGAGGTGAGGGCGTGAGCCTGGAAGGCACGCTCAGACCGGAAGAGGTAAGCTACCTGATCAAGCAGCAGCTCGAGCGCTTCGAGGGGAGGATTTCCTTCGAAGAGGTGGGCCGAGTCATCCAGATAGCCGACGGCGTGGCCCGGGTTTACGGTTTGGAGAAGGTCATGTCCTCGGAGCTGGTCCAGTTTCAAAACGGAGTTTACGGGATGGCCTTCAACCTGGAAGAGGACAACGTAGGGGTCATCATTTTGGGCCCTTACCTGGACATAAAGGAAGGGGATGAAGTGCGGAGGACGGGCCGGATCATGGAGGTGCCGGTGGGGGAGGCGCTTTTAGGCCGGGTGGTGAACCCCCTCGGCCAGCCCCTCGACGGTAAGGGCCCCATTGAGACCGACCGCTTCCGGCCCATCGAGTCCCCGGCGCCGGGAGTGATCCAGAGGCGCCAGGTCAACGTTCCCCTCCAGACGGGGATCAAGGCCATAGACGCCATGATCCCCATAGGGCGGGGGCAGCGGGAGCTGATTATCGGGGACCGGCAGACGGGGAAAACCTCCATCTGCGTGGACACCATCATCAACCAGAAAGGGCAGGGGGTAATCTGCATCTACGTGGCCATAGGCCAGAAAGCCTCCTCGGTGGCCGCGGTGGTCAACACCCTGGAGAAGCACGGGGCCATGGAATACACCATTGTGGTTTCGGCCACCGCCAGCCAGCCCGGTCCCCTCCTCTACATCGCCCCTTACGCCGGCTGCGCCATGGGGGAGTACTTCATGTATGAGAAGGGGCAGGACGTGCTTTGCGTTTACGACGACCTCACCAAGCAGGCCTGGGCCTACCGGGAGCTTTCCCTGCTTCTCCGGCGGCCGCCGGGCCGGGAAGCTTATCCGGGGGATGTTTTCTACCTCCACTCGAGGCTTCTCGAGCGGGCCGCCCGGCTGGCTCCGGAGTTCGGGGGCGGGTCTCTCACCGCCCTGCCCATCATCGAGACCCAGGCCGGAGACATCCACGCCTACATCCCCACCAACGTCATCTCCATCACCGACGGCCAGATATTCCTGGAATCCGATCTCTTCTACGCCGGGGTGCGTCCAGCCATAGACGTGGGCCGCTCCGTCTCCCGGGTGGGGTCGAACGCCCAGATCAAGGCCATGAAGCAGGTGGCGGGAAGGCTGCGGTTGGATCTGGCCCAGTACCGGGAGCTGGAGGCCTTTGCCCAGTTCGGGGCCGACCTCGACCGGGCCACCCAGGCCCGGCTGGCCCGGGGCCAGCGGATGGTGGAGCTTCTTAAGCAGGGGGAGAGGCAGCCTTATCCGGTGGAGGAGCAGGTGGCCAGCATCTACGCCGGGGTAAACGGACATCTCGACGATCTGCCTCTCGAAAAGGTGCGGCCCTTTGAGTCTTTCTACCTCGGGTTCCTCCGCCGGGAGCGGCCCGCTGTGCTCCAGGCCATCCGGGAAAAGAAAGCTTTGGACGACGAGCTCATCCGGGCGCTGGAAGAAGCTATTCGGGAAGCCCGGGCCAGGTTCCTGGAGAGGGAGGAGGTGGCCAGGGCCGAAAAGGCCTCCTGAATGGCGGGAGTCAGGGATATAAAGAGGCGTATCCGGGCCATCCAGAACACGAAGAAGATCACCAAGGCCATGGAGATGGTGGCGGCGGCCCGGCTGCACCGGGCGGAGGCGCGGGCCCGGGGAGCGAAGCCCTATTCGGAGCGGCTGAGGGCCATCGCCGCCCGGCTCTCCGGCATCCTTCTCCCCGAGGGCGTGGAGCCGGGGGAATTCCCGCTCCTGGCCGGCCGGGAGAAGCTTTCCGGCCGCTCGGTGGTGGCGGTGATCACCGCCGACCGGGGTCTCTGTGGTAGCTACAACGCCAACGTGATCCGCCTGGCGAAGAGGTGCATGGAGGAGGCGGGACCTGGCGCGGCGGTGGTGGCGGTGGGGAAAAAGGGCTACGATTTCTTCCGCCGCCGGGGGGTGCCCGTTTTGGCTCATTTCACCCGGCTGGGGGAAGAAGTCCGGCCCGCCCTGGCGGTGGAGGTGGCGGAGACCCTGATGGGGCTTTTCATGGGAGGGGAGGCGAGGGAGGTGCAGCTCGTTTACACCGAGTTTTTCTCCGCCCTTTCCCTCCGCCCCACGGCCATCACCCTCCTTCCCCTGCTCCCCCCTCCCGGGGAGAGGAAGCCACCGGTAGCCCCCATACTGGTTCCCGACGCCCGGGAGGTATTTTCCGAACTTCTTCCCCGCCTGGTGACCGACCAGGTGTACCACGCCCTGATCGAGGCCAAGGCGGCGGAGCACGCTGCCCGGATGACTGCCATGCGCTCGGCCACGGAGAACGCGGCCGAGCTGATAGAGGAGCTGACGCTGGAGTTCAACCGGGCCCGCCAAACGGCCATCACCACGGAGATCGTGGAGGTGGTGAGCGGGGCGGAGGCCCTGAAAGGTTAAAAGGAGGAGGGCTATGGAAGAAAACGTGGGCCGAGTGCGGCAGGTGATCGGACCGGTGGTGGACGTGGAATTCCCTCCCCACCGGCTACCTGCCCTTTACAACGCCATCAAGATCAAGAGGAGGGACGGAGGGGAGCTGACCCTCGAGGTGGCCCAGCACCTGGGGGACAGCGTGGTGCGCTGCGTGGCCCTGGCCTCCACCGACGGGTTGACCCGGGGGATGGAGGCGGTGGACACGGGAGGGCCGATCAAGGTTCCCGTGGGCAGGGGGTGTCTCGGCCGCCTCTTCAATCTTTTAGGGGAACCTATTGACGGGCTGGGGGAGGTGAAGGCCGAGGACTGGTGGCCCATTCACCGTCCGGCTCCCGACGTGTCCGAAGTGAGCCCGGCTACGGTCATGCTGGAAACGGGCATAAAGGTGATAGACCTCCTCGAGCCCTACCCCCGGGGAGGGAAGGTGGGACTCTTCGGTGGGGCCGGAGTGGGGAAGACGGTCATCATCATGGAGCTCATCCACAACATCGCCATGAAGCACGGGGGATTCTCCGTCTTCGCCGGGGTGGGGGAGAGAACCCGGGAGGGGAACGAGCTCTGGATGGAACTTAAGGAATCGGGGGTTTTGGACAAGGCGGTTTTGGTTTTCGGGCAGATGAACGAGCCTCCCGGGGCCCGCCTGCGGGTGGGGCTTTCCGCCCTCACCATGGCCGAATATTTCCGGGAGGTGGAGGGTCAGGACCTGCTTCTTTTCATAGACAACATCTTCCGCTTCACCCAGGCCGGCTCTGAGGTCTCGGCCCTTCTGGGTCGCATGCCCTCGGCGGTGGGATACCAGCCCACCCTGGCCACGGAGATGGGGAATTTGCAGGAAAGGATCACCACCACGAGAAGAGGTTCCATCACCTCCGTCCAGGCCATCTACGTGCCCGCCGACGACTACACCGACCCGGCTCCGGTGACCACCTTCGCCCACCTCGACGCCACCACCAGGCTGGAGCGGGCCATCGCCGAAAAGGGGATATATCCGGCGGTGGATCCCCTCGCTTCCACCTCGCGCATCCTCGATCCCAGCGTGGTGGGGGAGGAGCACTACCTGGTGGCCCGGGGGGTGCAGCAGGTGCTCCAGCGCTACAAGGAGCTGCAGGACATCATCGCCATATTGGGGATGGAGGAGCTGTCTGAAGAGGATAAACTCACCGTGGCCCGGGCGCGGAAGATAGAGAGGTTTTTATCCCAGCCCTTCCACGTGGCCGAGGTGTTCACCGGTGTGCCGGGCAAGTTCGTGCCGGTGAAGGAAACGGTGCGCGGGTTCAAGGAGATCCTGGAAGGAAAGCACGACGACCTGCCCGAGGAGGCTTTCTACATGGTGGGCACCATAGACGAGGCGGTGGAGAAGGGAAAGAAACTCCTGGCGGGGGTGCGCTAGGTGGCCCGCACTTTCCGGCTGGAGGTGCTCACTTCAGAGCGGGTGCTCGTCCGCGACCGGGAGGTGGAGTTCGTTCTTCTCCCCGCCCGGGACGGCTATTACGGGATCCTGGCCGGGCATGCCCCCATGGTGGGGCTCCTCAAGCCCGGCGTGCTCCAGTACCGGGAACCGGGAAAAGATAAAAAAGCGGTGGCCGTCCTGGGGGGATTTTTCGAGGTGGAGCCGGAGCGGACGCTGGTCATGGCCGACGAGGCGGAGTTCCCCGAGGAGATAGACGTGGCGGCGGCCATGGCGGAGAGGGAGCGGGCCCGGGCCGTCCTGGAGGGAGGCGGCAACCAGGAGGAGGTGCTCCGGGCCCGCCGGGCTTACGAGAAGGCCATGGCTCGCCTGCGGACGGTGGGGCAGAGCTGAAGATCGTGGTCCGCGGGGAGCGTCCTCTCCGCGGAACGGTCCGTTGCGAAGCAGCCAAAAACGCCATCCTGCCGGTGCTGGCCGCCTCCCTTCTCACCGCGGAGGAGGTGGTGCTGCACGAGGTTCCTCCCATTCGGGATGTGGTGACCATGGTCTCCCTCCTCGAGCGCCTGGGGGTTTCCGTGCGCCGGGAGGGGAGCACGGTCCGCCTGCGGGCCGGCGAGGTGCTGGGCTGGGAGGCTCCTTACGATCTCATGCGCCGCATGCGGGCCTCTTTCCTCGTGGTGGGGCCTCTTCTGGCCCGCTTCGGAAAAGCCCGGGCTTCGCTGCCCGGCGGCTGCGCCATAGGCCAGCGCCCGGTGGACCTGCATCTTAAGGGTTTTCGGGCCCTGGGGGCGGAGGTGGATATCAGGCACGGTTACCTCGAGCTCCGGGCGGAAAGGCTGCGCGGGGCGCGCATCTACCTCGACTACCCGAGCCACACCTCCACTGAAAACATCATGATGGCGGCTTGCCTGGCGGAGGGGACCACGTTCATAGAGAACGCAGCCCTGGATCCCGAAGTGGTGGATCTGGCCAGCTTTCTAAACGCCATAGGGGGGAGGGTGTTCGGGGCCGGCACCCAGATAATCCGGGTGGACGGGGTGAAGGAGCTGGGAGGCTGCTCCTACACCTGCATACCCGATCGGCTGGAGGCCGGCACCTACGCCATAGCGGCGGTGATCACCGGAGGCGAGGTGACGGTAGAGAACGTGGTTCCCCAGCACCTGAAGCCCGTTCTAGCCAAGCTCGCCGAGGTGGGAGCGGAGGTAGAAGTTCTCCCCGGCTCGCTCTGGGTGCGGGGACGGGGCCGCCCCCGGGCGGCCAACGTGAAAACCTGGCCTTACCCCGGCTTCCCTACCGATCTGCAGGCTCCCATCACCTCCCTTCTTGCCCTGGCTGAAGGCACCAGCGTGATCACGGAGACGGTGTTTGAGAACCGCTTCCTCCACGTGGAGGAGCTCAGGCGAATGGGGGCGGACATAAGCCTCCAGGGTCCCTCGGCCATCGTGCGGGGGGTGGAAAAGCTGACCGGGGCTCCGGTCTGGGCCACCGACCTCCGGGCCGGGGCGGCTCTGGTGCTGGCCGGGCTAGCGGCCCGGGGGGTTACCGAGGTTTTCGAGGTCCACCACCTGGACCGCGGCTATCACGACCTGGTGGGGAAGCTCTCCCGGCTGGGGGCGGAGATAAAGCGGGAAGAAGCCGAGGGGGTAGGTAGTCCGGGGGAGGAATAAATTTTTCCCCC
>FWWL01004499.1_pt1 | contig 12470 bp, 11 predicted proteins | sample 2228331 | NCBI WGS metagenome assembly FWWL01 (sample SAMEA103939775, study PRJEB20133) | metagenome | reverse complement strand
TCGTCGAAGACCTGTTGGCCGGGAAGGTCGACGTGGCCGTCGTGTGGGGACCTATCGCCGGTTACTTTGTCAAAAAGAAGGGGGCCCCCCCTGCGTATCGTCCCGGTCCCGGACGAAAATCCCCGGATTCCGATGGCCTTTAACATGTCGATGGGTGTCCGCAAGGGGAACAAGGCCTTAAAGGCCCGGCTGGAGGAGGTCCTGACGGCCAAACAGGCTGAAATCCGGGCCATAGAAGACCCGGCGCTCTCCCAACTCCGGGTCGGCGTGCATGCCGACACCCCCGTCGTGGAGCTCCTGAAGAAGGCGGGCATCTCCAACGTCGTGACCTACTCCCTGTCGGAAGGTTCGTTGGGTCAGGTCGTGACCGATGTCCTGGACCGTAAAATCGATGCGGCCGTGGTGTGGGCCCCCCTCGCCGGCTTCTTCATCTGGCAATTCGATGCGGAGCACCGCCTGACGGCCATACCCCTGGCGACAGTCTTGCCGGCCCCGGCACCTTTTCAAGCCTTGGATGAGACCCAACCCCTGGCTTACGCTCAGCGTTGCCAGCAGTTCCTGCACGGCGTGCTGGAATCCTACGGCGTCGTGCCGGCTCAACTCCTGACGGCCTGGCCGAATTCCCGCTGATGGGTCCGGGCCCGGATGAATCGGCAGTAGGGCAGTAAGGCAAGGGGGAGCGGTCTACATAAGACGGATGCCGATGGGGCACATCTCCGAGGATGCCGGCCTGACGGCAGGCGTTTTGAAAGGTCCTGACACCGTCGTGCCGGAACACGGCCGAAGACTCATCGGGGCTGTCGTTTTGGCGGCGGGCGCCTCGACCCGCCTGGGGACGCCCAAGCAGTTGATTCGATTCAAAGGCCGGTACCTCCTGGAGCACGTGGCCCACGTCGCCGTGGCCTCGGGCTTCCGGCCGGTCGTCGTCGTGATCGGGGCCCATGCGGACCGAATCCGACGGGCCGTCGTCTTGCCGCCGGGCGTCCGCTGGGTCGAGAACGCTCATTGGCCGGAAGGGATGGGCACGTCCATTCGTGCGGGCCTGGCGGCCCTGGTCGAGGCGGAGCCGTCGGTCGCCGGCGCCTTGCTGATGGTCTGTGACCAGCCTTACGTGTCCGTGTCCCTCCTGCGCCGGATGGGGGCGGCCTACCGGCGCACGGGGGCGCCGGTCGTGACTTGCGCATACGGCGGCACGTTCGGCGTACCCGCCCTCTTTGACCGTTCCCTCTTCCCCGAACTCCAAGCCCTGGGGGGCGACTGCGGGGCGAAGCCTGTGATCGCCCGACACCTCGACCGAGCGGTCCAGGTCTCCTTCCCCCGGGGCGCTGTCGACATCGACACGGCGGAGGACTGGGCGAGGCTCCGGCGCCGTCGAGGCAGGGCGGCAGAGTAGCCCCGGCTGTGCCTTTGCGCCCGACTCCGACGGGTCCCCTGTTTCGAACGGGGCGACGGCGGGATCCATCGCCCATCCATCCACGACCCCGTCCCGGCGTCCCGCCGTCGGGCTCCCCGAACGAGCGGCTCGGGTTGACAGGCGTCGGGGCGGGCCCTATATTTTTCATCCATCATCGGACGACGCCGTGGAGCGATGCGGGGCGACGCTTCCGAAGAGTCGCATCGGAGCCGAATGGTCGGTCGGGCGCGGTGCCCTGCCGACCCGTGGGGCGTCCCGACGTTGGCGACAAGAAGTTTTGTCCGCCCCGGGTCCGCCGACGGCCGGCCGACGGCCCTGCCGGTAAGGCCCTGCCGAGACGGCCTGCGTCTTGAGTTCCCCCGCCGGACCCTTGACTTCCCCCGATGCCGGCCCGGATAGAGGTCCTCTATGCCCCGCTTCTTCAAGCGTTACGCACCGCCCGGCACGTCACCCGGTACGCTCACGCTCCCGCCAGAAGTGCCGGCTCGCCCGGTGAGCCTGTCGGCCATCTATTACCACGATGAAGCCTTCGAGGAGTTCACGCCCGGCCGGGTCGCCGACGTCCTGCCCTATCTGTCCCGCCGGGGTGTCCTCTGGCTCAACGTCGAAGGCTTCGACCGGGCCGTCTTGGAAGAGCTGGGCCAGGTCTTCTCGATTCATCCCCTCACCTTAGAGGACATCCTCCACACGGGCCAGCGGCCCAAGGTCGAGGACTACGAACACTACGTCTTCATCGTCCAGTACCTCTTCCGCCGTCGGGAGGACGTCGGGGACTTCCAGACAGAGGCTGAGCAGATCAACATCGTCTTGGGCTCTGACTACGTCCTGACCGTCCAGGAGGGCAAGCCGGGCGACGCCTTCGACCCCATCCGGGAGCGGATCCGGTCGGGCCACGGGCGGATCCGTCGGATGGGCGCCGACTACCTGACTTATGCTTTGCTGGACACCATCGTGGACCACTACTTCCCCCTGTTGGAGGCCGTGGGCGAGACGGTCGAAGACCTGCAGGACGAGCTGGTCCTCCGGCCGTCGCCCGGGCTCCTGCCCCGTCTCCACGCCCTCAAGCGGGAACTGCTGTTCATGCGCCGGACGCTGTGGCCGACCCGGGAGGTCGTCCTGGGGATGATGGACCGCATCGGCGACCAAGCGATTCACGCCGAGACCCGGGTCTACCTCCGGGACGTTTACGACCATGCCGTGCAGGCCATCGACATCTTAGAGACCTATCGGGAGATGTTGGCCGACATGGTCGACGTCTATCTCTCCAGCGTCAGCAACCAGATCAACCAGGTCATGAAGGTCCTGACGGTCATCGCCACGATCTTTATCCCCCTGACGTTCATCGTCGGGGTCTACGGCATGAACTTTAACCCGCAGGTCAGCCCCTGGAACATGCCGGAGTTGAACTGGCGGTACGGGTACCCGGCCGTCCTGGCCGGGATGGCCCTGATCGCCGGCGGGATGCTCTACTACTTCAAGCGGAGGGGATGGCTATGACCAAGTCGAATAACGAGGACGCCAAACCGCCCCAGCGCAAGCGGTGGCTCTCCCTGCGGCCCCGGACCCTGGGGCCGGTCCACAACCTGGAACAGCACGTGCGTCCCGACTGGTGGCGTCGCATCTTCAACTCCATCTATCTCAAGACCGACGCCGACGTGATCGACGACCCCGCCATCACGGTCCAAGAGGTCGACTTCATCGTCCGCCTCCTTCAGCTTCGACCCGACGACCGCATCCTCGACCTCTGCTGTGGCCAGGGCCGGCACAGCCTGGAGCTGGCCCGCCGCGGCTTCCGCTCCATCGACAGCCTGGACCGTTCCCACTACCTCATCCAGCGGGCGAAGGCGGCCGCCCGGAAGGAGGGCCTGCCGGTCCGCTTCCGGGAAGGCGACGCCCGGAGGCTCCCCTACGGACCCGACACCTTCGACGTCGTCCTCCTGCTGGGCAACAGCTTCGGTTACTTCGAGACCCTCCAGGACGACCTCCAGGTCCTGCGGGAGATCTTTCGCGTCCTGAAGCCCTGGGGCCGCGTCCTCATCGACGTGGCCGACGGCGACTACCTGCGCCAGAACTTCGAGCCCCGGTCGTGGGAGTGGATCGACCGTAACTACTTCGTTTGCCGGGAGCGGAGCCTTTCGGCCGACGGCGAACGTCTCATCACGCGGGAGGTCGTGACCCACGTCCGGAAGGGCGTCATCGTCGACCAGTTTTACGCCGAGCGCCTCTACAACCGGGAGCGCCTCCGGTCCCTGCTGGCTGAGGCCGGCTTCAGCGACGTCGAGTTCCCCGGGACCCTGACGCCCGAGTCCCAGCGGAATCAGGACCTGGGGATGATGGCCCGGCGGATCATCGTCACGGCCGTCGTCAAGAAGGCCTGGTCGCCCGTCCGCCAGAAGACCCCACCGGCCGTCCGCTCCGTCGCCGTTGTCCTCGGCGACCCCCGCAAGCCAGACCCCCTCAAGCCGGGCCACCGCTTCGACGAGGACGACCTTTACACGATCGACCAGCTCAAGGACGCCCTCCGGGACCTCCCCGGCTACCGGTTCGTCTACCTCGACGACCACGACCGTCTGATCGAGCACCTGACCCGTCTGAAGGGGAAAGTCGACTTCGTGTTGAACTTCTGTGACGAGGGCTTCGGCAACGACCCCACGCGGGAACTCCACGTCCCGGCGCTCTTGGAGGTCTTGGGGATTCCTTACACGGGGGCGGGACCCCAGTGCCTGGCTTATTGCTACGACAAGTCGCTGGTCCGGGGCGTCGCCAAGGAGATGGGGATCCCCGTCCCGGAAGCCATCTTCATCCGCCCCGAGGACACGACCTTCGAGCTCCCGATGAGCTTCCCGGTCATCGTGAAGCCCAACTTTGGGGACAGTAGCTTCGGTATCACGGTCCGTTCGGTCTGCTCGACCATCGAGGAGTTGTCGGCGGCCATCGAGGAGATCCGGACCGAGTTCGGCTACGAAAAGCCCATCCTCGTCGAGGAATTCCTGACAGGCAAGGACCTGACGGTCGGCATCATCGGGAATCCCCCCGACGACTACCTCGTCCTGCCCATCGCCGAAGAGGACTACTCGGTCCTCCCGCCGGGCCTGCCGCCCATCTGCGGGTACGAGGCCAAATGGCTCCCGGACTCCCCCTACTGGAAGCTTCGGTCGATCCCGGCGGACCTGCCCGACGACGTCGAGAAGGCCATCGTCGAGGACTGCCTCCAGCTCTTCCAACGCCTCGGTTGTCGAGACTATGCCCGGTTCGACTGGCGTCTGGACGCCGAGGGCCGACCCAAACTCTTAGAGGTCAACCCCAACCCCGGATGGTGCTGGGACGGCCACCTGGCGAAGATGGCGGCCCTCCAGGGGATGAGCTACGCCGAAATGCTCTTGGCCATCCTGCAGGCGGCCGAACGGCGTCTGGGCCTGGCCCCGACGGTCGAAGCGGCCGAGGCCGCCGTCCCCGGACGGTCGGACGCCCCCGTGGCCGTCCGCCGGTAGGGAGTCGGGGGCCCGGCCGCATCGAGGTGAACCGGTCGGTTGACGGATGTCGATTCCCCACAGGCGTTCCGCATGTTGGAATCTCTCATTCCCCGATGGGCAGGTCTGGCTTACTGGGGGGCTATGGGGGCCGCCGTCGGGAGCTTCCTGAACGTGTGCATCTACCGCATCCCGCGAGGCGAGAGCGTCGTCTTCCCCCGGTCCCGATGTCCGCGGTGCGCCCACCCGATCCCTTGGTACTACAACGTCCCGGTCCTGTCCTGGCTGTGGCTTCGGGGCCGATGTGCCTTCTGTCGGGGTCCCATCAGCGTCCGTTACCTCCTGGTCGAGGTCTGGACGGCCCTCACGTACGCCGGCCTCTTTGACCGCTGGGGCTGGAGCCCGACGTTCTTCGTCTTGGCCGTCTTCCTGAGCCTCTGTATCGCCCTGTTTTTCATCGACCTCGAGTGGCAGGTCCTCCCCAACGGCCTGACGATCCCGGGGACGGTCGTCGGTCTCCTGACGATGGGCCCCAACGCCTTGGTCACCTGGGAGTCGAGTCTGCTGGGCTTCGGCCTGGGCGTGACGCTCCCCCTCGGGCTGATCGGTCTCTACTGGCTCGTCCGTCGGGAGGAGGGGATGGGCCTGGGGGACGTGAAGCTGTTGGCCATGATCGGGGCCTTCTTGGGGGTCGGGCGGCTCCTGATGACCCTGATGGCGGCCTCGGTGGCGGGCGTCCTCGGCGGTTTGGTCCTCTGGCGCCTCCAGCGGACGACCCCCCTCGGCCGGGTGGCCGTCCCCTTCGGGACGTTCCTCTGCGGGGCCGCCTGGCTCGTCGTATTCTGGGGAGACGCCGTCTACGGGGCCTACCACCGCTGGCTGGTGCGGTGGTACCTGGGGCCGTAAAGGCCCGGGCCTCGTCGTATCGCTATCCCATGTCCTCCCTGCGGACCGTACGGTACTGGTGCCTGTACGACTGGGCCAACTCGGCCTTCGCCACCGTCATGCTGACGGCCGTCCTGCCGACGTACTTTCTCGGCGTGGCGCCCGAGCGGGTCCGGTTGAGGGGTCTCGAATGGCCGGCCGAGAGCCTGTGGGCTTACACCGTCGGCCTGTCCGTCGGCCTGATGGCTCTGCTGATGCCCGTCCTGGGGGCTATCGCCGACCAGGCCGGCCGTCGGTTTGCCTACCTCGTGACCTTTACGACCGTCGGCGTCCTGGCGACCGTCGCCACGGGTGCCGTGTCCCCGACGGCCTGGTGGGGCCTGCTGGGGGCCTTCATCATCGGCAACGTCGGGTTCGAAGGTTCGCTGGTCTTCTACAACGCCCTGCTCCCCCACGTCGTCGGGCCGAAGGACTACGACCAGGTGTCGAGCTGGGGCTTCGCGGCGGGCTACGTCGGCGGCGGCCTCGCCCTGGCCGGTGTGCTGGCCTGGCTGTGGGTCGCCCCGACGTGGTGGGACATCCCGACGGTCTGGGCCGTCCGTCAGGGGCTGGTCGCTACGGGCCTCTGGTGGGGTCTTTTCGGGGCCGTCGCCTGCTGGGGCCTGCGGCATGTCGAATCCGGACCGACCCGGACCCTACGCCCGGACGAGGCTTTTCGGCAGGGTTGGGCCCGGCTCCGGCAGACCTTTCGGGCCCTCCGGCCCCATCGGTCGGCCTTCCGGTTTTTGCTGGCGTACCTCGTCTACAACGACGCCGTCGAGACGACGATCGCCCTGGCGGCCGTCTTCGGTCAGAAGGCCCTGGCCATCCCCCAGACCCGGCTGATCCTCATCATCCTGGTCGTGCAGTTTCTGGCCTTTCCGGGGGCCCTCTTCTGGGGATGGGTCACCCGGCGGGTCGCCACCTTCCATGTCCTGGAGGTCCTGTTGGGCTTGTGGGCCGGGGCGACGGCCGGGGCGTTCTTCATCCGGACGGAAGGGGCCTTCTGGGGCCTGGCGTGCGGGATCGCCTGGATGCTGGGCGGGATCCAGGCCCTCAGCCGCTCGTACTACGCCCGCCTGTTTCCCACCGAGAACTCGGGAGAGTTCTTCGGATTCTATGCCGTCACGAGCAAGTTTGCGGCCGTCCTGGGTCCCCTCCTGGTCGGGGCGGCGACCCAGGTGTTCGGCCACATCCGTTACGGCATCCCCTGCCTGGTCCTGTTTTACGTCGTCGGCTGGGTTCTCCTCCGGACGGTCCCGCCTGCCGACCGGTATCGATAAATCTGGATTTCATCGTCATGGATTTCAACGATGACTCCATCCTTCCTGCTTCGACGACCGGACCCCTCCCCCGTCCCCGGGGGAGGTCGGGAGGGGGCCCGTTCCGCCGCAGAGCCGACGCCTGAGGCGTCACTTTCCCGGGGAACTCCCGGTCGGGCCCGTCCGGTGGGCCACCTCGACTCGAACCGGCTGGGTTTTCGCCGGCGACGGAGGTCATTCTACCGGATTTTCCGGACAAAGCAGGAACGCAGATGAAAGAAACGATAGTAAAACGATAATAAAATGGCCAGCAGTTGGCATCCCCCTGGGCCTCGACCCGCCCGTCCGGATATAATCCCCATCCAGGACCCGGCGACGAGCCTTCGGGGCGACGACGGGGCTCTCATGGGCCAACCCGGTTCCAAAGCGATGAACGACTGGGAACGATTGCGTCAGGCCGTCATCGCCTGCCGTCGGTGCCCCCGGCTCGTCGAGTACCGGGAATACGTCGGTCGAGTCAAACGGCGGGCCTACCGGGATGAAACGTATTGGGCCCGCCCGGTCCCGGGCTGGGGCGACCCCCGGGCCCGGCTCCTGATCGTCGGCCTCGCCCCGGCGGCCCACGGCGGGAATCGCACGGGCCGGGTCTTTACGGGCGACGCCTCCGGCGACTTCCTGATGGCCGCCCTCCACCGGACCGGCTTCGCCAATCAGCCGTATTCCCTCCATCGGGACGACGGCCTGGTCTTGCGGGACGTTTACATCACGGCCGTCGTGCGGTGCGCCCCGCCGGGCAATCGGCCGACGCCGGAGGAACTGACCCACTGTCGGCCCTTTCTGGTCCGGGAGCTGGAGTTCCTGGACCGGGTGCGGGTCGTCCTGACACTCGGCCAGGTCGCCACGCAGGGGTTCCTGGCCGCCTGGTCGGCGTGGCGGTCTTGGCCGAAGCCGCCCGGGGTCCGATTCCGGCACGGCAGCGCCTGGCCCCTGGACGAAAGGTATACGCTCCTCATGAGCTACCACCCGAGTCGTCAGAACACTCAGACAGGACGGCTCACGATGGCGATGCTCGTGGCCGTCCTGGAGCAGGCCCGGGGCCTTTTGCAAGCCGAGGGTTAGGTCCCGGGTCTTGGGCCTCAGGGACGTGGGGACAGAGACCAGGGACTTCCCATCTCCGAATACCTGACCCCGAGACCGGACATGGGCATCGACGTACGGACGTACCTCGGTCAGCTCTTTTGGGTCGGCCTGGAGGGGACGGAGCTGACCCCGTATGAGCGGGAATTCCTCCGGGACGTGCGGCCCGGCGGCATCATCCTGTTCCGGCGGAACGTGGGCGATGCGGACCAACTCGGCCGCCTCATCGAGGACGTCTACCGGACGGTCGGGTCGCCGCCCCCGTGGATCGCCGTCGACGAGGAGGGCGGCCGGGTCCAGCGCCTGCGAGGGATCCTGCCGGCCCTGCCGTCGGCCCACTGGCTGAGCCAGACGGTCGGATTCCCCCACGAGCGCTACCACGAGCTCGTCGCCGAGTGCCTCTTCCACTTGGGGATTCGGGTGAACCTGTATCCGGTCCTGGACCTATGCCAGCCGGATAGCTGGATGCATGGACTCGAACGATGCATCGCCGCCGACCCCCGGGTCGTCGTCCGGTGGGCTCGGCCGATCGCCCGGGCGTATCGCCGCCGGGGCGTGGCCCTCTGCATGAAGCACTTTCCCGGCCTGGGCCGGGCCGTACAGGACACTCACGTAGGCCGGGCCGTCGTCCCGGCTGATGAGGCGACCCTTTGGGCGACCGACCTGTGGCCCTTCCGGGCCCTGCGCCGCTGGATCCCGATGACGATGGTCGCCCACGCCGAGTACCCCGTCTGGGACCCGGGGGTGCCGGCTTCCCTGTCGGCCCGGGCCTATGAGGTCCTGCGCCACCGAATCCGCTACTCGGGCCTGGCCTTGACCGACGACCTTCAGATGGACGCCGTCGCCCTCCGATGGAGTCCCGTCGAGGCCGCCGGGATCGCCCTCCGGGCCGGGGCCGACGGCCTTTTGTTCGCCCACGGCCTGACCTCCGCCGACCTGGCGCTGGCCGAAATTCGCGCCCATCTGGCCGAGCCGACCCTGGTTCCCCGCATCCGACGGGTCCTGCGCTGGAAAGCTCGGTATCTCCGGGAGCCGCCGCGGGTCGCGTGGCCCGAATGGCACATCGCCCGTCGCCGGCTGACGGGTCTGCTGGACGCCTTCGGATGGTCGCCGGATGAAGGGCCGGCGGGCCGGTCGGCAGGTGGCCAGATAGAGAGGTAAGTCGGGAGATGGGGAGGCCGGCCGTCCGGTCCACGCCCCTCGGGAGGAGACCGTCCCCCCGCAGGGACAGATGTCATTCCCCCTGGAGACGATGCTTCATCCCAGTCGGGACCCACCCGGTCGGATGAGAGGCTCCGGTGTTCGGGACTCGGGGACTCCTGAGGCCGAACTCGGCCCATCCGCCGACCTGCCTCGTCACCCCCCTTTTGGCACACGTCTTGCAAGTAAGCCAGGGACACCCGACCTCGGCACGGGCCGGGCCCGTGCCCTACGCGGAGGTGAGCGATGAAGACGTTCGATCGGAGAAGTCTGGGGCTGGCGGCCACGGTGGCCGTCTTGGCCTTCTGTGTGGCCTGTGCCCCGGCCTATGCGCACAAAAAGCGTCACGGCGCTTATGCCTACGGCGGGGTCTATGCCCCGCCGGTGGGGGTCTTTGCGGAACTGCGGTACTACGGGACGTGGGTCTCCGTCCCGCCCTTCGGATACTGCTGGCGACCCTGGGTCGTGGCTTCCTGGCGGCCCTACCTCTACGGACACTGGATATGGACGCGATACGGCTGGTTCTGGGTTTCCTACGAGCCCTTCGGCTGGATCGTCTACCACTACGGCCGATGGTTCTTCCACCCCGTCTACGGATGGCTGTGGGTCCCGGACGATACCTGGGGCCCGGCATGGGTTCAGTGGGTCGTCATCGGGACGTACATCGGATGGGCGCCCTTGCCGCCGCCGGGATGGGACACGCCCCCGCCCTGGCCCGATAGGGGGGACTACGGCGATGACGACGACTACGACGAGGACGAGCCCTATCCAGGGCCTTACGGCTCCGGACCCCGGCCGGGTCCGGCCCGACCCCGCGGGACGGCTCACCTGTGGGTCTTTGTGCCGGTCCAGGAATTCACCCGGGACAACGTGGCCCGGTACGTTCGAACCCCGGCCCTCCCGCGCGACTCTAATTTAAGAGTCGAGCGACGGGCCCCGGACGGCCGGGAGGTCGAGCGGCTGGCCGGACGGCCGGTCGAGACCGTCCCCCTGGAATGGACGAAGACGGACGATGGGTCCTCGAGGGTGGTTCGGCCCCGGTTGCCGCGGAGCGAAGAGCGGCGGGTGGAATCGTACCGTCCGATGGTCGAGCGGGAAGTGTTACGACCCCCGGAAAGGCCGAGGTTCCGGCCCAAAGAGCGGGACGACCGGTAGCCGGACCCCCCACTTGCCGACCCGGGGGAAAAGACCTATATATAGAACGACCGATGCTCTTATTGCCCCAAACCCCAGCCAAGCCCCGTGATTAAGCGCCACCTGGGGCCCCGATGGGATCGTGACTCCCCCTCCCGGTCACGATCCCACCCCCTCCTCCTTTTCTTTTTGAAGCCCCCCATATATACCCGAATCGGCCCTTTATGTCAAATCGGTCCCCGATCTCGAGGGCTATCCCCCCGAACCGCATGAAAGCTCGCCGAACGGCCTCTTCTATCCCCCCGAACCGCATGAAAGCTCGCCGAATGGCCTCTTGGAGCCCCAGGCGTCGGGGACCGCCGGGGGCGCGGGTAGGGTGCACCGGCGCTGTGTCCCTATATCGAACCCCTAACGTCTCGCCCCGGACCCGCCCAGCGTACGGATATTTGACGTCCGTCGGGAGGCGCTTGTAAGATAGCGATTGGGGGCGGAGCGGCGCTTCGCCCCTCCCGAGGGGCCCGCGTATGGCCAGAAAGGCGGGTATCGTCGTTCGCTTCCGGGGCGTTCGGGGCAGTCATCCCGTGCCGGGGCCCCGGACGGTTCGGTACGGGGGAAACACGTCTTGCGTGGAGGTCCAGGCCGGCGGCCATCGTATCCTGCTCGATGCCGGTACGGGGATCATCTCCCTGGGAGACGAGTTGTTTCAAGCCCAGGTCGCCCCCCAAGGGGAGGCGGCCGTCCCCGAGTCCATCGTCCTGACGATCCTGTTCAGCCATACGCACTACGACCACACCCAGGGCCTGCCCTTTTTTAAACCCATCTTTCTTCCCTCCACGACGTGTTTCCTGTTCGGGCCGAAGACTCTGGAACTTCCCTTCGAGGAGGGTCTCCGACGGGCGATGGTCTCGCCTTACTTTCCCGTGAATCTGGAAGACCTCCAATCCGTTCGAGTCGTCCGGAGCGTGAAGCCCAGCGAGGTCATCGTCTTCCAAGAGGGCTCGATGTATCCGGAGGTCTACAACGCCACGCGGGAGCGGCACCTCTATCAACATGCGCCCCTCAAGGTGTGGGTCGGCCATTCCCTGGGTCATCCCGACGGGGGCGTGTACATGTACCGCATCGAGTACCGCCACGTGGCCGTCGTCTACGTGACCGACACGGAGGGCTACGTCGGGGGCGACCGCCGGGTCATCCAGTTTGCCCGGGGGGCCGACGTCCTGATCCACGACTCCCAGTACATGCCGGAAGAGTACACGGCGTCGGTGTACCCCGTGCAGGGCTTCGGCCACAGCACCTGCGAGATGGCCGCCCAGGTCGCCCGGGCGGCGGGGGTCCAACGCCTCTACCTCTTTCACTACGACCCCCAGTACGGCGACGAGCAGATCGATGCCATGGTCGAGCGGGCCCGTTCGATCTTTCCGGAAACGACGGGCGCTTACGAGGGCCTGACCGTGGAGTTGTGAGAGAATCGGTGTCGGGTATTGGGCGTTCGGTACCCCCCAGCGCCCAATACCCAGCACCTGTCGATGGGAGACGATGGGCGACACCCCGGCGTGGCTGGCGCGGGTCTTGATCGGGTTGGGCCTCTTCTTCGTGGTCCTGGGCCTGGTCCTATGGGCCCTGACCCGACTGCCGGGCCTGGGCTTCCTGGGGCGTTTGCCGGGCGACTTCCACTGGAAGAAGGGCTCCGTCGAGGTCTACTTCCCCCTGGCGACGAGTCTCCTGATCAGCCTGCTCCTGACCCTACTCCTGAACCTCTTCTTTTGGCTGAAGCGCCGCTGACCCGAGGCGCCCAGGGGCCTTCCCCGGCCGGCTCCTGAGAGGCGTGTCCTTCGGCCATGCGGGAGTCCGGGAACTCGGCAATTCGGGGATTCGGGAGTCCGGCCCGGTCGGGACCCGTCAGGATGCCGGCACGGCCGGTCGGGGCCG
>FWWL01008956.1_pt1 | contig 12472 bp, 5 predicted proteins | sample 2228331 | NCBI WGS metagenome assembly FWWL01 (sample SAMEA103939775, study PRJEB20133) | metagenome | reverse complement strand
CCACAAATTCACCCGCCTCACCTGGCTCACCCGCCTCACCTGGCTCACCCGCCTGACCTGGCTCACCCGCCTCACCTGGCTCACCCGCCTCACCTGGCTCACCCGCCTCACCTGGCTCACCCGCCTCACCTGGCTCACCCCCTCACCTGGCTCACCCCCTCACCCGCGATCGCGTCTGCGCGAATATCGTCAGCACATGACATTTGCCGTTGGTCGAATGTCATCAGGCTGAGGTTATTAGGCTGAGGCGGTGAATGTAAAAACCAGGCGATATCCGATACAGACGGGGGGTAAAGCATTGCACGGTTTGCCGGGCGCAGATGCCGTGTGCGCAAACAGAAGCGCCTTCGTCACAAACGCGCGGTGTGCGATCTCGCATCCGTTGATATTTAGGCGTTTTCCGTAGGTGGCGTATTTTTAGGGTCTTGTCCGCACAGACCGCCTGCACAACAGGGTTTCAGCAGGGCGGTCATGCCCAAAGCATCAATCGGTCAAAGCGAGTACACCTCTTCGCCGGCGCTATCCTGATGCGCGTCCTGACGCGCTTGCTCCTGCTGATGCGCATGGAACGCTGCACCGGGCGGCGGCATCTTGCCGCTGGCGACAAGTGCGCGCACTGCTCCTTCAACGCGTTGGGCAATTTCGGGGTGATCGCGCAAAAAGTGCGCGGATTGTTCGCGTCCACACCCGATGCGCTGTCCCTCAAACAAGTAAAACGCGCCGCGCCTTTCTAGCACCCCCAGCCCTACGGCGACATCGAGCAAATTGCTCCAGGGACAGGCGCCTTGGTGGTAGTAAAGGTCGAATTGGCATTCGCGGAATGGGGGTGCCACTTTGTTTTTGGTGACCCTTATGCGCGTGACGCTGCCGGCGACCTGCCCGTTGGATTTGATCACGCTGACACGGCGCACCTCCAGACGAATCGACGCGTAAAACTTAAGCGCCAATCCGCCGGTGGTGGTTTCAGGGTTGCCGAACATCACGCCGATATTTTGTCGCAGTTGATTAGTAAAGATCAACGCGGCGTTGGAATGTTTAAGCGCGCCTGACAAGCGACGCAGGACTCGGCTCATCAACCGTGCTTGTAGACCGGGCTGAACATCACCGATTTCCCCTTCAATCTCCGCCCGCGGGAGCAAAGCTGCGACCGAATCGATGACGATGACGTCGACCGCGTTGCTGTGGATGAGGTTTTCGGCGATGTCAAAGCACTGCTCAGCGGTGTCGGGTTGTGAGACAAGCAAGTCGTTCACGCAAACGCCGCACCGAGCGGCATAGGCGGGGTCCAGCGCGTGCTCCATATCCAGATATGCGGCGACGCCACCTGTTTTTTGCGCCTGTGCCACAATGTGTAAACAAATCGTGGTTTTGCCGGATCCCTCTGGCCCGTAGATTTCGGTAATGCGACCGCGCGGGACACCGCCCACGCCGAGCGCAATGTCCAAGGACAAGATGCCGGTGGGGATCACCTCGACCTGCATATGAGATGTATTCCCCAGCCGAATCACAGCGCCGTCGCCGTGCGTTTTACGGATGACGGACAGGGCTGCATCTAGCGCTTTTTTTCTCGCATCATTTGCAAGGGATTTCTCAGACATAGCGCCTCTGATTTGTCTTCGCTTTGGTTATTATATCAGCCATTGTATGATAACCAACATTGATCGCTACAGGCGTGGTGTGCACAGATGATGATGTTTTAAGGCATTAAACGCCTCCTGTCACAGAAGGCACAGACGGGAGGGCTGAAGCGGTTTCGACGGCGCATGTAGAGGGATAGTGGTCAAAGGCAGGGGTGACAAAAAAGCGTATTGTGTCGGACGTTGGATCGAGGGCTGCGTTCAGCACCACCCGTTGGCTGCCATGTCGAGACGCAGCCAGGCGCGCCCATTGTTCCAAGAACGCGCGTAAAGCGCGAGCGTGTTGATTACGAGCGGAGCGCGATGGGGCGGTGTCCAAGACGTTTGAGCAGCGATATTGGTAAGCTGCGTAAAACGCTGTCAGCACGATATCGCGCGCATCCTGTGCTGTGCTCACCCCATGCATCTGGAGAATGGCGTGGATGTCCTTCAGCCAAAGCTGAGCGTCGGTCTGAAACTGAGAAAAATGCGGGGCTGTGGACAAAATGGATGCCCATTGGTCGAGCACATCGGATGCGGACACGGTCTGCGATCGGAATTGGGAATATAAGAGGACTAAACGGGTCAACCCGTCCCTGTAGTTCGGATCGCGGACGGCGTGACAAAAGCGTTCCGCGTCCTGCTGAGGTATCAAGCCTTTTTGCGCGGACAGATGGACGGCCGAAGAGGCCTCGTATAGTTTCTTCTCGACAACGTGATGCGCGTCGGACGCAGATGGAAGCCGTTGGCGCGTTTGGCCGAAGGTGACCGCCCAGTTAAACACGCTCGCGTAGATTTCAAACACAGAGCCGCACACTGCGTCGAGCGTTTGCGCGCGCGCGATGGATTGTTGACCGTCTGAAGATGTCGCATCGGCGGGCAACAGGGTGACCGCCAGGTATCCCCGTAAGGCGTTGAGCCACACGACGGCAAGCGAGGCGAGGGAAAGCGGCGATGACGAGAACGGTCGGGCGAAGGCGCGCAGGTCGTTTGATGGCATTTGCGGGTCAAGTGTGTGAGCGCTATCAAAATCGTGGGCGCGGGCCGGCGCGTTGTTTGGCAACGCGCGCTCGCAGTACATGGCGGGGACAAAAGGCATCAACAGGGACTCCGTCAAAGCATCCCGCTCGTTCAATGCTTGAATGACCCGTTCAACCGCCTGAACATACAACGACACGCCTCTGGTGCGGCTCATCGAAATAGAGGGATGCCGCGTTGGATCAAAAGACACGTCGGGTCGTGCGGATGTGTCAAGCTGAAAGGGGGCTGTGCCGGTGCGGCAAAAGAGGCATTGGCCGTCGGCTTCAATCATGAGCGCGCGCACCAAATCGCCGACATTCAACCGCCCGGTTGTGCTGGCGTTAAGCGTGAGGGCGCGATGCAGCAGCGCAGCCGTCTGAGAAGGAGACTGTGTATTCCAGGATAGACATATCTGATCTGCGTGTTCGCGCGAAGTGGGGCGATGACCCTCTCCTGTTTTGAGGGGTTGCAGCCCCCTTGACGACTTCTTTAACCGTGTGCGCGCGAGCGATGACGGCAAAAACAGTTCGAGTCGCTCATCAAGGCGCTCGGTGGGGGCGGACTGCATGAGATCAACGGACAAGCCGACCACTTCATGCGCGATGGTGGTATGTTGCATCGCAGTTGTGGAGAAATCTAGCGACAAGGCGTCCGGGCGAGCGGGCAATAGCGAGGCATATTGGAGCAATTTGGCGAACGCCCGGTGCCCGCAGGCATAGCGTTGAGCAGGGGGGGACGCGTCCATCAATACATACGTGACGGGCGCGGAGGCGGACAGCATGACGAGCGCTTGGAGGTGAAGGGGGGACAAGTGCTGCACGCCAGAGATCACCATCACCGCGCGATGATAGGTATGAAGTTCAGCGCGCGCAATCTGCGACCACACATCGGCGTTCGCATCCATCGCTGCCACAGGATGGATGTCCGCCGGGAGCGACGAAGGGGCGTCCGCCGGGAGCGACGAAGGGGCGTCCGCCGGGAGCGACGAAGGGGCGTCCGCCGAGGGCGACGAATGGGGGTCTACGGATGGCGCAGAGGCGACGGGAAACATGTGCGTTTGCGCGGCGTCCGCTATTTGCGCAGGGTCCGCGGTGCTTGAGCCGCGTTGGTTGGGTCCACCGTCGTCCGCGGGCTTATCAAGCGCGATTTTGTGGTGCGTCTTGCCAGACGCGGTCTGACCGTTGAGCTCGCCAGATGTAATTGTATTATCAACCCCCATGGGCGCCGATGATGAGGCATATGCCAGCCGAGAGGCAAAGGTGCGCAAATGCCACAGAGATTCCTCATAGGAGGCGCATTTATTTGCGGTGACAAAACCAAAGTAGGACTCCAGTATGGATTGTGCGACTTGCGCGGGCGTTTTCTGGCGAACCCAGCGAGGGAGATGGCTATGCGCAAGATGTTGGTGCGCCTGTTGTACGTAGTATGGATTAGCACGCAACAAGTCGGAAACGAACAGGCGAATGCTCGCGGCTGGGTCTGACGCGGAAGGGGGTGGTGGTTGCCGATCGGGAGGCTGCGCCCATCGCGCAGCCGGTTGCGTGAAACAGGCGGCGAGATAATTTGCGCATGCGCGGTGAAGCGCCTCCCATTCATTTTGATCGCGGCAGCGACCGCAGAGCGCTGTTTGTATATGCTGCATCATTTGTTGGACTAATGGATGACCGGTGCGATATAGAGAGAAAAAGCTGTATTTGAGGTCGCGTGATTGTAGGCGCACCGATGGGGGATCGCTTGGGCGCGTGACGGCGTGATGAACGGCGACGGTTATGGCGCGTTGCAAGCGATGCACCGTCCATATCTGCTGCACAACTTGAGGGGGTTGAAGGGCGTCGTCGCCGGGTGTGTGGGCTTGGGTAGGGGGTAGAAGGGCGTTCAAGTGCGGTCTCCACATGTGCAGCGCGTCATCGTTTGCCGCAATATGTAACAACACCGCAGGGGGATGATGCGAGGCGTGATCGCGGGCATCGGTGGTGTTGCCCACGGAGCGGACAAGGGCATCACCTGCGGACAGTTCGGGGGCAGCGCCTGGATGCGGCTTGGGCGACGAGAAGTTGTCGCGGATGCGTTCAATCGCGCGCGGCGTGTGGTGATCGTCAAAGCAGAGACAAAGCGCGCGTTTATATGCTTGCAGGGGGGAACATCTGTGACCAGTAACCATGGTTATCGCCTGAGTTGCATGAATTGAAGGGAGGTTGGGGAGATGTCATAAACCCCTTCATGCCTGGAGGCAAGAAGCTGCCGCCGTTCACAATGTGCACGCAGGAATTCAGCTGGCCTGTACGTGCCCACGGATATGAAGAGAACGGGTTTGTGCCGAGGATGACGAGCCCGCCGCGCGGGCGGGTGCAGGCGACGTATAGCGTGCCCATGAAATGCAAGGGATGTTCGTAATTGCCGCTGCGTGCGTTGTCCTTTACGGGCATAACAACAATTGCGATATCACATTCCGTGCCTTTTACCTGGCTGGTGGCGTTGAGGACGTGTACACGCAAGGGCGATGCGAGGGGAGATGACATGTATTCGGACAGTTGATAAAGCCTGTCCAGCACGTAGTCTATATTCACTTTGTGCAAATTATTATTAAAGATGGCCGCGACTCTATCCAAGTGCTGTTTTATGCGTTGGACGGCGGGCGCCGTCGCCGTTTGATTGAGCGCGCCGATCCATTCATTCAACAAGTCGCTGGCGCTACGGTGAACTCCTGCGCGCTGATCTGGGGCGGATAACATGCCGATATGTGACGAGGCGTGGTCATGGTTTGGGACGGCGTGCGAGGGGTCGCCGTGAGCGAGTTGCCTGCCTTTATCGAAAGCTTGGGTGAGCACTTCTAAGCTTTGAGCGAGCAAATCGGATTGTTTGTACTGATAATTGTTAGCTTCATCTTCGGATTTAATGGAGTCAATGCAGTTTCTAAACACATCGATGATATGTTCCATCAGCTGAACACAGGTTGAGGGGTGTTGTGCGTGAAAGGAGGGGGGAGTTGTTGGCTCCCCCATATATTCCCCGACGGCGACTGCGAGGCGATTGCACGCGTCTTCGACGAGCTGAGCGAACATATCTTCACTCAAACCATCCGCCAATGATTTGAACCATTCTCTAGGGGGGGAAAATCGCATAATTTGGTACAAGCAGTGGAGCATAAAAGGCACAACTTGATCGGCGCCGATATCGTGTTGCTGCCTATTACGCTCAAACCGCTGGATGTATCGGTAAATATTAAAAGGGATTAAGAGCGGAGACTTCATGAGTTTGTCGAGAATCACGTTATATTCGGAATCGCATGGGATTCTGGCCATCACCAATTTGCTCCAGATGTGCGGGATCATGCTGTCTTCCATGCAAATAACTTGGACGGTGTATAGACTATTTTCGCCTTGTGTTTGCTGTTGTTTGGCTTTTCTCACCAGATCATTGATCCAGTTTGCCGCCATGTTAACCAGGTCGGATTGCGCATCCCCGTGTGACGTTTTGCGATATTGTGGCGCCAATGAAGCGGATTGTTGGTAAACAACGGCGCCTGGGTGCTGTTGTGCGCTTACGATGGTGCAAGCGCGTTGAGAGAACACCCGCACCGCTTCCTCAAACACTTGTTGGCTGTTGGATGAATGGGCGGCCTGTTCAAACAAATCCTTAACCAATATAGTATCTGGGAATGACCCCGCGGATGCTGCGTTGATGACTTGGGACCTCTCCATAGACTGCATGTGTTCACCAATCGCCGAGGCGAGTGTTGCGACTTTCGTCGAACACCGATATGACTGATTGCTGCACAGCAATATCGTGTTTTCGGGCAACTTGCTGATGTCATAGTTGCTGCCCGCCCACAACCCATTGATCGCACTTACGAACGCGTGGTATCTTGCGGATTGCCGATTAATGGATTGCGCGACATCCCCCATAATGATGAAGCGTTTGATATAAAAAGACAACAGCCCAAATGTATGACAAATGGGGGCTGAAAAGTCCTGCACCTCATCCACCACTATCGCTTGATATCGCTCCAGGATTTCCTGATTGAGCGCCTCTGCCAACCGTTGATCGGCGACGGACAGCGTGTGGGGGTTGGAGGGTTGTTTGACGAGGTGATAAGCGTGCACGCTGCTACGCAAAGCCCAGATCATTTCATCAAACGACATGTAATCCTTGTGCCACGCGGACTGCAGATAACAAGTCAACAGAGCGAGGTTGAGATAGGCTTTTTTTAGGCTATCGTCGCCTTGGGGGGCGGTGTTGGTTGATTGCAATTTTTGTAATAGGGATTCAGGCGGGACGGCTTGTGAGATGTCCGCCCAAGCCTGATTATCATTTTGGAGGGTATCCAATATGCGTTTTAAGTCAAACCCCAAGCTGAGCGCGTCATAGCACAAATCGAGGCTATGATCTTCGCGCAACGTTGCGAAACGCCACCAATTGATGCCCGATGTAAAGCCTAGGCGAATCACCGAGGCAGTCCATTCCTGAACCTTTGGGTCTCTGAAATCAACAGAGACTTGGGTGGTGCGGTGAAATAATGTAGCGACCGTGCTCCACAGGTGCCCCGCTTCATTAAAAGATTGATTATCGCTCGTCAATACACTGGAGCGCGCGATTCGTTCGTAATCGCTTGTGCGCCACATATTTTGGCGAAAACGGATTAAAACCCTGCGCCCAATAGCGTGCGCTGTAGAGATAGTCAATTTATCAAAAAGGTCTTCGTTATTATCGTTTTCCACGATCTTGTGCCAACGATTGACCAGGTCTTCCTGCACATGTCCGGCGTTATATGCGACATATAACGCGCGAGCAGAAGCTTGGTTTTTCAAGAAATCACGCAAGGCGCGCATTGCGGCTGTGGTCTTGCCGGCGCCCGGGCCGGCGATGACGATTGCGCCGTGAACGGTGTTTAATAAATCGCACTCGTTTAACACATTGCCTGCTTGCCTGAACATGTCTTACTCCGCATTGCTTACACGTGGAACGCAACCCAACTGGGACAGGACGCAGCCGGCGTTGTCGATCTCTGTTTATACATTATAGAGGGCAGCCAAGCGTTTTGTAATCTTCCTGCGCATATACACGCTTCAGATCCCGTTCACTTTCTGGATGACCATTTGCCGCGCTTTCTTGGCAAGCGATTGGAACATGCATGCGGAAGGATAAACCACACGACGACAATCGACATTTTGTAACAAACTAACGCTCTTGTTAATATCGGCGAGGCAAAGCGTTGCCGGAGATGACGCCACCATATGCTGCAAGCACAAGAGGAGGAGGGACACACAGAGGCACATAGCCGTTGGTGTGGTTTTCAGGGAGAGCAGACGGCGATGCTCATTTTGTAATCCTGTAAGTTGTAATCCCTCAAGGATCGGCGTCGCGATGAATTGTGTGGAATGAATCCACAAGCACATTGAACATGCTCACAACGAAGGCTGAGCGCATCTGGATATATGCCGTCATCTGCGGCGGATTTGCTTCAAATCACCGACAACTGCGGCTATGAACAACACTGTTTTGACACACATGCGCTCATTCCAAGCGCTTTTGTCGCGGGCATGCGCAAGGTCGGCGTTTGTGCGTAGGTCTGAGAGATAGGACAAAAAGGATGATCTGTGATCGGGGGGGTGGATTAGCGCAACAACGTTCGGATCAAACCAAACAGCGACCGGGTGTGAGAAACAAAGTTGCGCGTGGCGGTGACAAATTGGCTGGTGGTCCGTCTCCCGATGCCCCATGAGGTGATAATGGTGGACCACACGGTTTGTATAGTAGAGAGGTTGAAACGATACAGCACGTATCCGACAATAGCGGTCGCCACGGTGGTGAGCAAAACGCGCACGAGGGCATCGGATGCGGGGAACGATTGCGAAATGTTGCCCGAGATATTTCCTGCAGCCACTGCGCCGATCAGGACGACCCCCAGCACGTTGAACACGCCCAACAGGGTGAGGCGCAACACATAATTGAGCCAGGAGTATCCGAACAAGCTGATGAATGGGGCGGTCAGTGTGGCGACGGCGAGTGGGCCGACTGCCCAGAAGAGGACAAGCAAGAAATTGCGCATTGCAAGCGCGATATTTGCGACAAACATGACGCACAGCAGCACTGCGCCGCACAGCACGGTGAGCAAAGACGCACCGAAGCTCGCGCTGCCGTCGCTGGCGGCGTGAGACATTGCGCTTAACAGCCTGGATATATTCGAGACGCCATTGCCCGTGACGTCCAGTAAAGCGGTGATCAATGTATTTTCCACATATCCCACCAGTTCCACCAATCCGGGGATATTGAGGGCAATTAAGCCGATCACAAGGAAGCGCAACAGGGATGTGACGCCGGAAGAGAGTCCCGACGCGGCGGTGTGCAGCGCGACATGAGGCATCTGCATAACCAAGATGGTCATGCAAGAGATAACCAAGATGACCAAAGCGAGCGCCACAAACACGCCGTTGACTGCTGACCCCAATTTTTGGTACAAATTGATCGCCGAGATGTTGCCGAAAACGCTTCTTTCGGCGCTGCCGTTGGACAGTGCGACCAACGACATTGTCAAATAAGTCACCAAGTTGTAAATGCCGTAGATAAGCGGTGACAGCACCTGAGCTTTCACTTGGCGCAGGAATTGTGTAGCGACGCCTGCGCCATCTCTTATTTGTTCAGAATCCTGCGGAGAAGCGATGTTGCTCGGCGACGCGATTGCGCTGTTTGTGGTGGACGATGATGCGTCAGCGGAGTCTGCCGCCGTCGCTTGAGCTGCGGCGTCGGCGCTGGGCGATTGCGAAGAACCGCCTACGATTGTGAGGTTTGGGCTGCGAAAGATATCGATGTTAATTAAAGTTTTTTTGACTATCACCCGCTTTTTTTGGTTTTTCCCTGACTCTTCTGTCGTCGTATTGTCGTTTTCTGCGGGGTCGGTGTTATCTTGCTCGGCAATCTGTGTTTGCTGGGGCTGTGCTTGAGAGGCGGGGGGATCTTGCGCCGACGTGTAAGAGTTCGGCAATTGTTTGGCATCTTGGGCAGCGCGCGCTTGCGAAGAAAGCGCACCTCTCACAGGGCTATGCTGCGTAAATGCGCGAGAGGGTTGCGCAGATGCGAGCAGTGTGATGCTGACAAGCCCAAGCGTGAGCAAGGCGCGGGGGCACACCTTCGCGCGGTCACGACGACTTTGATACGACACAAATCCTAGCAAACCCACACTCATATTGTACCCAGACCGCTTTCACAAAAAACCGTCAACATTTGTTATGCTGTTCAAATGTGATGCTGTGCAAAGACGCCCGTTGATATTTATTTGCTTACAGACAACGCACCTAGCGCCCTTATCTTGCGGGCTTGATCTACGGCGTTCGGGTTGCGAAATTCAACGTCAATAGGGAGCGGGCAAGACAAATCGTCGGGCGCGTTAAATATCGTGGTCTGGCTCATTGGGCGACATATTGTGCGGCATATGCGTTTTCTCCCTTTTTGGGGCAGTGCTGTCGGCAATCTGCTCACACAATCGGCTTGACGAGGCACGGTTGACCGCATGAACCGCTTGACCGCTTGACTGTTGCAGAGCGGTTCATGCGTCAGACGGTTTGTGCTGTTGCCGATTTGCGCCAGACGGCGGGACAGCCGGCTGACACAGGAAGAGGACGGGCGTGTTCACGGTTGGCCAGGGCAATACTATCATCCTGGTCACGTGCTGACATACGCCTGTCAAATGGCAAGAAAACAAAAGGGGCGATTGGCGTCACAAAAATTCGCGCAGCTGACGCGCGATCGTCGGCAACCTGAGTCGGCTGAGCGCCTGTGCCTCAAGCTGCCGAACGCGCTCGCGCGTTCGGTTGAGTTTTTGCGCAATTTCATCCAGGGTGTAACAACGTCCGTCACGGAACCCGAATCGGAGCATAATGACAATGCGTTCGTATTCAGGCAAGGAGTCCAAAGATTTTTTTATCAGCGCCTGCAAATGAGACTGCGTGGCATGCTCGAGCGGCATCACCGCGTCAGGGTCGGCGATAAAGTCGCCTCTGGTGCTATCCTCCTCATCACCCACAGGCTCATCCAGGCTGCTGGGTAGGTTGTAGTATTCAAGCATCTTTTCGACCTCGGCGATTTTCACGTTCATCTCCTGTGCGATCTCTTCGATGCTGGGAGAACGCCCCAGTTGCTGGGTCAAGACATGTCGGACGCGGGACATGCGTTGCAATTTGTCCATCATATGGACGGGGATGCGGATCACGCGGCTTTGGTCACTGATAGCGCGGGTAATGGCTTGGCGGATCCACCAGGTGGCGTAGGTGCTGAATTTATGCCCGCGGCGCCAGTCGAACTTTTCGACGGCGCGTATCAGGCCTTTGTTGCCCTCTTGGATAAGGTCCACCATCGCAACGCCGCGGTGGAGGTATTTGCGCGCCACACTTACCACCAAACGCAGGTTGGCGCAAATTAAGTGTTCTCTGGCCTGTTTGCCGTCCTCCACCAATGCGCAGAGCGTGGCGCGCTCATCCTCGTCGTATTCAACCCCGCTGTGAAGCGCTTGCTGAGCTTCTGCGCCGCGTTCCATGCGTTGAGCCAGATCAATCTCTTGAGCGTGGGTGAGCAGGGCAAAGCGCGATATCTCGGCGAAGTAAGAGCCGATGGGGTCATTTAGGTCTAAATATCGAGCGTCATCTTCATCATCGTCCGTCTCACTTCGTATTTGCGCATGTGAATCTTGCGAAGGCACATTTCCCTCTACCAAGAGCACATCCTCGTCGTCTTCATCCTCCAACAGTGCGCCAGAAAGGCGTTCCACATCCTCCTGTGTGAGCACATCAAAACCATAATCTGCGAGCGTTCCGACGATCAGCTCAAGCATTTCTGGGTTATTTTCTGCGTCTGGGCAAGCGGCGAAGATATCATCATAGGTGATATATCCCTGTTTGCGCGCCAGAGGCAACAAAGCGTCTTCGTTACAGATATCCTCGAACGCCTCATCAAAACTGCTCTCACGCGCATCAGGCTTGAGCCAGGTTGTAAGCCGGGAGGTCTGCTCGTCGGCATGCACAACGGCGTCACATGTGTGACTCGGTTGAATGAGGGATTGTTCCGTCGCCATGTGCTCGCGCGCGAATTGCGTGGCAGCGGCAGATAGACGAGATGGCTTCGGAGCAGGCTCGGGCCAAACGTGCCTGTCCAGGTCCAGACGATCTTGGCGCTGACGGCGGGACGTCGATGATCGAGCTGTTTCATCGGTCGTTATGCGACGTCGCGCAACAGGTGCGACAGCCGTCTTTGCGCGAACATCGGGCTTCTGGCTCAGAACCGTCGCATCCGCAATTTTGTCTTTATGAATCACAGACTGGCGCGCTATGTCATCTTGGGCAGCCGCGGTCTCAGGCAGAACGCTTGTGCCATCTTGACCCGCAACTTTACTTTTTGTCGCGCCGGTCCGAGTGCTTGCACGAGAGGGCGCAGCGGGTGGTTGCGCTGCGGGCTTGGGCGCGCCGCCCGTGACAGCTCGAACAGCAGCTTTACTTTGTGTCGCGCCGGGACGGGCGCTTGCGCGAGAGGACGCGACGGGTGATTGCGCCACAGGCTTGGGCGCGCCACCCTTGTCGGTTCGAGCGGTAGTTTTACTCTTTGTCGCGCCGGGACGGGCGCTTGCGCGAGAGGACGCGACGGGTGGTCGCGCCACGGGCTTGGGCGCGTCGCCCTTGTCGGTTCGAGCGGTAGTTTTACTCTTTGTCGCGCCGGGACGAGTGCTTGCGCGAGAGGGCGCGGCGGGTGGTCGCGCCACGGGCTTGGGCGTGTCGCCCTTGTCGGTTCGAGCGGTAGTTTTACTCTTTGTCGCGCCGGGACGAGTGTTTGCGCCAGAGGGCAAGGCGGGT